>Ga0066639_10005773_pt1 | contig 10368 bp, 13 predicted proteins | sample CryGeyCG2114_010_2_FD_59504 | JGI IMG/M metagenome (GOLD analysis project Ga0066639, IMG submission 59504) | Groundwater microbial communities from aquifer - Crystal Geyser CG10_big_fil_rev_8/21/14_0.10 | ecosystem: Environmental > Aquatic > Deep subsurface > Groundwater | place: USA: Utah... | reverse complement strand
AGGAGGTATGTATGCTAAAACGCGACAAGCAGGAAAAAAAGATTTTAGATGTTGATGCTAGCATGCAGGGGACTCTGGCGTTCAAGGATCCCGTGAATCTGCGTATAAACGGCAGTTTCGACGGGAAGCTTGATACCAAAGGCAGCCTGGAAATAGGCGAAAACGCCTCTGTGCGCGCAGAAATACGAGGAGATGAAATAGTGGTAGGCGGAAAGCTCACAGGCAATATCACTGCTTCAAACAGCTTAAAAGTTCTTTCCACGGCCCATATCGTAGGGGATATAATAACGCCGAGCCTCAGCGTAGATAAAGGCGCTGTTATTCACGGCAAGTGCCAGATGCTTACAGTCAAGGGACATGTTTTTAATATAGAAGAGCTTGCGAGATATCTGGAAGTGGAGGCCAGCAATATCCTTGACTGGGCTAATTCAGGAAAGATACCGGCTTTCAAAGAAGGCAATGACTGGAAATTCGAACGGCCAAAAATAGAAGAATGGATAGCAAAGGAAAAGACGAAGCAATAAACGAGAACTGTTAAAGCTATGATGAAGAAATTTTTGACATCAGAGGAAGCAGCTGGTTATCTGGGTATTTCCCGGGATGAACTGAACAAATTAGCAGATGCCGGCCAGATCACCGCATATAAAATAGGCGGGGTATATACCAGATTCAAGGTAGACGACCTTGAGGCATACCGCAAAAAAGGCATAACAAAAGGCAGTAAAAAGCATAGTAAAAATATTCTTGACAATGTCAGGGATTTTTTCTATTTCAATGATTTTTATATATATTCCAGCATAGCAATAATCGTAATACTTTACTTTATATTCAAAAAACCATAAAAATGCATTCCGTAAAATATTTAAAGGAAATCTTGACCAGGACCCATTCCAAGAAGATATCTGTAGCCGAAGCTTTCAAGGCGCTTAAAAATCTTCCTTATCAGAATATGGAATTTGTCAGGCTGGATCATCACAGGGCTGTCCGCAAAGGTTTCGGAGAGGTTATCTATTGTGAAAACAAAACGCCTGAACAGATCAAGAAAATAACAGAGGTTCTTTTGAGGCACAAAAATCCCATCTTACTTACGCGCGCCGCCAAATCCCTCTATAGTTATTTGAAAAAATATTTTCCGGTATTAAAATATAACGAGCCCGGAAGGGTTATATACCTGAAAAGAGGCGGGCTGAAAAACAAGAAAACAGTTTTGATACTGACCGCCGGCACCAGCGATATACCTGTGGCGGAAGAAGCCAGGATTACCCTGGAAGTGATGGGAAATAAAGTGAAGGCTGTTTACGACGTAGGCGTTGCCGGCATACACCGCCTGCTGGATAAGCTTCCTGAAATCTCAAAGGCCAATGTTATTATAGTGGTGGCAGGCATGGAAGGCGCGCTTGGAAGCGTGATAGGAGGCCTCACTGACAAGCCTGTCATTGCAGTGCCTACCAGCGTAGGCTATGGCTCCAGTTTCAAAGGCATCGCGCCTTTACTCACGATGATGAATTCCTGCGCGCCGGGGGTCAGCGTGGTGAATATAGATAATGGATTCGGCGCAGGCTATTTCGCAAGCTTGATAAACAAATAACATGAAAAATAAACTTTTGCGCGACAAGATATATGTCATAGAAACAAATATAGACGATATGAGCCCGGTCGTTTACGAGACGGTTTTTGAAAAATTGTACGGCTCGGGCGCATTGGAGGTGTTTCTTACCCCTGTTCAGATGAAAAAAATAAGGCCCGGGATTCTTTTGACAGTATTAATTCCAAAAAATAAATTGGCAAAAATAGCAGAGGTAATTTTCAGGGAGACGACAAGTTTCGGAATAAGATATCATGAAGCCGGGAGGTTGAAGTTGATCAGAAAAAAACCGGCGCGTAGCGATATGCGCTGCGGAATAAAGATAAATAAGGGCTACATCGGGAAAGAGCTTATAAGGGTTTCCCCCGAATACAGCGATTGCCGTAAACTAGCCGCTAAAAAAAAGGTCCCGCTTAAGAATATTATATGATAAAGCAAAGCGAAATAGTAAAAGAGGTTGTAAAGAATATAGGGCTTTTAGATGATCTTAAAATCCAGAAAGCGCTTGAAAAACAATTGGATACCAAGGAGCGGCTGGCAAAAATACTTACAAAACTCGGTTATATAGCAAGCGAAAATGTCGGGAATGCCTTGATACCTCAGCTGGGAATATTTCCAGCTCCTCTTAAGATAAAAGATATAGACTTAAACGCAATTAATGTTATTTCTCCGCAGATTGCCGTTAACCACAGGATAGTCCCTTTCAGGATCCAGGCTAAGACAGTTTTTCTGGCGACAGACGATCCCCTGAATTTTCTTTCAGACGGTTTTTTTGAAAAGATAACAAGCCTGAACGTGAATATAGCGCTTGCCAATCAGGCTGACATAGACAAGGCTTTAGCTGAACTCTACTTATCCAGGCATAAGGAAAAGGCCCAAAGCGATTTAAGTAAATTGGCGGAAGACATAAAAGATGTAAAAGGCGATGATGACGCGCCTGTTATAAAATTGGTGAATATGCTGATAGAAGAGGCCTTGAAAAGAAGGGCGAGCGACATACACGTGGAACCCCTGGAAAACAAATTCCGCATCAGGTACAGGATTGACGGGGTGCTGCATGAGATACCATCCCCTCCTAAAAGGCTGCAGGGTTCAATCATAAGCAGATTAAAAATAATGGCAGGGATGGACATAGCGGAAAAGCGTCTGCCTCAGGACGGCAGGATAAAGCTTAAACTGGAAACAAAGGAGCTGGATCTCAGGGTCTCTACCTTGCCTGCTATACACGGCGAAAGCGTTGTAATGAGGATTCTTGATAAAAGCAGCTTTATGGTAGGACTGGAAGACATGGGGCTTTTGCCTGAAAACAAGAAAGATTTTGAGAGGCTGATAAACCTTCCGAACGGAATGATCCTGGTCACAGGCCCTACGGGAAGCGGAAAAACCACAACCCTGTATGCGACGCTCAGTCATATAAATCAAAAAGAACGAAAGGTTATTACCATAGAAGATCCCGTGGAATATCAATTAGACGGAATAAACCAGGTTCAGGTAAAATCTCAGATCAACCTTACCTTTGCGAGCGGACTGCGTTCAATGTTAAGGCAGGCGCCTGATATCATAATGGTTGGAGAAATAAGAGACCTGGAAACAGCTGAGATAGCAGTGCAATCAGCGCTTACAGGGCACCTTATTTTCAGCACCCTTCATACGAATGATGCTGCCGGCGCTGTGACAAGATTAGTGGATATGGGAATAAAACCTTATCTTGTGGCTTCCACGGTCCAGTGCATAATGGCCCAGAGGCTGGTCAGGACAATATGCCAGTCCTGCAGAGAGGCGTATAAGCCGTCAGAAGAAGAGATTGCCATGTTATCTTTAGATGCGGGCCAATCAAAAGATTTCGAGTTGTATAAAGGCAAAGGCTGCTCTGTCTGCAGCAATACAGGCTTTAAGGGAAGGATGGGCATATATGAACTCCTGGTCATGAATGACAGGCTTAGAGAGTTGATACTGGAAAATACGCCAAGCACTGTCCTGTGTGAAAAGGCAAGGGAATTTGGGATGAGAACATTGAAAGAAGACGGCATAGAAAAAGTAAAACGCGGCTATACAACCATTGAAGAAGTTTTGAGGGTCACTCAAGATGCCTGACAATATGGAAACAGCGGATTTATCAAAAATAACCATAGAAAAAGAAGCTATAAACAAGATTTCAGCTTCTACGGCAAGATTTTACAGCATAATGCCTATTAAAATAGAGAGAGATTCTGTTGTAGTGGCTGTTCATGACCCTTCCAATATGAAGCTTTTAGACGATCTGCGCTTTGCGTCGGGGTTAAGCATCAGAATGGTGGCAGCAAAAGAAGATGATATTAAAAAGGCCATAGAGAAACATTACGGCAAAGAAGAGGAATCTCTGGGCCAGATCATAGATGAAGCCAGCAAGTCAGCATGCAAGACGCCGGCGTCAGGTAAAGCAGAAAGCGATGCTGATAAATTAAAAGAGATAGCCTCATACGCGCCCGTGGTAAAGCTTTTAAATATGATCCTCCTCCGGGCAGTAAGAGAAAAGGCTTCTGACGTACACTTTGAACCTTTTGAAAAAGACTATAAGATACGCTATAGAATAGACGGCATATGTTATGATGCCGCGCATCCGCCCAGGGATCTGAACCTTGCCATAAGCTCAAGGATTAAGGTCATGGCAAATCTGGATGTGGCGGAAAATAGGCTTCCTCAGGACGGAAGGATTATGATGGACATAGAAGGCAAGGCAGTGGACCTGAGGGTTTCTACGCTTCCTACTCTTTACGGAGAAAGCATTGTCATGAGGGTTCTGGATAAAAGCGTTGTAAGCTTGTCCCTGGATCAGATAGGCATGGACGAGGATATTAAATTAAAAATCAGGGAGATGATAAAAAGGCCTAACGGCATATTTCTTACCACCGGGCCTACGGGAAGCGGAAAAACCACCACGCTGTATTCCTGTCTGCGCGAAATAAACAAAATAGAGTATAAGATAATAACCACAGAAGATCCCGTGGAGTATGACATAGAAGGCATTATCCAGGTCGCTATTAATACAAAAATAGACCTTTCTTTTGCAAAGACGTTAAGGCATATCCTCAGGCAGGATCCGGATATCATAATGGTCGGGGAAATAAGAGACTCTGAAACAGCAGAGATAGCTATCCAGGCAGCGCTCACAGGCCATCTCGTATTCAGCACATTGCATACCAACGATTCTCCGGGCGCTATCACGCGGTTATTGGATATGGGCGTGGAGCCGTTTTTAATAACATCCACTGTCAGGGCAATCCTGGCTCAAAGGCTTGTCAGAAAGATCTGCGTTAAATGCAGAAAGGAATACAAGCCTTCGGAAAGCGAATTGTCCGAATTCAGCATATCAAAAGAAAAGACAAAAGGAATGAAATTTTATAAAGGCCAGGGGTGCTCAGAGTGCAATAACTCCGGCTATAAAGGCAGGACAGGCTTATATGAACTGCTTTTGGTAGACGACAAAATCAGGGACCTTGTGATCAGGCACGAAAGCCTGTCTGCCATAAGAAACGCAGCGTGCAGGGCCGGCATGAAGACCCTGCGGGAAAATGGCCTGAAGAAAGTTATGGATGGCATTACAACCATAGAAGAGGTTTTAAGGGAGACTAAAGAATACATATAGGGGGGTTGACTATGAAAAAAAGAGGATTTACGCTTATAGAATTATTGGTCGTCATCGCTATCATATCAATACTCGGAGGCATGGTGATTAGCGGGGCGCAACAGGCAAGGAAGCGGGGCGCAGTCACCAAAACAAAGGCTCAAATGGCCAGCCTAGAAACAGCTATAAGCATGTATGAAACAGATATGGGAGGCTATCCAGGGACTGACAATAAGACCCTGGTGGAGGCACTGACAACAGAACCAGAAGACCCGGATTGGAGCGGGCCTTATATGAATATCAAGAGAAATGAATTAGACGCAAACGGAGAATATTCTGATGCGTGGGGCAATGCATTTGTATACGCAAACCCCGGCAAAAATAATCCGTCTTTTTATGACCTTTACTCCAAAGGCCTGAACGCTACGGGCGACGGGGATGATAAAGATGATATCAGAAATTGGTAACAGGCGGGCTTTTACTCTCGTAGAAATGTTAGTTGTGCTGGCGATAATAGGGATGATTATGGCTATTTCAGTGCCATTTACTTCAAGTTTTGGAAAGGGCCTCAGGATAAAGACGGCCACCCGGGCTGTCGTAGGGATAATAAATTTGGCAAAGAGTAACGCCGTGACGTTCAGAAAAAATTACTCTGCGGTATTTGATGTTAAAGAGAAGCAGTATTGGATAGAAGATGATACGGGCAGGCTTTATGAAAAAAAATATTTCCTGCCGGCTTCTGTGTCGTTTACAGTCAAAGGCGATGACCAGGCAGATCCCGTTACATTTGAAAACGACAGGATAATGTTTAACGCGTCGGGATCAGCCGGAGGGATCAGCGGTTCAGTTACCCTGACCGATAAGCAGGGCGATTCCAGGACTATTTCTGTGGCAGGCGCCACAGGCAAAATAACTATAAATTAGTATAAAATCTAAATAGGAGCTAATCTTTTTTGACACAGACATAGCCGGATGTTAAAATGATTAAAAACAAGTTTTATGCGCCGGTATAAAAGGAGGCATTGATTTAAATGAAAGGTAATTTAAAATTTACATTGCTTGCGATAGGCATATTGGCGGTCTTTTTTATAATGGGAAGGGAGATAGTCGAGACCAGGGCAAAACTTAAAAATACCAGGGACGAAATAACCCAGGAGAAAAAAGATAAAATATGGCTGATGGATGAATTGAATACCGCCAGGAAGGGGCTTACGAGGGCAGACAGGGACCTGAGGGCCAGTAATATCAAATTAGCTTTTGTGAACAAAAAGATACTAAGTCTCAGGCACGGGAATCATAAACTAGCCAGCGAAAAAAAAGGGCTTGAATATAAGATAGCGTTGCTACAGGAAGAAAAAAAATCCATGGAAGCGAGGCTGCATTCTTTAAGCGAGCTTAAGAAAGCAATACGCCAGGTAAAAATAGACTTGAGAGACGACAGGATAAGCCGGCGCCAGGAATACATCAGGCAGCAGAAAGAGATAGAAAAGTGGGAAACAGCTATGGGTAACCGCGGCTTTCTCACAAAAGACGGGGAAGATTATTATAAGCCGAAGGTGAGTGTGGAAGTAAGGCCTGCGGATATAAGTTTAAATAAAAAATAACCAAAAAGGCGGTGGAGACATGGAAAATTACCCGTTCATTTCCGTTATAGTCCCTATAAAAAATTTTGAGAGGACAATAGAAAAATCATTCCAATACCTCTTCAACGTGGATTATCCTCACGACAGGTGGGAAATAATAATAGCAGACGGCGGATCTACCGATAAGACAGTGGAAATAATCAAAGAGTGGCAGAAAAAATATCCCTTCATTAAACTTGTAGAGATACCCGATTGTCCTTCTCCCGGATACGCCAGGAACAAGGCCATTCAGTCCGTAAAAGGCGATTTCATATTTTTTACAGATGCCGATTGCGCGCCATGCAAGGATTGGATAAAGATTATGCTGGATCATTTTAAGCGCGATCCCAAGATTGCCGCAGTGGGCGGAGAGGTATACACGCTAAAGGTGGATCCTGATAATCTTGTAGAGGCGTGGTGCCAGCATTTCAGATTTAATATGGTAAGCCCGAGATATGGATTTATAAAAGAAGGATATTTCCCGGAATTTCCCAGCAATCCTCTGCCCAGCGATATAGGCGGGCACAAGGCGTATTTTTTCGGCACTTGCAATGTGGCGTACAGGAAAGCCGCAATGGAAAGTATCGGGGCTAAATTCTGGGATTTACCTACAGGCGAAGATATGGATTTAAGTTTTCAGCACCGATCAAAAGGCTGGAAATTTTATTTTGCCCCGGACGCAAAGGTTGATCACATGCACAGGGCGGATTTAAAAGCCCTCAGGAGAGTGTGGGTGACATATGGCCAGGCGCACGCAATGCTGCTTAATAAGCATTTAAAAAAGAGCAGGTTAGAGATAATATTTCAATTTCTGGACAAAAACCCTTCAATCAGCTTTCCTTTCCCGGTAAAAGGCTTTATTTATCTGGGAAATTTTCATTTGACGCATATATTCGGCTTTATTTTTATATTAAGCCTTATTTTAGGGCTAGGGCTGGCAAGCCTGATAGCGCTTATCCTGACAGCATATTTTGGATATCAATATATTAAATGGAATATCGGCATGGAACCTAAGAATAAACTACTTACGTGGTGCAAGATAAAATACCTCACGAATTTGAGTTTTATGATAGGGGGATTGAAAGGCTTTAAAAAGCACAAAATTCTTTGCGTTGAACCTAGTTTTTAAGGAGAAGACATGTTCAGAGAAAAGATTAAAGTTCTAGACTGCACTATCCGCGACGGCGGGCTTATGAATAACCACAAGTTTGACTTCAAATTTGTGCGGGAGGTGTACAAGGCAGCATCAGAGGCCGGCATAGATTATATGGAGATAGGGTATAAGAATTCCAAAGAACTTTTTTCCGCTAAGGAGTACGGGGCGTGGAAATTCTGCGACGATGAAGAAATCAGGAAGGTGATAGACGGGATAGAGTCCAGGACAAAGATATCCGTTATGGTGGACATAGGCCGCGTAAATATAGACGACGTGAAGCCCGCCAGTGAAAGCCCTGTGCGGATGATACGCGTTGCCGCATATGTCAAGGATATCGATAAGGCCATATTTATGGTAAACCACTTTGCTGAAAAGGGCTATGAGACCACTATTAATATCATGGCTATTTCCAAAGACCAGGGCATTGAGCTGGACGAGGCTTTGCGCCAGATAGAGAATGAAAGCAGGGCTAATGTGGTGTATATCGTGGATAGTTTCGGCAATCTTTATCAGGAGACCACGGAGATCCTTGTGAAGCGCTTCAAGGCAATTTTAAAAACCAGGGAAATAGGGTTTCATGGACACAATAACCAGCAGCTGGCGTTCAGCAATACCATAGAAGCGATAATACACGATGCGAATTATCTCGATGCTACTATATACGGAATCGGCAGGGCTGCGGGAAACTGCCCGCTGGAACTATTGATGGGTTTTCTCAAGAATCCGAAATTTGATATCAGGCCTATTTTAGACGTTATTTCCAGCGAATTTATTCCTCTCAGCAAGAAGATAGAGTGGGGCTACGTCATACCCTATGCCATAGCCGGCATGATGAACGAGCACCCGAAGGCAGCAATGGCGCTGCGCGACAGCGACAAGAAAGAAAATTACAGGAATTTCTACGAAAGCCTTAAAAATACCGGCCTTGATTAAATAGCCCAATGGATATAAGCCAGTTTAAAAAAGTACCTCTTTTAGGGATATTGCGCGGTGTGGAGATAGATATCTTAGAGCCGCTCACGGAGTCAATAGCGTCTTCCGGTTTGAAGGTAATTGAAATAACAATGAATACCCCGTCTGCGGCGGAAGCTATCAGGAAGATGTCAAAGCAGGCCGGCTCAAGGCTCATAGTGGGCTCAGGCACCGTGCTCACTATGACTGATTTGAAACTTGCGATAGATAGCGGCGCGAGATTTATTGTGTCGCCTGTTTATATCCCGGAAGCAGTGGAACACTGTGTTAAAAATAAAATTCCTGTATTTCCGGGCGCATTGACCCCGCAGGAAATATATACAGCCTGGAAAGCCGGGGCAACCATGGTAAAGGTTTTTCCTGTCAGATTTTTCGGGCCTGGCTACCTTAAAGAGATCAAGGCGCCGCTTCAGGATATAGAGCTTCTTGCGTGCGGAGGCGTAACGCCTGAAAATATCCGGTCGTATTTCGCAAACGGCGCGTCTATGGCCGCATTCGGAGCAAGTGTATTTAAAAAAGAGCTGCTTCTTAAAAAAGATTTTAAACGCATAGAAGAAAGCATAAAAGCTTTAATAACAGAACTTTCACGGGAGGACGCGCATGGAAAGTCTTTTCTTAAGTCCGCTTGAGGTTTCCAAGACTATAAGTAATATAGGCGAGAAAAAGTCAAGAGAGACGATCTTTGAGCTATTTGTATTCGGTATTCTGGCCGGGATGTATATCGCTTTTGGCGCCCACGCCGCTATTAGCGTGTTGAGCGGAGGGGCGCCGGACTCCGGGATAGTAAAGTTTTTAGCGGGAAGCGTTTTTAGCGTAGGCCTTATGCTGGTGCTTATCCTTGGTTCAGAGCTTTTTACGGGCAATATCCTTATGACTATAGGGGTTATCTATCAGCGATATTCTTATTTAAAGGTTCTGCGTAACTGGCTGGTCGTGTATCTTGGAAATTTTTTAGGCGCTATAATAGTAGCGTGGCTTGTTTCTAAATCAGGATTGCTTTTCCATAACGGAGAATTGACTTCGATAGGCGCTACGGCTGTAAATATAGCCGATAATAAATTAGGATTAAGTTTTGCGGAGGCGTTATTCAGGGGTATATTATGCAATATACTTGTATGCGTGGCAGTGATTATGTGCATATCCTCCAAGACGATAACAGGAAAGATCTTCGGGATATATTTTCCGATAATGATCTTCGTAGTGTCAGGGTATGAACATTCTGTGGCCAATATGTATTTTCTGCCGGCAGCGCTTATGGCAAAAGGCAGTTTTTTATCAGGTTTTCCGGCAATGTTTAAAAACCTTATTCCGGTAACTATCGGCAATATAATAGGCGGGCTTTTAATAATCCTGCTCCATCCAAAGATAGAAGAAAAGATAGCGCGTATTTTTATTAAACATCAAAAATAGCCAGATCCCGCATTTTGCT
>Ga0066639_10005767_pt1 | contig 10375 bp, 10 predicted proteins | sample CryGeyCG2114_010_2_FD_59504 | JGI IMG/M metagenome (GOLD analysis project Ga0066639, IMG submission 59504) | Groundwater microbial communities from aquifer - Crystal Geyser CG10_big_fil_rev_8/21/14_0.10 | ecosystem: Environmental > Aquatic > Deep subsurface > Groundwater | place: USA: Utah... | reverse complement strand
GTGATTTTAAATGAGGCAACGATTACCGAGATATCGTGTTTCTTATATGAGGTAATACGCAGGGAAATTATACTAACGAAGCGATCTATAAAATTTTTGAAGCGGCTCAACTCCGCCCGTTGCTTCTACAAGTCTTCTCAGATCTCTTCCTACTTCTCTTCTCATATTACGCATTTCAGAAGATGTGTCTTCTCCCCCATTTTTTACGTGAATAAACGGATTTTCATCTGAAGACATCGGAGTGTCAAAGTTAGTATGATAATAGACAGGATAGTCTCCTATCCCCCCTTGGAATGGAAGTGTAACAAACGGCATGTATCCTGATGGAATGCTTGCATCTGCTCCATGTTGTCTCATATTGTCTTCAGCGCTATCGATTTGTATTTTCCACATTTCAACAGCGTGAAAAAGATCCGTAGAGATTTCACCGTTTTGGAGTTTTCTTCTCGCGAATTCAACAAATCCATTTCGGCTTGCTTTCTCGCTTGCTTCTTGCCTTATTCGATTAAACAGCCTTTCAGGTCTCCCTCCGATTGTGAGATTTATGAGGTGGCCAGTGTCTTTATCAATAAGATCTGGATGGGGTATATCAATTTCGTCTTGAAAAAGCACCGTGTGAAGCGCACCGTAGTGTGATGCCATGGATTGGCCTAGTTCTCCGCCTCTCGTAAATCCAAACTTTTCAAGCTCTCGTACGATTCGTCGAACATCTTCCTGGTCTGATGTCTTGACAACATGTGCGAGGTAGTCAAACGAGATTTTAGAAAATGGATAGAGAACTCCTTCTTCCATAGGTTTATCTACCCGATATGTGACATGCTCTACAGCTTGAGGATAAAACTCTTTGACAAATTGTCTTGTAATCTGTTGCATGTTTTGAGCATTTTGGAGAACTCTCTCTCTATCATGCCCATTTACATAGATAAACGCATGGGGCGCGAAGAAAAATTCGACATCAGGTATCTTCACATCTTGAGGATCTATCCCTCCATCAATTTGTGCCTGAATGAGTCTCTTTTGCATATCAAGAGCAGGGAGCAAATACGCTGGAAATCGCGTAACGAGCTCTTGGTCAGCTGTTCCGCCAAATCCGGTACGTATAACTGTTTGACAAAGTAGATCTGGGTTTCTTGCGAGTTCAACTGCCGTTCGTATGATATCTCCGGCATGTTCTTGTCCGATGCCTCTAATATCGTTTGATCTGACCATGGCAGTAACAAATTTAGGCGCAAGGCTCTTTACTTGTTGAGCTTCCTCAGATCCAGGTTTTATGTCCTTCAATGATTCTGTCACCACAACAATTGCATCTTTTTGAATTTCTCCACGATCGAGACTAGCTTCACCATCGTGATTGAGGATGCTAAAGTCTTTGCTTCTTAAAGCGCTTCCTAATGGTTGATAGACTTGGTCTGCTATCCCAGGATGGGTGAATCCACCGTCACCCCGAAAGTGCAATGGAAGATAGTCGTGATGGAAGGCAGGGCGAAACGTACCCATTTCAACTCGTCTTTGCCACAAGCCAGCCATTTGTCCATCTTGTGTAGATGCTGGAAAATGACCATTTTGGGAAACTCTGATATCCGGTAATATTTCTTGTTTTAGCTCTGCACCTCCCATAGTGTGTGGTTTTTAGCTATGAAAATATTTCATAACCAATAAAAAAACCCTCCGCTTGGAGGGTATATACGTCTGTCCACAACCCTCCAAGACCTATGTAAGGTCAAGAAGAAGGCCGATGAGAAGATCTTTCTGTAACATCATGGTAGTATACAAAACCGATTGCCCTTTGACAAGAGCTTTTTTGAGAATTAGAAGTTCATAAGCGCGAGGTTGCGACGAGACATTGGTGGCATTCCTCCGCGTGCCAGTATTCGAATTGAAGATAGTGGGTAGACTTTTCCTCTTTTTTCCATAAGACGCGTGACCTCGTGATGCAAAACAGTAGCGAGGACATTTCCAATATTTCCAATGACAATATCTCTTTTCATTTCGTCTTGTTTTTCTTTATCTAAACGATCTATTACTTGCGCAGCCGGTCCATCAAGTAATTGTCTTGCTCTACTCATATCAATATAGAAAGGCGATGAATCTCCTTGTACTTTTTTTTTGTGTTTGGAAATTTCAACATCTTTATGAAATGCGGCCAATGCTTTAGCTTCCGGAGTTTTGAGTAATTCAGCCATACGTGCATATGCAGCCTGTAAAAATGCTACGTCCTCAGCTTTTGTCGGATCATGCCAGAGTGCTGTAAGCTGTTTAAGGTTTTCTTCTGTGAGTTCTGCAGAGTTTACCAGTGGTTCACCTGAGAGAAATGCCAAACCACGAGCCAAAGCTTCATTCCGTTGTCCCGTATACAGCTCTCTAATTTTAGATGCGTAAACTACATGAGGAACATTTGGTTCCATTTTGCGTTCGGATTGGTATGCAACACCCACTCTTTTGTGTTTTTGATCCATTGAACGCTGTGCAATTTTTAATTGTAAATCGCTCATTTGCTCGGAAAGGAGTACTGTGAAGTTATGAGGAGGATTACGAAACAAAGCATCTCCTAGAATCGCTTGAATACCTACATTTGCCTGTGGCCATGTATTATTGGCGTCAATAAATGCTACAAATCTATCCTTTGCAACAGGGATAGTCGGTGGTTGTGGGTTTTCTGGTGTCTGTCTAGCGGATACTTCTCGTGCCATAGATTATGGCTTATAGTATATAAAAGAAAGCATGTTTAGTCAAGATGAGTCTTTTCATGAGTGTTATACGGCCATGAGTTCGTCTGATGCTTGTTGGATCATGGTGCGTAACTCAGTGTTTCCAACAAGGGTGAGAACAAATCTGTCTGTTTCTTCAATATAGGCACTTCGGGCACGTTCTTCCTCACCTCGATATAGTCTGGAAAGCTGTGACGTTTCAAGTTCGACTTTCCATTTTTTCAGATTGAGCCATCTGTCCCACCCTTTGAGACGACGTATGAATTCTGGTTGGCCGTAAAGTATTCCATAATAGAGTCCATCTGGACGTTTTCTCCCTTGAGAATTTACTCTACTCATTGCGTCAACGAATTCTGAAATTCTTGGACCAAAACGTTTGGTTATCTCTTCAAGATGTGTGTTTCCATCTTCAACAACATCATGAAGAGCAGAAACAACGAGCAGTTCTTGAATATTTTTTTTGTTTTTGGGAAGACATGGATCATCGAGCACACACGTTATGAGCTGCAGAAGATGAAGATCAATTGGATCTGTTCCAACATGGTCTTGGCCATTATGCCTTAGGCTTGCAAACCGTTTTGCGCGCCTGACCCTCATGAATGCTTCGTTGTCTGTTGGCTGAAGTACCTCCTCCACACGCAAAAATACTGATTCTTCGATGCGATCAAGAAGGTTTGGATCAGGATGTCTGGATGGTTTGATAAAATTTTCTACTGTTCTATGAAAATCAAGTGGTGTGGGCTGTCTGTCTAGCTCTCTGCTATAAAACTCTCTTAGTTGTGATTCTGATGCGTGTGTTCCAGTAAGCCCTGACAGAGAGAAGACATTTCCAATCTGCATTTCTTGAAGTGCCCTGAGAGCAAAATTAAACATCGCTGTATCTATTTCACCTGATATGTCTGGTTTGACTCTCCCAAGCCTTGTTGCAGCTTTGGCAGCTTCAACCCCTAATGCATGAATAACATCGTCTTTATGGGGTTGAAACCCGCTTTCTACAAACGCATGTGCAACTTTTTGTGATGCAGGTGGAAAAAAATCCATTCCATGTTTTTTCATATGGCGTCACAAGCACTTTTTCATCGAGAGGATCCAAAAAAAGTTGTGGAGGAAACGCAGTTTTTGATGTTGCATCAAGCCTAAAGTTATCTATCCCAAACGGTTGTCGTATGAGCTTTCGACACCTTTGAAAGCTTCCTTCAAAGTCTAGTCTTTCATCTCTGGCCGATTCACCTATTGGCTGTTGATCAACTTCTCTTACCATACAAATAAAAAAACCCCTTGTCGGGGTCAGACGCAGTCACAGCAATCACTTCCCCGTTAGGAGTTCGTAATTGCAATAATAGTTTGGTCTGTTCGTGTCATTGTTTATCCTGTTTGAGTTGAGACCATGCGTTCGTTACTCATACCAAAACTCGTGCCGTGTTTTTTAAACATTGCCCAGTATGACCTTTTGCTTTTCTTGTTCTGTAAGGCCGAAAGCCATGCACCAGAGTCCTCGATCTTATGTCGAGTTGACTGGATCATTCCTAAGAGCCATTCATAGAAGTTAAGATGATATGTACCAGGTTCATCTGTTGTTTGTTGAATTGCAAGCACTTCAAACCGTGATTCAAGCTCACTTGAAGACTCGATGAGTTTTTCAAGTTCTACCAGGATTTGTTCGATCTTTGCTTCCATTTCTCGTTTGCCGACAGAGTTTCCTCTCTCGCTTGTGTATCGCATTTCACGATGGTAATCAATACCTGGTGTGGTATCAGGTTTTCGAAGTTTTACTGGAGCCTGTTCTGTTTGTTTTGTATGTTGTGAGAGGATCATTTCTTCCCCCTCAATCAAATCCTGTTCCACGTGCTTTGCCCCTTGTTCGTATTTGCCTAGAATCTGTTTCCAAAAATCCTCGGCGCCTTTTTTTGCGACGTCTTGTCGAAATGAATCGGCAACCTTGTTTCCGAACCTGCCGACGTTTCCACTTACATCACGGACTGCTTCGATGGGGTTAACATCAATATGTGTTTGTTTTTTCTTTTTTTTCTGATCAGAGCGTAAACCTAACATACAGCCTGGAATCTATCACAGGTTCTTGAGAAAATCAAGCGTCTTTTGTTGGCGAAGGATTGAGGCCAGAAGATAGCGATTTTGTTCCATCTGAGCTTTTTCTTCGGGACTTTTTGCTTTTTGGATTGCCTCATCAATCTCTTGAGGCTCAATCTGAATTTTTTCCTCTTCTGCGATTTTTTGAAGCGCGAATTCAAGCTTCATATCGCTTGCAGCTTTGCTTTCATACTCTCGTCTTAGATCCTCAGGCTTTTTGCCCGTTGACTGAAGATATTGGTCAAGCGTAAGCCCCAGGCGCTTGATTTCGTCAAGCGTTTGGGAGAGAAACCTATCAGCTTCTTGCTGAACAAGAATTGAAGGAATTGTTGTTTCAACGTTTTCCATCACAGTCTTGAGAATCTCATCCATGGACGGCTCTTGTTTTTTGCCTTGAGCAGCATCGAAGGGTTCTTTTCCCGGAAGAATAATCTTGCTTTTGGCCGTGACTTTTTTCACTTCGTCTTTGTATTTTCCAAGCTTAATCTCGGGCATCTCGGCAGTTGTTGCCGAAAATTCCCACTCTTTACTGTCATCAATTTTTTCAACATGAATTTTTGGGTTCATGATAGGTCTGAGATTGTGTTCCTGAATTGCTTTTATGTATGCGTCGGGGATGAGTTTTCGAAGGACTTCTTCCCGAAGTTTTGCTGTATCAATACTTTCCTCAACAAGTTTCTTTGGGGCTTTGCCTTTGCGAAAGCCTTTGATATTTGAATTTTTGACAGTCTCTTCCGTAACTTCAGTTGTTACTTTTTTGACTTGATCTTGCGGAATTGATATCGTGAGTTTGATTGTCCCGTCTGGATCTTTTGCAAGAACTGACTTTTTGGTTGTCTCTGCCATATAAGAATTATAGCACTAAATATATGATAAGTCTATCTCACTATAGGTTTGATATGTGACACATCAGGAGCATGATGATAAAATGCTGGGATGTCAGATAAAGAACGTTCACTTGATAATCTCGATGTAACTTCTTCAAAAGAACTGACTGCACCACCATATCGAGTCATTGTCTATGGGACAAGAATGGAAAGTAGTGGAGATCTCGCAAGTATGTTGCAACAATATTTTGAAGCAAGAGGAGTTCCTAATCCCCACGTGCAGCTTGTGAGAGACGAGGCATATATCTTTTGGCATTTTTTCGGATTTGCACAAGACGATCAGACAGTTGATGAATCCCGATTACCTAAAGGTGTTATTTTATTTCCTATGATGAGACAGTACGATAGGATGGGAGCTGGGTGCTCGATAAGTACTACCCATGATCTTGATCTTCATGGATTGTCCATAAAGGATAAACTGACCCAACTATGTGCTGAATATAATGTACCTTTTGTTTGGGCTGAAAAATTGACGGCTGAAGATTTAGATGAGCAATTAAATGCAATCACTAATCCTACTAGCTTAGTGCCTGGTGAATCAAGCGAGTTATAGCAGGTTTTGTGCCCAGGGGGAGATTTGAACTCCCACAGCCTTACGGCCACTGGCTTCTAAAGCCAGCGTGTCTACCATTTCACCACCTGGGCATGTTTATAGTCATTGCGAGGATCCGCCAACTGGTGGAGACGAAGCAATCCTTGATAGTCTTTTAGAAGATCGCCACTCCCGATTTAATCGGGATCGCGATGACATGCTTGGGTTATTATAGAAGAATTAGATGAGAATAGAAAGCTGTTTGTTCTCGTATTCTTTTTCAAATTCCTCAATTTCTTTCATGAAAAACTCAACACGCTGTGCCCATGTCGGAGACGCGGCGTAGTATCGTCCTATTTCATACGTATTGGTCGCGCCCCACTGGTTCATATACCGATTTCTCAGTTCATATGAGATTGTCGTAATCGCGTCTTCCCAAGAGGTAAAGTAGTGCATATTATCACCATAAATACCCCATCCCCACGCGTTATAGGTGCCATACGGGTACCGTTTACCAAAGGTAGATTCAATACCTGAAATAGCAGCGACAAATTTCCAGTCAAGGTCGTTTTTGTCAGCTTCTCTCACAAAGACATCAGCCTGGTCAGCGAATGGAGAGTTATATTTCTCCAGGAATTTTTGGAGTATTTTTGCACGGTTATCTTCTTTCGCTACATACTCAACCTTAAATGATGCTGAAGCACGAGCATACTTAACCTCTGCGTCAGCTTTTGAAATCATGGCTGTTGAGAGGAAAGAAAGAAAAAGCAGAACAATGATGAATAGATGTTTCATAGATTGAACGGGCTTTGGTGATCCGTTCGTACCCTCCTTCGTTATACGAGCTTCGGCGGGTTATGGCCTTAGTAAAAAAGCCATAAAAAAATCCTGACGTCTGTGTTGGAAAACAAACCTCAGGATCTAGTCGAGGATTATAGCGTTTAACTATAGGTTTGTCAAGAGGTATTATAGGCCGATTCGAAATAAAGAAATTTTGAAACCTTGGGGACTTTAGATCTATTTGTCACCTGTCTGCCGACAGGCCCCGATCTAATCAAGGCAAGCAGATTTGGTGCTTGTTCTATGAAAATTCACAAGTCGTTTACTCCATTTGTTCCATGAAGTAATTGACGCTGAAGGCCCATTTTCCAGTGCTGTTTGGATTGTAGAGCTTCTCTATTTCCTCAGGCGTCACCAAACCATTGTTGTTTCTATACTTGCGTGCGAGCGCTTCTGAGACTGTCTCAATACCATGTTCATAACTATCAAATGCTCTTCCGTTTCCTCCATAAATCCCATAACCCCAACAATTATGAGCTGAGTCCTCTCTCACTTTAGTACAGAGATTTGATTCTTGCATAGCAATTGCTGGAATAAGCCTATGGTCAAGACCGTATTTTTCAGCAGTGGCTACGATATACTCAGCGGATGGAGCAAGAGGTGACTTGTACCGAGCCAAAAATTGCCTGACTGTTTCGACTCTTGCGTCTTCAGGAATAAATTCGATTGAAATACTTTCACTACTTGTAGACGGGAGGGCAGCGTATGCTACAGGGCTTGTGACACCAAAGTGTGTTGACTGACCAAGAACTGCTTTTGAGGTAGAATAACTCAAAAGAAATGCGAACATGAGGCTAATTATGAAGACAATGGGTGTGAATACAAAGAAGCTTACAAGGAGAAATAGTTTCTTCATACCTAATTAACAATAGTGGCAATTTTTTCTCGAATTGTCAAGGAAGAGGTCTGTAAGAAACTTGTACACCTGGGGATGGTTGGGATGTTAGATAATGCCTTGGGTTTGCATGTTACGTGCACAAGCTGGAAACTGTGTGTAAATACTTGATCTCTGAAGGAGTCTTTGGACAGCATCGATTTGCACCTCAAGAGGTGCAAGATCTGCTCGTTCATATCCAGTATTCATGCTTTGCCACGTACCGTAACTGAATTGAAAAGCTCCATAGTAACCGTTTCCAGTGTTTTTGGTCGGATCCATTCCAGCCTCACAGTTACCAAGGTATGTAATTTGCTCAGATGTTAGGCTCTGAGGCGAGGCTGCCAGATCCACAGGCTGAGGTGTCGGTGTGTCGTGTTTGACATAAGCCACAGATTGAACAGCAGGTGTAATCTGAGCCTGAGTAGGCGCTGGTTCCTTTGATTCATTTTTTGATACATTTACTTCAAAAGTCACCACGTCATCTGTATCTTGGTAGGACTTAAACTGTGCGATGTTGGCTAGGTTGTCTTCCTTAAGCATCACAGAAGGTATTACCACGGATTTTGACTTTGCACGTGCGTGGGCTGGGATAAAAGGAAGCCCCAAAAAAAGGAGGATTTCTCCTACAATTAGTGCTTTTGTGAGAAGTCTATACATACGAAAAAGTCTCGCGCAAAAGCGAGACTATATAGCCTGTAGTATACACTTCTTATTCTCTTTTGTCAAGTTTAGGCTGTTAAATCAAGGAAATTAATATTCGGCTGGCTCATTTCTTGTATTCATTTTGAGGCTCTGTTAGAATTGTTTTACCTTGCAAAGGGCTGAAGCATGCCTGCCTGAAGGAAGGCAGGTAGACATGTTGTCTTGCCGAGATGGCGAAATTGGTAGACGCGCTAGCTTCAGGTGCTAGTGATCGCAAGATTATAGGGGTTCGAATCCCCTTCTCGGCACACAAGGATCCCCTCTAAGTTTCAAACATACAAATAGATCGATATATCGGGCTAATTTCTCAGAGATATAAAACTATTGAACACCTGGTTGGTTTTTTGTGCGGAATTAAGCCTCAAAAGTATTCAGACCTTCTTCATAACTTTAGATATTGACCTCTTGACATATAGGTAGTATATGGGTACAATATGGGTAATTACCCTACTCATATGTTTACTCCATATTTCGTAATTACACCTAAAATAACCAGAGACCTAGAAGCAATCGGAGCAATTTTTGGATATTTTAAAGCGATAGAACTTCCAGAAAGCTACAGAAAAGAGCTCGTCTCAAAGGTGACTGCCGAAACTGTACATGCCTCAACTGCAATCGAAGGTAACACGTTAACCGAAAAGCAGGTTGAAGATGTTCTTGAAGGCAAAAAGATACACGCTGCTGATCAAGATATTAAAGAGATTATTAATTATAACAAAGTTCTGGAGTACATAGAGAAGTTTACTAAGGAGAAAGAAGTTCCTGCAATAACGGAAAAATTCATAAAAGAAATCAACACAATAGTTCTTAAAGACATAAGAGATGATGTCGCAGGAAAATATAGATTTGGGCAAGTACGAGTTGGTGACTATCTTCCTCCGGAACATTTCAAAGTGCCATCTCTCATGCGGGAATTTATACAGTGGATGAGAAATCCTCAGCCACAAAATCTTTCTCCAATTCTCTATACGGGGATTGCTCACTACGAATTAGTAGCCATCCATCCCTTTGGAGATGGTAATGGAAGAACAACAAGAATTTTAACCACCTTCATGCTTAGTAAAAATGGTTATGATACGACAAGCTTTTTTGCGCTTGAGAGTTTCTACAACAGGAATAGAAAAGCCTATTATGAGGTTCTTAATTCAGCAGATTCCTATAGAGTTGATGGAAAACCTGATTTAACAAAGTGGCTTGAGTACTATGTTGAGGGAATGCTCGTTGAAGCAGGACGGGCAAAATCCCGCATAGAAGAATTGCAGCAAAAAAGCAAGATCTTAAGGAAGAAGATTTGGTTAAGCAATCTTCAAGTCAAAATGCTGAAGTTAACGTTTGAAAAGGAAACTGTAAAAACTGCGGATTATTTAGAAATATCCGGTTTAAGCAGAAAAGGTACCTATAATGCAATAGAAAGACTTGTACATCTTGGCTTGCTGAAAAGATCGGGCGAGAAAAAAGGCGCTTACTACACTATTACAGAGAAAGGACTGGGGTATGTCTCGTAAGACGAAGCCTATATAGGACAATGAACCTACTGGTGTCATCTTCTCGTCGAATTGACTCCCGGATCATGTTGGTTTAAGAACTCGTTGATAAGCGTAAGAGTTGCTTCATTGGGTGATACACCATTATTAGGGTGAAATGAGTATCCAGCCAGCCGTTTCAACTTCCTTACCAGATCTTTCCTTTTTGTAGGATCCATTCGAGCAACTTGATCCTTTGTAAGACCAACACCCGCAAG
>Ga0066639_10005762_pt1 | contig 10378 bp, 15 predicted proteins | sample CryGeyCG2114_010_2_FD_59504 | JGI IMG/M metagenome (GOLD analysis project Ga0066639, IMG submission 59504) | Groundwater microbial communities from aquifer - Crystal Geyser CG10_big_fil_rev_8/21/14_0.10 | ecosystem: Environmental > Aquatic > Deep subsurface > Groundwater | place: USA: Utah... | reverse complement strand
TCTCCTGCATGGACTTTTCTATAAACTTAAGAGTAGTTAATTCTCATCGGAGATACTGCTACATAATCAGTAACAGAAACATCCTTTGGGATTCCTGAAACTTCACCACTCCCAATAAGACCACTGATTGCAGTGATTAGCTTCTCCCTAACCTGCTCTTTAGTAAGCGGTGCAGGCACACTGCCACGAACTCCCCAGTATTTTATTTTCATAAAAGGCTCTGCCATGGTTATCACCAATAGCACTATAATGAATCAGTGTTTTTATAGTTTATTAAAAAAAGACATAAATGGCATGATGCAGCTACAACAAAGAAATTCATCTTTCTTTTCCAGATGTTTGCGGCTTTTGCAGCCAATTATAGAAATGTTTATTAACAATACAGCAGTTTAACTGAAAGAAAGAGTGGGCAATATGGCAAAGATGAAGACCAAGGAAGAGCTTTATGCTGAAAGAAAACAGGAAGAGAGCAAGAACAAGAAGATAGAAGAGCTGGAAGAAGAATTAAAGAAAACAAAATACAATAAGAGAACCCAGCACCACATTGGATTAGTTAAAGCCAAGCTTGCAGAGCTAAAAAGAAAAGAAGAATCAAAAAAAGGAGTGGGAAAAGCAGGGGGAGGGTATGCTATCAGGAAGACTGGGGATGCCACAGTGATAATGCTGGGGTTTCCATCAGTAGGGAAAAGCACTCTTCTGAATGCGCTCACCAATGCAGAATCTGAAGTAGGAGATTATGAGTTTACAACACTGGATGTTATTCCAGGAATGCTGAGCTATAAACAGGCAAAAATACAGATATTTGATGTTCCCGGAGTAGTAGAAGGAGCTGCATCAGGCAGAGGAAGAGGCAGGGAAGTTCTTGGTGTTATCAGGAATGCAAATATGGTGATGGTGCTGGTTGATGCAACAAGGATTCACCAGTATGGGATATTGCTAGATGAGATGAGGGAAAGCCACATCAGGATTAACCAGAAAAAGCCAGACATTCATATAACCAAAACACCAAAAGGGGGGCTAAGAGTAGGAACAAATATACGGCTAACACACCTAAATCCAAAATTGGTCAAAGATATTGCAAGAGAGATGAAGATAATCAATGCAGATATTCTAATAAGGACCAATGTTACTGTAGACCAGTTTATAGATGCAGTAGAGGGAAACAAAGTGTACTTGCCAGGAATGATTGTTATGAATAAAATTGACTTATTAAGCAAAGAGAAGCTGGAAGAAGCAAGGAGAAAGATTAAGCCTGATATTGAGATATCTGCAACAGACAAAACCCACATTGAAGAGCTAAAGGAGATGATATTCCAGAAATTAGAGTTTGCAAGGATTTATCTCAAAGAGGTTGGCAAAAAGCCTGATATGGAAGAGCCATTATTAATGAGAAAAGGGTGCACTGTAAGAGATGTATGCCATAAGCTGCATGCTGACTTTGAGAATAAGTTTAAGTTTGTAAGAATATGGGGCCCAAGTGCAAAGTTTGATGGGCAGAGTTTCCTGAAAATAGATAGAGGGATACAGGATATGGATATTCTTGAGATACATAAAAACTAGATGAGTGATGTCCTGCTAACGAAAGCATTATAAAGGTTTAGAGAACTCACAGGATTGGTGATAATCATGGCAAAGAAAGAACAAGCAAGTGAAGATGAACAAATCGGATTCCATAAAGGATCTTTGACAACACTGGCAAAAGAGAGAGCAGAGCTGATGAAGATACTGCAGATAGTAGAACAGCTAATGCAAATGCACATTAAAGGGCTAAAGGAGCTAGGTGTTGACCTGGAAGCACAGGCAAAAGAGATTGCAAAGGCAGAAGGTGGCAAAGGAAAAGCACCTAAAACTGCAAAGCCTATTGAAGACCTGCTGAAATGAAGTTTTTTGCTTATGGACACCCAAATATAACTGGTGTCCACAAGAACACTTTTGAGTTCACCAAGGATGCAGATATAAGGAAGGAAGCTGACTGCATCATTGGAGTTAATTCTGATTATGATATTGAAGAAGTAAAGAAGTTTATCAGTGACAAAAAGAAGATTAAAGTGAGAATAAGATTAGGTGAAATTGCTGATGAGGTTTCTTGTATGGTAAATCCCAAGTTTTGTGATGAAAGAGAGATGGTTTTTCGGCTTGGGGAGTTTGATTCTTCCAGGACCCTGGGGATTAGATGCGATAAGGCTGCTAAACATTTGAATAGGGAGCTTATTGAGAAGCTTAAGAAGGGTGAAAAGGCTGAGGTATTGATTAACTAAGGCATATCGCCTGAGAGATTTAGGCGGCGCACTTTAGGGACAAAGTTTAATATCCTGTTTTCTTTTACTTTACCACAGCCCAAAAAGTCCCTGTTATGCTTCAGGATTACGAATCCGGTTTCATGCATTTCTTTGTCTATATCAATGCCTTTAAGCCAGTCAGTTGTTTCCTTCTTGTCCAGCTCAACAATGCTTTTTGTAGCTTTTTTCCCAATAATCTGCGAGCCTTCAATAGAAAGGCGGATTCCGTCAGCCATTTTTTCCCCGATATAAAGGCCCAGAGAGTTAATCCTAAGCTTCTCAAGGTCAATAGCTGAGATATCATTATTAATGATGAATATCCTGTTTTCTTTGTTCATAAGAAATGAATAATCCGGGCTAACAGAAGCACCAAACTGAGCCTCCAGTTTAGACTGGATGTCTTTTGATTCCTTTGAATTCAATATCATAAGCTTTTGCATAAGCAGCGGGTAAAGTTTATATTATATAAAGCTATCCCCCCTGTAATGATAAGAAAATCTTTTGTGTTTCTTGAAGGGATTAATGCAAAAAGTGAGGAGAATGTGGAATGGAAGTAGAGATGAGAGATACCTGAAATTGTGGGTGGAGTATAATGAGGAGGATGTGATTAACCTAAAACAGATTGCAGACCATGCTTATATTAAGCTAAAAGAAAAAGTATTTAAATTCTAAAGACTATTTTTAGCTAATGACAGAAGAACAGGTGAAATCTGAGTCAAAACTGGTTTTTGAGCTAATCAAAGACCTGCTGCTGCTTCCTTATGTTATAGTGATGGTTTTGTTTAGGAAGAAAGAAGCTTCTGAGCTTTTTATCCCGCTGAAGAGGATTATTGCATTTATCTTTGAGCCAAAGTTTACAATAACCATAATTGCGCTGAATATCCTGGTTTACATTATTGTGAATATAGTGATGTTTAACACAGGAACACTGAATATACAGGTACTGGAGAATTATTTCTGGCACTCAAATTACTTGTTTGAACTGAAGCTGCAGTACATGTTCAGCTCAATGTTTTTGCATACTAGTCTGAGCCACCTGCTTGGAAACATGCTGTTCTTATTTATACTTGGAAGGGTTGTTGAGAGAAGACTCGGGGCAGTAAGAACTGCAATTGTATATTTTGGAGCAGGAGTCCTGGCATTGGTTTTTAACTCATTAATCTATGTATTTATCTTTGATACAATAACAATCGGGCTTGGAGCTTCAGGAGCAATATCAGGAATAGGGGCTGCAGCACTGCTGTTAGAGCCACTCTACCTAACATACCTTGTTCTTGGCATACCAATTCCGATAGTGATAGTCGTACTGCTGCAGATTTACTCTGACTTAACCGGGATGTTTAATCCATTAAGCGGTATTGGGCACTTTGCACACATAGGAGGATACCTGTCAATAATTGGGATGATGTTCCTGTTTAAGAAAGAAGAGAGGAAAGATATGAAAAAAGGGCTGATTATTTCATTAGCTACAATAGTGCTGGTTATTGTAATTTACTTCCTGCTTACTAAATCAAAAGTTTTTTAAACAACTATCAGCAAGATTTTAAACCAGAAACATGAATGCACCAGAATTTGTACAGTGGCTGAAAATCAAAGGGCTTTTCAGCACAGTAATGGAGAACTACAAACACTTTGAGAACATATACACTAAATGCCTTGATGTGAAAAATCAACAGGTGCTAATTCTAACAGACAAAGGATACTATGGCAAGAGAGTCCCTGCAATAATGGCTGGATGCTACCTGCTTGCAGCAAAAAGACTAAAGATAAATGTGGATGTAGCTGTACAGGAACCAAAGTTCACAAAGGATGTTGCAGAGCCCAATGTTGTGGATGCTCTCGCAAACCTGCCAGAAAGAAGTGTGATAGCAATAGCAACATCAGGAAAAACAGGCTCATTCAGAAAGCTGGGAAAGAGCTACAGAAGATTTGTAAGAAAAAACAAACACCAGTTCGTATCAACAGGAGGCTTAGTGCATTTTAAGACATCCCTCTTTAACCATATGGTTAGTGCAATAAACATTGATTATGACAAGCTAAGGCAAAAAGGAAGGGAGCTAAAAGAAATGCTTGATTATGGGAAAGAGGTCAGCATACTAACCAAGAGCGGAACAAGCCTAAGAATCAATATACAGGGAATGACTGCCATATCCAATGACGGGTTTTACCGTGATTACGGAGGAAACATCCCCACAGGAGAAGTGTATATCCCACCAAGAAAAAATAAGGTAGAGGGAACAATAGTGATTGATGGCTCTGCAAAAACCCAGGATGATACGCTGCTCATAAAAGAGCCAATAAGACTGAGAGTAGAGAAAGGAGAAGTAACAGAGATAAAAGGAGGAGTAGAGGCAAAAGCTTTGGAGAGAACTTTTGAGGCTGCTGCAAAGAAAGCAAAGTACCCCTGGGGAATAAGGCGGATTGGAGAGCTGGGAATAGGAATAAATCCTGGAGCATCAATTGTAGGCCCTACAATTATTAATGAAAAATCACTAGGCACAGCACACATAGGAATAGGCAGCAACCACTGGTTTGGCGGAAGCATTTACGCTATTACTCATTTAGACCAGGTGTTTAGGGAACCAAAGATATTTATAGACAATGAGCGAATAAATGTATAATGAAAAACATTGTAATAGCAGATGATGGTGAATGGGCAGACCTGCCATGGCATTACATGAAAATTTATTCTAAAAAAGAGCTAAGAGAATCGTACTCACATTTGTTTGAGAAAGCAAAAAGATTTGGACTTAATTTCTACAAATCAAACTTTGAATGGTACAAGAGTGGAAAGTTTACAAAAGGATGGGAGTATAACCAAGGCTGGAAGCAGGTAAAAGGCATAAAGCCAGATTTTATTATGGATAAAGGGAGCCTGCAGATAAAGAACAATGTAAAGTGGAAGAAAGCATTTGACAAAAAGAAAAGAATCCTGAATCCTTATTACATAGAAGAGCTTTGCTCTAACAAGATGATGACAGCAAAGGCATATCCTACACTCGTGCCAAAATGCTTTCTGGTGAACAACAGAAAACAGCTGGACAGGGCAATGAAGAAACTAGGAACCCAAAAAGTTGTGCTAAAGCCAGTTGACGGCTCATCAGCAAAAGGGCTGAGCATTGTTGACAGGAATAAACTGCCAGGAAGCATAAGGAAAGGTACAGTTGCGCAAGAGTTTGTTGATGCGAGCTGCGGGCTGCAGGGACTTGTCAAAGGAATCTATGACCTAAGATGTGTAACAATTAATGGAAAGATTGTTGATTGCTTTATCAGAAAAGCGCCTCCAGGAAAGTTAACAAGCAATTTATCAACAGGGGGGGATATTATATGGCTAAGCCTAAACAGAATACCTAAAAGAATAAGGGATGCTGTAGATAAGATAGACAGCAAGCTAAAAAGTTACAAGGCAAGGATTTACACAGCAGACTTTGTGATAGACTGCAGTGATAGACTGTGGCTGATAGAGATGAATTCAAAGCCCGGATTCTTTTTTTATGGAAGCAGAGGAAAGCTGGATATAAGAGAAAGATTTGAGAATAATCTGATTAGAGCTATAAAGAAAGCATTAATTGCCTGATTTTTTGAATTTAAGAACCTGTCCTACATAAATTGTATTTGGATTAGGGATATTGTTCTGAGCGCATATATTCTCAACTGAAACTCCTTCATATTTGGCAGCTATTCCAATTAAATTATCCCCTTTTCTGACTGTGTAAACAACCATGACTGTAGGTGATGCTGAGATTGCAGTTGTGGCAGCAGGAGCATTATTATTTGCAGCATCCTGCTCTTCTAAAAAGCCAAAAGAGGGTTCCCTATAAGGCTCAATGTCTTTTTTGAAGAAGTCAAGTACTTTCCTGAATAAGCAGTTTCCACCGCCAGCTGCAGGAAGTTTTGTATCGATAGTGTGAGGAGTGTATCTCATCAAAGCATATGTTGCAGCGTTCTGAGGAACAATATCTGCAGTTCCATAGTTGACTTTAATGGATTTAAGTTTTTCTGGAGTAGAGAACTCATCAAAGCGCTTTCTTAAAATTCTGGCAGCATTGTCAAGCTGAGCTGCAAAGCCCTTAGGAGTATCTGCTCTGCTTCCATTATCAGGGATTCCATAACCCATTATTTCCTGAAGCTGTGCAGGAGAAGCATTCTTTTTTCTTACAACACTCTTCTCAACCTGAGCACGCGCAAGCAAAAGCATGGGGTTGATACTGTATTTTTCTGCAAGCCTAACTACTTCATCAGAAAACTTAACCCCATTAACAGAATCTTTCAAGCATGAGCCTATTCCTTCAAGATATTTTTGGACCTCAGAGGCAGTCACATAGCCTGATTCAGTAAATTCTTCATCAGTCATAAGTTTTGTATAGTCTAATTTAAGAGCTGGGTGACTGCTTCTGTCAATAAATCCCATTAACAATGAAGGGTCTCCTGACAGGTATTCTAAATCATTAAACCATAATTCATCATCCTCTTCATAATGTTTATCATTATAAGAAGTTGGAGCAGGCAGAGTGTCAGGGGGGACATTAGAAGAACTTGAACACAGATGTGCTCCTTCTACTGCCTGCTCCAGGCCTTCAATATGAGTGCTGATTGTTTGTTCATGCGGGAGAGAGTGGCGAGGCCTTTGCTTCATTGAAGATGGAGTAATTCCAAGGGCTCCACATCCTAAAGCTACAACTAGAGAAGCTGTTCCAGCTATTGTTGCGAATTGTCTTGCGAATCCCATTTTTAGTATAATATAATATAAAGGTTAGGGGCAGATGCAGGCTGTCTGGGGGAACATTAGAAGAATATGAACACGGAGGTGTTCTATCCAGCACCTGCTCCTAACCGTTATTATGAGTGTTATATTTCCCTCCTGATATGGAATAGTAAAGTATAACATATATTTAAATCTTTCTGTTTTGTTATCACTGATAGGTGGTTAATTTATTTGGATAAGCTTTATATATCCTGAACTTCAGAGAATCAGCTAATGAAACAAGTAATACTGATGAGGCAGGATTTGAAGCTAGGAAAGGGCAAGATGGCTGCCCAAGCCAGCCATGCCAGTGTAGAAGCTGTGTTAAAGTCAGACAAAGGCATGATTCATGACTGGCAGACAGAGGGGATGAAGAAGGTAGTATTAAGGGTAAAGGATGAAAAAGAGCTGGTTGGGCTATTGCAGAAAGCAAAAGAGAATGGATTAGTAGTTTCACTTATTACAGATGCTGGAAGAACAGAGATACCCTCAGGAACCAAAACCTGTGTTGGAATCGGGCCTGATGACGACGAGAAAATAGACAAGATAACAAGCCATTTGAAGATGATTTAGCATGGAAATTGAGAGAAAAAGAAAGAAAATTCTTGATGAAATTGCTAATGTTAATGAGGAAAGTGATATTCCTATTAGTGAGAAGCGCGTTAAAGAAAAGAAGATTAAGTGGGTTAAAGAGTAACTTAGTATAGTTTTTTGTATATTAGTCTACAGAAGCGAAATATTTATATACTAGTTCTACTATAAAGGATATTAGTATGGTGATGTTATTCGACAGGTTTAATCTGCCTGAGAATGTATTTGAGATAATATTTGCAACAAAACAACAGAGAATTGTAGCGAATGCGTTAATAGAATACATCAAAGACAATAATGAAGAGGTTACAAAAACAGAGATGTCTGTTTTTGCAACAGAGCTTCATGAAGGAAAATTTGAGACAGCAATACCTGAGCCAGGGTTTGAAGGCAAAAGGGTTCGACTGAGCTACAACAAAAGGCAGTTTTACGACAGGATACTTACACCCATGAAAAGCATGGGTATAATTGATTATGACCTTTACAAGAAAACCTACAAATTAAGTGACAAGTTCAACAAGGAAATGATAAGAATCGGGCTGATTTGGCTGCAAGAAATGAGAAAACCAGCACACAGCTACAAAAAAGAGGTGAAAGTACTCTCATAGGCTCCCTGCAACTTAATTCTTTAATCCACCCCCACGATTAAAACTCCAGCAGGGAGCCCACTCATGATTACCAAAGGCATTTGGCGATGCCTTGAGAAGCGCGCATTAGTTAGTTCCTAAGTGGAGAGATATGCTCTTCCACTATCTGGGAAAAAGAGGTGCGGGACAATATAGTCCCAAAGAAACGGCAGGCGCTATGCGCCTGCCATCATAATCAGAGGATATCCAGACTTCTTTGGGCAACTTTTTTATAGGCAGGCAATAATAATCCAAATATGGTAATCGCATTAGCAAAGATAGCACAATCAACCCGAGTTGACGAGGATATTGCAGTAGTGGAAATTAGAGAGAGTATTCGATTTGATAATGCACCAGCTCTAGCAAGATATCTTAAAAGTATCAGAGAAAAACATATTGCTATTGACCTAAGCAAGGTGGATGAGGCAAGAACCGTGCTAATGGCACAGCTAATAGGAGAATTCCAAAGAAGGGACAGGTATGGCGGCAGAATAGCACTCTATGGGCTTAATGAACAGACCAAAAAGGTTGTTTCATTCAGCAATTTTGAAAGAGTCATAAGCTGCTATGAGACCCGTGACCAGGCGCTGGATTATCTAAGGAATGGACACTAAATCTTATAGACTTTGTCGTGCTCACGTACATGGTCTGCTACTTTCATGCCAATTTCATCATTAGGCTTTGCCTCTTCCAGTTCTTTGTGGTCAACCTGCATTGAATCAACTTTTTGTGTAAAATCACTGGTAGCGCCTTTAATGCGAATCTTGTCTCCAATCTTCAAAGTACCTGTCAGCTTAATCACAGCAACACCAAGATTGCCAAAATAATGCAAAACAGAGCCAACTTCTTCTCCTAAATCTGCAGCAGGAGCCTCTTCTTTAGACATAAGACATACACCCCCAAGTGTTTATAATGCAATAAAGGGAGAACTTGTTAATATAATTTATGCTTTTTACTCTATAACAGCCTTGATTCTTCTAACACCAGCAGCAACTGACTCCTCTTTCTTAATACTGAACTTCCCAATATCCTTAGTGTTCTTAACATGAGGGCCCATGCATATTTCTTTGGAGTACTCTCCAACGGAAAAAACAGAGACCAGCTCAGGGTAGCGAGCACCAAACTCAGCCTGAGCACCATTCCTGATAGCTTCTTCAGGAGTCATCTCCTCCTTTAAAACCTCAATGCCCTCATTAATAACATTATTTACTTCATCCTCAACTTTCCTGAGCTCATCATCATCCAGCTTGCGATTAAAATTAAAGTCATAACGCAGGCGCTCAGGAGTGATGTTTGAGCCTTTTTGAGCTATGTCCTTTTTCCCTAAAACCCTGCGAAGCGCTTCTCCAAGCAAATGGGTTGCAGTGTGGAGCTTTGAAGTGACCTCAGAAGATTCTGACAAGCCACCTTTGAAGCGCTGCTCAGCACCTTTTCTCGAAAGCTCCTGATGTTTTTTGAATTTAGAATGGAATCCTTCAACATCAATCCTGATATTGCGCTCATTGGCAATCTCCTCAATCATTTCAATAGGAAAGCCATAGCTTTGGAATAAAAGGAAGGTGTCATTAGCATTAAGCTTTTTCCCTTCGCTTGCAATCCTTTCAAAAACTCTTAAGCCCTTGTCCAGAGTTGTCTGAAACTTGTCCTCTTCCCTCTTTAGCTCGTCAAAGATAAATGCCTTTTTTTTCTCAAGAAGAGGATAATCTTTTTTGTAAATATCAATAACAACCTTAGCAAGCTCAACAGCAGCGTCAGATTTTGTAAGCTCAACTCCAAGAAGCCTTAGGTGCCTTAAAGTTCTCCTGATGTAACGCCTTAAGATATATCCCTGGTCAACATTAGAGGGTGAAACACCACGCTCGTCACCTAAAATAAAAGTAGCTGCCTTAATATGGTCAGCGATTATCCTAAATGACTTAGAATTGCCATCATCCTGAGTTACTGAAGAAATCTCAGCAATCTTATCCATTATTGGCCTGAATACCTCAATCTGGAATATATCAGTTTTTCCCTGAAGAACCATTGCAACACGCTCAACACCCAAACCAGTGTCAACGTTTTTCTGCTTCAGAGGCTCGTATTTGCCTTTTTCATTCTTTTTGTATTCCATGAAGACATCATTCCAAATCTCAACCCAG
>Ga0066639_10005761_pt1 | contig 10378 bp, 9 predicted proteins | sample CryGeyCG2114_010_2_FD_59504 | JGI IMG/M metagenome (GOLD analysis project Ga0066639, IMG submission 59504) | Groundwater microbial communities from aquifer - Crystal Geyser CG10_big_fil_rev_8/21/14_0.10 | ecosystem: Environmental > Aquatic > Deep subsurface > Groundwater | place: USA: Utah... | reverse complement strand
TGCCCCTTACCGCATGTAAGCAAACCATTGATCACACGTATCCCCAAATCCAATGGCTCATGAATGACTTTTCTTTGCATCGCTTCAACGGGTTTTTGATATAAAAAGCGCCTTTCACAATTTTTATCTTTAAATTCAATTGGCCCTTTTCCATCTAATGGACGCCCCATCGGATCAATTACTCTACCCATCAATTCGGGACCAATAGTGATTTTAGAGTTTTGCTCTTTCACATAGACTTTGCAACCCTGATGAACTCCTGCAGAATGCAAAAAAGGTATAATCAAAGCTCTCTTGTCTCTAAAACCGACTACCTCTGCATCTAGTGGGCCATCATCCGATTCGATAATACAATGTGATCCCACAGCAGCTCGGGTAATTTGTGCTTCAAATATTAAACCAATAGATCTAGTGATTTTCCCTTTTGGAATAAAAACTTCAGTTTCATCTATTTTTTTAAAATACCGATTTGAATCAAAAGAAAGCTCATTCATTTTGATTAGGCCCTAGATTTAATAATTCTGTTTCAAATTTTTCTAATTCTGAATCAAGTGAAGTTTGAATACTCTGCCAATCCGTATCAACAGCACACTCTCCTTCAGGGACGGTATCCGAAGATTCGATGTGAAAATTTTTTAATTGCCCAATCGACTCTTTGAGCTTGGTTTCTACATTTTCTAAATTAGAATAATTTTTTGGATTTAATCGAATTAAAATATTTTCACGCGTACCCATTTTTTCGACTAACGAATGGATTAAACGATACACATACTCTTCGTCCGAACTCGTTTCTTTTAAAATAATCTTACGAGCCACACGCATCACTAACTTAATAAAAAAAGCTTTATTTGCTTCTAAAATTTGATTTTTACAAGATTCAAAATAAGAAATTAAATTTTCAATAATACCAATTTTTTCCTGCATCTCAGCAGAATACTTAACTAGCGCCTCTTTTTCCCCTACATCACTTCCGGCCTTAAATCCTTCATCATATCCTTGTTTTGTAGCCTGATCTCGTATTTCTGAAATAATACGATCTACTTCTTTATCAATATACTCTTTTTCTTCTGCATCAAGCGCTAGAGCATCTCTAATAAGATGATTGATTTCAAACTTCTTCGAAGATTTTAAATTAGAAGAATATTTTTTTTTATGTCCAGAAACAACAGGTGCTTGAAAATGAGCTGGATTATGCTTCCCAACAGCCAGATAATCATCCTGATCTAGTCTTTGAACTTTATAATCTTCTACTGAAGATTGATCATTTTTAATAGAAGCAGATTGTAGATTTTTAAATAAACTCATAGTTTCCTTTTTATACGAGAGCGTCTCCATCACCACCACGACTAATCATAATCTTTCCTTCACCCTCTAGTCGTTTTGCTGTATTGACAATCTCTTGCTGTGCAGCCTCTACGTCGGCTAACCTTGCAGGTCCCATAGACTCTAAATCTTCTTTCAACAGATCTGACGCACGCTTAGAAATGTTTTTAAAGATTTTATCCTTAATCTCATCAGGCGCTGTTTTAAGAGCAAGCACAAGCTTATCATTGGGAACTTCCTTAAGAAGAGTTTGCATTCCTTTATCATCAATGAAAATAATATCCTCAAAGACGAACATTAATTTTCTAATCTCTTCAGCCAATTGTGGATCTTTTTCTTCCACTCGTGACATGATGTTTTGCTCACTGTTTTTATCCATCACGTTTAACATCTCTGCAATTGGCGGAACCCCTCCGAGTTGTTGTGTATCAATCGAACCAAGCGTTGCCAGTTCTTGTTTAAGGACTTCGTCAACTTCAGACAATAAACTTGGGGAAATATAATCCAAATTTGCAATTCTGAGCACAACTTCAGTTTGAACATTTTCAGGAAGTCTTCTTAAAACATCACATTTTTTATTAGGCTCTAAATGAGCCAAAATCACAGCAATAGTTTGAGGATGTTCATTAACTAAAAAGTTTGATAAAGTTCGTGGGTCAACAAGCTCAAGGGCTTCAAGTGTCTTGCTTGAGTCGACCATGGACAACTGCCCTAAGACTGTTTTTGCTCGCTCCTCACCCAGTGTTTCTAAAATAAAATCTTTCCCTGTCGCATGACCAAATAATAAAGTTTTTTCTTCAGAAATTTCATTGTAAAAAACTTCTAAGACTTGCTTCACAATTGCAATTGGCACTTTAGTCACTTGTCCCATTGCAGTAACCAAGCGCTTAACATCGTTATCTTTTAAGTTTTTAAATACTTTTGTTGTTGCTTTATTTCCAAGCACGTTGAGTAAGACGGCTGTTTTTTCTAAACCAGACATCTGATCAAACATTTCGTAACTCATACTCTTCTCTCCTAAAAGTCATTAAGCTGTTTTATTTTTATCGCCATCTGCTTTTTTAGCGCTCTCACCCTTTATCCAATCCTTTAAGATTAGTGCGGCTTTATGAGGGTTGTTTTCAATAATTGTAATAATTTTTTCTTTAATCATTTCACCTTCAATTTTTGTTGGATCGAGCTTCTCGGGCAGCATGGGGATCGATTCCTCTAATCCAGGTAGGTTTACATTTTTTTGGAATCGCTCTAACTCTTCAATAGTTTGAGGCAAAAACTGATCTACTGTTTCGATAGAATTTTCTGTCAACCATTGGATAAATGGACGAACAACAAATAAGAAGAATAATAAAATCACTAATCCCGATACGAGATAAATACTCAAATTTCGATAATAAGCACGCTTCTCATTAGCCTCTTGTTCTTTTTGAATCGCATCGAAATCCTCACGACTAAAGTCCATGTTTTTGATTTCTAATGTGTCTCCACGCTTTGCATTTAAACCCAAAGCACTGGTAATGATTGTTTCAAATTTTTTAACCTCTTCAGCCGACCAAGGTTCCGTTTTCGCAAGCACGTTACCATCTGCATCTTTTGTTTGGACCTTCTTACCATCAACAACGATTGCAACTGATAGTTTCTTAATGCCACCTGCCGGATGTGAAGTCCTCTTTAATGTTTTTGGTATTTCATAATTAACGACTTCATTACTTCTCTTAGTATCTGTACGTGTAACTGGACGAGCATTTTCAGGTTGATCTGGAGAATTAGAAGCAACCCCTGGAGCACCCACAGGAGCGGGTCTTGAACCTTCTGCACTGGTATCATCTTTGTGTACAGAAACAGGAGTCGCACCGTCTTGATCTAAAATCGTTTGTGTTTCAGTGGATGAACTAAAATCAAATTCCGCAGAAACTTTTGCAACAACCCGTCCTTCTCCAACAATCTTAGACAACATTGTCTCAATACTACGCTCTTGATCCTGCTCAAATTTCAATTTGAAATCAATTTGGTTTGCACTCATGGTAACTAAAGGATCTCTAGAATTTTTGGAAATAACTTTTCCATTAGAATCCATAATAGAAACGTCACTGACATCCATTCCTTCAACTGCTTTAGCCACCAATGTCCCTATGCCAAATACATTTTTTTCATTTAATTGAACGCCTGGTTCTAAATCTAAAACTACAGAAGCTGTCGCTGATTTTTGATCTTCAACAAAAGCACTTCTTTCAGGTAAAGCCAAATGCACTCGCGCACGCTTGACTCCCTTCATTGCACCAATCGTGCGCATGAGTTCACCCTCAAGAGCACGTTTGCGATTGATTTTTTGCACATATGAAGTCGTTCCCAAATTTTGTTTATCAAATAATTCATAACCAGCAGTGCTGTTTTCTGGTAATCCCATTGTGGCTAACTCTAGCCTTAAATCGTAAACATACTCTGGTGGAATTTCGACATTTTTGCCCGTAGGGTCCACTCGAAATGGAATTTTCTTTTCCCTTAAAATCCGAATGACTTGGGCAGAGTCATCACCACTTAAATTTGTCATCAGTGGTAGATAAGAAGATTTAGAAGCCCACTTAAACATTCCAAACAGTGTAAAAACAATCAATACAGCCGTAATCCCTGCGCCAATTCTTTTAGCAGGAGACAAGCTTCTTACAAATTCGGAAATTTGCGTAACTACTTTTTTTAAAAATTCGTTCACAACTAACCCCCAGTATTATTTAACCACTAAACTTGCATTTTCATTACTTCGCGATAAGCATCTATAATTTTATTTCTAACTTGCATCATGAGTTTCAAAGAAAGATCTGCTTTTTCGATTGTTAACATTGTCTCATGTACATTTTTTGTTCTGCCTGCAACTAACTCTTTAATTGCATTGTCCGCTGCAACTTGATCTTGATTCACTTTTCCGATCGTTTCTCCTAAAAGCTCTGCAAAACCTTTTGTTTCGGATTTATTAAACTCAATATCATCACCGGTTTGATTAATTTGATTTTCAATCAAACGATTAACTCCATGGTCTGAGTCAATCATTTCAATCGGTCGCGATAAGTTTTCAATCCGTAAATCATTCATCTTCTAATTCCTCTTTACTATCTACCTATCTCAAGTGCTTTTTGTGCCATTGCTTTTGTTGTACCCATTGCTGTCACATTTGCTTCATACGATCTTTGTGCTGAAATCATATTTGCCATTTCTTCCACTGTATTAATATTAGGCATCGCTACATATCCATTAGAATCCGCATCCGGATGATTAGGCTGGTACACCATCCTTGGAGGACGAGTGTCTTCTTGTATTTCAGTCACTTGTACACCTTGAACCTTTTCATCCATTTCGTTTTTTAAAATTTCACCGAAACTTTCTCGGTCTGCTTGAGCTGCAAATATAGGATCTTTGCGTTTATAAGGGCCACCCTCTTCTGTTCGAGTCGTTTCAGCATTTGCAATATTGCTTGAAATCGTATTCATTCTCTTCATTTGAGCATCTAATCCACTAGCACTGACTCGCATAGACGAAAAAAAATCCATTAGTTATGCCCTCCTTCACTAATACCGTATTTTAACATTCCGAGTTTTTTTCTCATGAGCTCAACAGAGGCATCATACATCAATTGATTTTCGCTCAGCTTAGCCATTTCCTCTGAACGATTCACTGTGTTTCCATCAAGAGACTCTATCCCATTTGGATCATCAAAAATCTCAGGATGAACGGGATCCGTATCTTTTGGCAAAAGATGTCTCTCATTTGTCGTTTTTACAGTTAAATCATCTCCAACACCTAAAGCATTTCTAAATGCTGTTTCAAATTCAATGGCTTGTGACTTGTACCCTGGAGTATCTGCATTTGCGATATTAGAGGATATAATGTTTTGGTTCATTAAACGTAAATTTAATGACGTATTTAATGCCCCAATTGTTGGATCAAATATTTTACTCATAAGCTCCCAAACATTATTAATTCAAGTTTTATGCCGCATTGTCGATATTGATTTTTATAAAGTATTTTTCACAAAAATCTTTTTCCCTAGGAAATTTATTCCACTGAAATATTTATACCGGTCAATTTTTTCCCCATTAAACGTGAATTCCAATTTTTCTATAATCTGCTAATTTATTTCTTAGCGTTCGAATAGAAATCCCCAAAGCCCTCGCTGTGTGAGTTCTGTTACCTTGATGATAATCTAAAGCTCTCAAAATCACGTGTCTTTCAATATCATTTAAGGTTTGACCAGGACTCCAAGACGAAAGTGCATCTGCTTCTGACTGAGACTCATGAATTGCACTCTCAATAGAAATGTCCTTTGCTTGAATTTGGCCATCTTGAGCAACAATCACAGCACGCTCTATGACATTTTCTAATTCTCTGACATTTCCAGGCCATGAGTAACTCTCTAGCAGCCTCAAAGCTTCTTCTGAAATATTTAAAATAGCTTTTGAATTTTTTGTCGAATACGTTTCGATGAATTTATTTACTAATAAACGAACATCACCAATACGCTCCTTAAGAGGTGGAACAGTAAGATTCACAACATTGAGTCGATAAAATAAATCCTCTCTGAAGTGTCCTTCTCTTACGCTTTCACTCAAATTGCGGTTTGTTGTCGCTATAATTCTTACATCGACAGGGATAGTCGTTTTTCCGCCAATGCGATCGACTTCGCCTTCTTGAAGCACCCTTAACAACTTAGCTTGTAGGCGAATATCCATTTCAGAGATTTCATCGAGTAAAATCGTTCCTCCGTTTGCGAGTTCAAACTTTCCAGCCTTTGCAGAAATTGCACCAGTAAAAGCTCCTCGCTCATAGCCAAACAACTCTGACTCAAGAAGGTTTTCTGGAATAGCTGCACAATTGATTGCAATAAATGGCTTGTGAGCACGAGAACTTTTTTCATGAATCAGTGCCGCTACCAACTCCTTCCCAGTGCCGCTTTCTCCTTGAATAAGAACTGTGGCTTTGCTTTGCGCAACGGTGTTCCCTAGCTGAATGAGATCACTCATTCTTCGATCTGCAGTTATTATTGTCATTTCACCCTCCTTGGCTTTAAATTGACTCATTGTTTTTTCTCTACCAATTTTTGATTTTCAATGGCCTCATTTGCCATTTTTTTCCAAAACCCTTCTTTTTCACTAGAAGCAATTTTTCTAAACAACTCATCTGATTGTTGTTTTTTTTCCTCAGATCCTGTTTTTCTTAATGCACTAGCGAAGAAATATAAAATTTGATCATCCTCATTTTCACCATCGATCTTGAGAATGCTTGAATAAATGCGAGAGACTTCAGCCCAATTTCCTAATTTTTCATAATTTTTAGCAATTTCTAACAATAAATTACGCTTAGTTGGAACCTCTTTAATTCCAAATCCCAAAGCCATTACAATTGCAGGGCCTGCCTTTTCGGTAATACTTAAAGTTTCTTCCAACGTTTTAATAGCAACATCATAATATCCAAGCTTTTGATTTAAATTGCTAATCCAATAACTGATTTTTCCACTCATTTGTGGCGAATATCCATAAAGCAATAACTTTGCTTTTGAAGCATGTGCTAAAGCTAAATCATAATGCCCCAAAGCTTCTTCTATAATTCCAAGTAATATTTCTTTTTGATAAGCAAGTGCTGACTCTTCTGTAACAGATTGAAGAATTGTTCTAATCGTACTTTCTTTTTTCTGCCCTTCTTTTAGCCAAAGACTACGTGCTTTAATGAGAGACTCCTCTGCCTCTTTCAATCTCACATCAATATCGTCTGCATTTCCACCAGCGATTGTTCGCATGTCCCGATAAAGAGAAAATTTTGAACTAAAATTTGCATAATCTTGCATCACTTCAGATGCCATTTCACCTAAATTTAAATCCAAGGCTGCGTGTGATAGAGGAATTAAAAAATCTGGTATTAAAGATTCAGACTCAGATGGGATAACTTTAGAGTACATATTGTAAAAAGCGAGTGCTTCATATTTTTTATCTTTTTCTAGCAATGAAGTTACTCTTTTGCGTAGCCCTCTAACAAAAATAGAACTAATCATTTTTCTTGCCGTTTTATTTACAGATCGTTGTAAATATTTTGCTCCTCTTTCAGAAAGAGCATCGCCCACTTCATAAGAACTAAGCATTCTCATGACCGCCATTTTCCAATAGTCTTGATATTCTTTTGTGTAAATTTCTCCACTTCCATCTAAGGACTGAGCTTCTTGGTCTAAAAATTTCAAAGCGGCAGCATAATCTAATCCACCATGATCTCCACATTGGACAAGTTTCAAACGTGACAATTTAGACCCTACACTAAAGGGATACTCGTTAATTGTTTTGTAATACCACTTACGAGAATCTGTTTGATCGACATTTAGTCGGGCAGAAATTTCTCCCAATCTAAAGGTAGCTCTCCAACTCATTGGGTCTAAATAAAAATTTTCTAAATACTTCTTAAATTCAATCTCAGCTTTTTTGTAATCTTTTAGCCAATAAAAAGATTCTGCACGATTTAAATATACAGTTTTAAATTTTTTAGCTTCTTCAGGGTAAAAATTTATGCCTTTAAAATAAGCGGCAATTGCTTGATCATAGGCCTGCCTATCAACATAGGCGTCACCCATTCGAAGAGCTGCTTCTGCTTGATATTTTTTTTCTGATGTCATTTTAATTATTTTTTCATATTCATTAGCAGCTTTTTCAGACTGTTTTAAATAATAAAAAGATTCTGCAACTCCAAACTGAAAAACCCAAACCAAGTTGTGCTCTTTATGATTTTGCTTTAACCATAAAAATCTCTCTAATGATTCTAAATATTTCTGATTTTTAAAGGATGAAATGGCTAAATAAATTCCTGAATAAAGCGCAATCGAGGATTGTTTATTATTTTGAACGAGATCAAGAAATAGTTGCTTTGCTGACTTTTCATGACCCAATCGAATATGAGCATTAGCCATTAAAAATTTCATCTCTAAAAAATATTGAGTTTGTGTATATTTTTTTTCCAAAAATTCCACCGTCTTAATAGCGAGTGCAAAATTACCTTCTTCATACAATTTTAAAGCTGTCCTAACATGTTGCGCTTCTTCTTCATTAGAAGTCGGTTTAAAATATGTAAAATTTTTATCCGGAAAATTAAGAGAAAACCAAGGCTCGAAATCAAATTTTTCATGAACAGCAAAGAAATTTAAAAATATTTCATTTTTTTCATCAAATGGGCCATTACAAAAATCCGTTAAATTTCCAGCTTTTTCAATTTGTTCAGAAATGAGCTGTCTTCGTTCTTGTCTTTTTTTAGCAAGTTCTTTAGAAACTTTAATCTCTTCTTCTTGTTTCAATTTTTTCTGCTTTGCTTGCACTTCTGCTTGAGTGGGTCCCTTTTGCTGCCAAAAATCAACAACTAAACGTGAAGGATCTTTTTGTCTAAATTCAAATCGATTCATTTTATGCGCTGCGGGCGCAAGATCACCTGTGAGGTATTTCCATTTTCCAATAATTTTAACTTTGCCTTTTTCTTCTTTGATGTTGAGGGATGAAAGTCGATAGTCTTGTATGTCAGAAAATTGTCGCAGCCATTTTTCTTCGTATCCAAAAGGTGCTCCCAAATCTGCAAGAGTGCTTCCCTCTAAAACTAACTCAAAGCCATCACTCTTTTCATTCCAAGTTGGTTTAAAAGTATCGTCTAACTTAAACACCAACCGGCTATGAGTAGGAAATGTTTCTAAATTTATGACACGATGCTCAGCGCTCGAAGCAAAAAGAATCGTACAAATAAAGAGAAGTGGGGCGTTGATGAACAATACTCTAAAGACACGGACTGTCTTAAAAGCGATAAAATTAGATTTAATCACCACTGCGTTGGCCTCTTGCCCTAAGTTAATTAGGAATCAATCATTGATACCTGAATTCATATAAAGCAAAACAAGTGCCAAGTTTTAAAATAGAGAAGCTTTAACCGTGTAAAATTTGCAACCACCTTATTAAACTAGGAATTTAGTATCTGGTACATTCAGACCGAGGAGCAAGTTCGATCTAGAATTTTTTTGCTTCCGTCATAGATAACTACACTCAATGATTATTTTTTGACAAAAATACCGGAAACTTGTCGTTTGCGAAAGATGAAAGCCTAGCCTAAAGTATATAGATATCATAAAAAAAATTATGCATAAAAAATCTCTGTTTTTCTTCACTCTTACTTTGATTTCACTACTCACACAAGGGTGCAGTACGATCATTGGAACTACAAAACCCGTCTCTGATAAATCGCATGACTATCAGTTTTTAGATCTCTCCGAAGGTAACACCAATTGGAGTAAGATTGAACAACCCATTGACGATGAAGCAACCGAAAAAGGCATTTCTGACATTGCCTTTAAATCTAAAAAAACAGAATCTATCATTGCACTCAATAGTGCTTGTCGCCCAATCAACGAGCTAAATGAAACAAACCTTGAAAGTTTTTCAGATCAACTTTTTTTAGGAGTCTCTGAAATTAAAAATAAAACAACTAAACACATTGCAGTCTCTTCTACACCTGCTTTAGAAACAACACTAGAAGGAACGATGAACTCTAAGTCTATTAAACTCCGTACAATTGTGTTGCAAAAGCAAACCTGTATTTACGATATAATGTATTTATCTTATCCACATTTTTTTCAGCTTGAAGAAAAGGAGTTTAATCGTTTTGTCTCAGCTATCCGACTCTAATCAATCTCTAAATTTCTGGAAAACGAGCTTCACCCGCATTGGAAGTAAACTCATGGATGGTTTGGACTTTGCTGGCGGATTTGGAATGCTTGTTTATGACATCATCAAGGAACTCTTTAGACCTCCGTTTTATCTTAAGCTTATTGTTGAACAAATTTTTTCAATTGGAATTAAATCCTTCAGCCTTGTAGCCGTAACCGCACTTGCTACAGGATCTGTCATGGCTCTACAGTTTGGATTTGGACTCGAAAAATTTGGCGGAAAACTCTATGTCCCAAAACTAGTTGCTTTAACTATACTTAGGGAAATGGGCCCTGTTTTTACAAGTCTACTTGTGGCAGGGCGAATCGGGTCAGGAATAGCAGCCGAAG
>Ga0066639_10005757_pt1 | contig 10382 bp, 6 predicted proteins | sample CryGeyCG2114_010_2_FD_59504 | JGI IMG/M metagenome (GOLD analysis project Ga0066639, IMG submission 59504) | Groundwater microbial communities from aquifer - Crystal Geyser CG10_big_fil_rev_8/21/14_0.10 | ecosystem: Environmental > Aquatic > Deep subsurface > Groundwater | place: USA: Utah... | reverse complement strand
ACAAGTTCACGCGTTTTACCCTTGTCCATCGCTATCGCAGAACCGAAAGCTCCGGACCCAGTATAGGGAACGCCATGTGCGTCAAGAATTTTCTGAATTGTCCCATCTTCACCATATTCGCCGTGAAGTGCTATGAAGGCGACGTCGACATCACGCAGCGCACGGTCGGGAGTCGTTGGCACACCACGTGTATGCCATGTTCCATCGCGCGCAATAAGAACATCTTTCGCTCGATACTTATCTTCAGAAAGATTCGCTAGTACAGCAGCCCCAGTTGCGAGCGAAACATCGTACTCGCGAGAAGGACCACCCCGTAAAACAGCTACGTTCATTAGCGCCATTTGATAAGTGTAGCAGGAGTGTGCCGCAACTAGAAGCCAATAAGTGTGACTTCCTCTTGGAGTTCTACACCAAATGTGTCGAAAACAGTGTTTTGTATCTTTTCAGCAAGATCCTTAATTGATTGCGCGCTTGCCGTACCGTCATTGAGTATGTAGTTAGCGCTTCGAACTCCAGTGCACGCTCCATTTTCACAGAATCCTTTTAACCCGCTCTTGTCGATAAGCCAGCCAGCCGGGACTCTGTTTTCTCGCGCAGGAGTTCCCTTTTCTTTCTCGAAGAGCTCTTGCAGTTCATTTGAAACTAGGGGGTTCATAAAAAATGACCCAGCGGATTGAATATTTTGGATCTGGCGCTCATTTCTTAGAGCTAGGGTTTCCTCTGCACGCGCCTTTGCAAGCTCTTCGGTATCAGCCCGGAGGGCGAATACTCCAGAGAGCACTATCCACGACGGATTTTTCTTAAAAAATGAAGATCGGTAGGAAAACGAGCAGGAGTCGTTCGAAAATCTCTTTATTTCTCTTGTTTCGATGTTTAGTGCCGTTGCTTCAAGTAACACATCTTTAACTTCAGTGCCAAAGGCCCCTGCATTTCCGCGAATAGCAGCACCGATTGTTCCGGGGATCCCGTACATTGATTCCATGCCCATTAAGTTCTCATTGGTTGTCGCCTCAATAACTTCCATAAGTGAAGCTCCAGCATCGGCAGATACAATGCACTTGCCTTGATCGATGGAAAAGTGCTCAAAGCGTAAGTGAATTACCACCCCGCTAAAGCCAGAATCTTTCACGAGCACGTTACTTCCGCCAGCCAGAAGTACATACGGCAAGTTTCTAGTTTGTGCGTAATCAAGGGCGGCCCCAAGGTCGTCTTGGTGAGTGACCTCTATGAAGTAGAGCGCTGAACCACCTACCTTAAAGGTAGTTAGTTGAGCCAGGGGTACGCTTTCTTCAACTTTCATATAACGATTGTACCAGCTATTGTAAGGCTTTACGCCTCTTTTGACGATGGAATGATAGAGCAAAGCGGTGTGCTTCACTGTTTGCAAGAAGTATTTCCTTCTCCCACTTTTCTACTAAGACACGATTCCCCACTATTTTACTGGCCTTGTGTCGCTCATTCTTAACTACGTTCACGATGGGTATCTTATAACCAAACTCATCCATAACTCGTAATGCAATGTTCTTTTGAGCGACTCCTCCATCTATCACAATTAAACTAGGAAGCTGCCACTCTACGTGAGAGAAGCGACGTCTCAAAATTTCTTGAAGAGCCGCGACGTCCCCAGCGGATGCAACTTTAATAGTAAACTTACGGTATTCGGCCTTATTGGATACACCGTCTTCGATGACAACCATAACACCAACTCGGTTAGTTTCGCTTATGTGGGCAACATCATACCCTTCGACACGTCCGGAGTCGCTCCCTCTAGAAACCTTATAGTCACTTCCCAAAAGTGCAGCTTCTTGTAAGTGCGTGAGTGCAAATATCTGATGCTTAAGGTGAGCCGCTTTTTCAAACTTTTCGTCTTTCGCATTCTTTTTCATTTCTCTCTCAAGCTGCTTCACCAGTGCGTTCTTTTTACCATCAAAAAGCAACTTAATATTTCGAATGGTCTTTGCATAGTCTGTTTTGGTAACTCCGCTTGCACACACTCCTGGACACAAACCAATCTGTCGATTAAAACACGGCTTATCCTCTTCAGGTGCACACGTATCCCTAAAGGGCAGTATTTTACGAATAATGCCAAGAGCAGTGCGCAATGATCCACCACTGGGGAACGGTCCAAAAAGGTACTTAATATCTTTGTCGTTCCAGTCACTAAAGAGTTCACGTCCTCGAATCGTCAACACGCGTGGAAAATCTTCTTTGGTAATTACCACGTAATTAAAGCTTTTGTTGTCTTTGTCTCGTGTGTTGGCAGCCGGTTGGTGCTTCTTTATTAAGTTAGCTTCTAGTATAAGTGCTTCCAAAACCGAATCTGTCTCCTCCCACGTAAGACTCTTGGCTTCCTCGAGCATTTTAACGATAACTGGCCCTCGGGAGACTTCAATGTCTTTGCTGAAGTAACTCCGCACTCGACTACGCAGTGATGTTGCCTTACCCACATACAAAACTCCTCGTTTTGAGTCGCGAAAAATATACACACCTGGTGCGTCTGGGAGTTGCTTAAAATGTAAACCTGTTTTCTTCATGGTTTTAGAGTTGTTGTGTGAAAAAACTTGCTTCTACACATTACAACTCTATGGTACAAATGAGGTATTGGAAAGAAGGTCAAAATGTACTTCTATGTATGGTTACCTCTCGCGGTCTTTTGTGTTTGCTTCCTTCTTGCACATTCTCTCTACGCATGGATGATGTCCTGTCAGAGTGAGTTGGAAGAAGAGGACGAAGATTTCGAAGAATTTTACGAAGAAGTAGTGCTTCTCTCCTCGAGTGGCCCGCTATTAGCACAGATTGTCGCTCGCTCGTTTTTTTGGGGCTATCGGCGCCATCCTAGGTTAGCCTTTCTTAAGCACCTTCGCCAAGTACTTCCCCGTGTGGGAAGTTTTTACTTTAGCGACTTCCTCAGGTGTCCCTTTGGCTACCAACTGACCTCCCTCAAGACCTCCTTCTGGACCGAAATCAACAATAAAGTCGGCAGACTTAATAACATCCATATTGTGTTCAATGAGCACTACACTGTTTCCGCGCCGCACCAGTTCTTGCAAAATCTCTATAAGCTTTGCAACATCATCGTAGTGCAACCCAACGGTAGGTTCATCAAGTAGGTACATTGTCTTTGTCATGCCAGGTCGATAGAGTTCAGAGGATATTTTAACGCGTTGGGCCTCGCCACCAGACAAAGTTGTGGCGCTTTGGCCAAGCTGCAGATATCCAAGACCAACATCACTCAACGACTTAAGGCGATCATAGATTCCGGGAATATCTTCGAAGAAAGTAAGGCCTTCCTCTATGGTCATATTGAGCACCTGATGGATATTTTTATCCTTGTACTCAACCTCGAGAGTCTCTTTCATAAAGCGCTTCCCGTTGCATACATCACAGGTGACATGCACTGTCGGCAAAAAATGCATTTCCACGGCTACCATGCCGTTTCCTTGGCAAGCTTCGCACCTTCCTCCTTTAACATTAAAGCTAAAACGCCCTGGTTTCCAGCCTCGTGCGCGCGCCTCAGTCGTTTCGGCAAAAAGATCACGAATGTGAGTAAACGCTCCAGTGTACGTAGCTGGGTTTGAACGTGGCGTGCGACCGATAGGAGATTGGTCTATCAAAATAGAGCGTGCAATGTATTCAGTGCCAGAAAAGCGAGCACAGTTATAAACTTTGTTGCTGCGATACTTTTTATCAAAACGGGCGCGAAGGTTCTCGTGGAGTATCTCGTACATAAACGTCGACTTTCCAGAACCAGAGACACCCGTAATAGCGACGAGACGCCCAAGCGGCACATCGACACTCAAGTTTTGGATGCTGAATTTTTTACCGCCGCGAATTTGTAAGGCACCTTTGTTTGAGTCACGGCGCTTTTCTGGAAGCGGTATTTCCTTCTCTCCACGCAAGTAGGCAAGTGTTGAAGATTTACTTTTATTAGCTTTTGCGGCAAGCAACTCATCGAGCCAACCAGATACCACCACCTCTCCGCCATGAGTGCCGGCTCCCGGCCCAATATCAATAAGATAGTCTGCGGCAAAGATAGTGTCTTCGTCATGCTCAACCACAATTATGGTGTTGCCAAGATCGCGGAGACTCGTAAGCGTCTTAATAAGGCGGTCATTGTCGCGTTGGTGAAGACCGATTGTAGGCTCGTCCAACACATACATCGCACCCACAAGCCCACTTCCAAGTTGACTCGCTAGTCGAATGCGTTGTGCTTCACCTCCTGAGAGCGTGTTAGCCCTTCGATCGAGTGCAAGATAGCCAATACCTACGTTAAGCATGAACTGCAAGCGGTTCGTAATTTCCTTGACTATTACTTTAGATATCTCTTTCTCTGTCTCGGTAAGTTCAAGTTCAATGAAGAAATCTTGGGCGTCATTGATAGAAAGAGCTGCGAGCTCCACTATATTTCGGCGGTTTGTACCTTCCCCAAGAAAAACATGGAGGGCTTCTTTGCGTAGGCGAGCACCGCCACAGGCTTCACACGGGTCGTTAATAAAAAAATGCTTTGTTCCGAGCCCCTTACACTCTTCACAAGCCCCGTACGGCGAATTGAAGCTAAATAAGCGTGGCTCTACCTCGGGAAACGAAAAACCGTCGTATGGGCACATAAACTTTGCAGAAATGATATGTACCTCGCCCGTGGGGTCGATAACTTTCATAAGTCCATCAGCTTCGTTGAGGGCGCGTTCTATTGCTTCAGAAATCCGCTCTTGGGTTCCCTTTTTGTCGTCCTTAAATTCAGAAACAAATACCTCGTCTACTACAATGTCGATGTCGTGCTTTTTAGTTTTGGTAAGTTCAATCCGCTCCCGCAAACTGACTTCTTTTCCATCAATAAGTGCACGTTCATACCCCTTACCCAACATGTCGTACAAAAGTTGGTAATGCTCACCTTTGCGTCCAACAATGACTGGAGCCAAGATTTGCACCTTTGCAGAGCCGACGTCCACACCCATAATCTTCTTGGTGCCCTTTGTAGTATCACCCACAAGTTTTTGAATCGTCTTCAGAATCTCCTCATTTGAGAGTTTGTGTATTGGGCGCCCACACGTAAGACAATGAGGTTTCCCTATGCGCGCGTACAAAACACGAAGGTAGTCGTAAATTTCCGTAATAGTTGCCACAGTTGAACGCGGGTTGTTTGAGCGTGACTTTTGATCGATTGAAATAGCAGGAGACAAACCGGTTATCTCATCAACATCCGGCTTTTGCATCTGTCGCAAAAATTGCCGTGCGTAGGCACTGAGCGATTCAACATAGCGACGTTGCCCTTCTGCAAAGATAGTGTCGAACGCAAGCGAAGACTTCCCAGATCCTGAGAGACCCGAAATGACAATCATCTTGTTACGCGGCATTTCAACCGTAATGTTCTTAAGGTTGTGAGTACGCGCTCCTTTTACAATTATTTTATCCTCCATAAAAGTATCTCCCTGCATGGGGGCAGGGTTCCGAAATACTATAGCATAAAAACTAACGGCGTCGTCCATCTTGATGGACGACGCCGTTCATACCCTCAGTCACTGGCATCGAGCGTGAAAGGCCTCCAAGCAAGCTGAAGAGCAAGCCAGAATAGCTTCAAGATCAACGCAACTGCAGAGCCGAGCGCCCCGCAAATTGCGATCAGAGCAGCGAAAGCAAGGGTGGTCGCGAGAGCTTCCTGCTCATCAACGGTGTAGCTATCCCAGGCATCGCCGATAAGATACGGGGATCCGTACAACAGACCGAGTGCCGTGCCCACACAAATCGAGAGCGAGAGCAGCAACACCCACCAGTTGACCAAAGAACTCAAAAATGAATCGTTCATACCCATGGACATCTCCTCCTGTTGATTCACAAAAAGAATGACTCAAAAACACGCTTCTGTCAAACGTGATTTGAGGAATCAAGCATTGAAAATTCTTATCGTAGACACGTAAGCCTATTGGTTTCTACGTTGAGCCAGCAACTTTTTTGAATGGCCTTTAGCAATTGTGCATTCATAGCTGCCGTTCGTTGGTATGACGAAGCCAAACCCAACCCTAATTGCTCAAAGAGTTGTGCTCGGCTATCGCGTGAGTAGAGATCAGTATTTTCTGAGCCAATAGCAGCAAAAAATGAACTCAAGTTCTGCGCCTTCTGAGCGGTACTTGAAAACGCAGTTCTCCCGGCTGAATTAGATTGCACACTAGAAGGTGTGTTGGTATCGATCGGAACGTACGGTTGTTGCACAGCCTGTTGACTACGGTTTTGCAAAGTCCGTAAGAAATCCTGGTTCCCCTGCGCGGTTCCTATAGCATCAATTTCTGTTTGTGACATTCCTAATTGTGCCGCAAAGCTCCTTCGGGCAGCTGTCGAGGGAACTGGTTGATCGATAGCTGCATAGTAATCTCCAAGTGTGCGAGCATTTTGTATTTGGCTCGACCACGAAGGGGTCGGTGGTAATGGCTTTGCCTGTGGCAAAGGAGGGTAGCTTAAGGGTTGTGTTACTTGCCCTACACTACTTCGCGGTTGCGTGTTGACACTTGTCTCATAAGGTCCATTAGGTAGCGGTTGGTAAGCAGTAGCACTTGCGGGAGGATTGCTCACTGGAGTCTGTGCAATGTTAGCTGGATGCCCTCGGTAGTCTGCTAATGCTCGTTCATAATTTGCTGTCGCTCCCTCCAAGTTTGACTGGGCAGATGCCAGGGCGTCTGGACTATCGCCAAAGCCTACCTCTGCCGCCCACTGTCGCAAAAGAGGAGTTTCCGCTCGCGCTTCCCTAACTTGGTTTTGTGCTTCTGTTACTTGCTGTTGAGCTTGTCTCAAAGCAGGACTCTCACGTTGAGCAGCAAGAAGCGCCTCTGCGTGCGCGCGACGAGCGCTTTGAAGTTCTTCATACTCCGCGGCAAAGTTTGTGTTTTCAATATCCATAAGACCTGTGTAAACCGCAAGCTCTTGCGCTTTTGAGATGAAGTTACTCCTCACAGCTTCTCGAGCTGCTTGTTCGGCCTCACGTAAGCGCTGTTCAGCCACATACAAAAGGGGTGTTTCTGAGTCAAACGCTGGATTGCTTTCTCCAGGAGTGAAGGATAATTCATTACTTTGCGGTGTGTTACCTTCAAGAGGAAACGTTCCTTGAACGAAGTTCCGCACCGGAGCTTCTGTCGGAGGAGAGTAGTTCTCGTTGGCTCCTGTGCTTTCATTTGTTGGGCGCTCAGTTTCAGACTTGTTAAACAAACTAACATATCTTTCTCTTAATGATGGCGTTTCTTGAGTCGAAACAGTTGAGTTTGTCGGCGACTCAAGTGAGCCGTATGCGGCGTTTTCAGTAGACTGTTGATTTGCCTCGGGCGAATTGGGAACATCGGGTATCTCGTATTGTGATCCACACGTACCACCAAAAAAACATCGAACATTTTCAACGAGCGTACTACGACCGAAAGTGGACGGTTGTACTCGAGACTCTTCAGTATTTTGAATGCTCTCAAGCACCTGTTCTGTGTTTGTCGCTGCGGAGGTATCGGCAATTATGACTGCTTCAGGCGCTGCATTTGGTATGGATGGTTGACAAGAACCACTCCCATCTTCTGCACCTATGTCTTCGTTGCAACAAGCCCCGGAAGAGACGTGCCCAGTCGATGATTTTGTTTCCCAGCGAGTGACACCAAGTTCGCAAAATTTTCCATTAGCTCTTGAGCGATAATTTGTGCAACTCACTGCTGCCAGGATGTATTGCTCGCCGGCTGCACTCACTTGTAAGTTCGACAAGATTACCGGATTACCAAATTCTGAAAGAACCGCGCCTGACGACTCAACTTCCGTCGGAGTAGTCGCACACTGTATGCGAAACAAGTTAACAGCAGTGTCCACCACTTTTGGGTTATTTTCTGTGTTTACTAGTTGCAGTGATTTACCCCCCGCGTTGCATTCACCATTCAAACAAATTTTTGCGCCACAAAGCGAACCCGTTGCACATGATTTTTCTTCAAACGAAATCTCGAAAATCGGAGTGCTACTATTCTTAGTGAGAGAAACGTAGGCATGAGCCCATCCAAACAAACCCAGCATAAAGATTATGGCTGCCACTACGACAAAGCTCACTGAGATTTTCCAACTCATCACTTCTCATTTTACCTTCCCTACGCTAAATAAATTAGTCTATACACACTTTCAAAGTCACTCACCATTCGATTCAATTACGTGTATTTCATCACGAAGCAATGCTGCAGTTTCAAAGTCAAGATTTTTGGCAGCTTCGAGCATTTCCTTGCGTTTTTGCACAAGAAACTTTTTGCGCCCAGCTGCAGACTTAAGCATGGCTGTATCCATCTCAACCATTTTTGCAACCGCCTTAGTGTGACTCTTAATAAATTGGTCTGAAATATCTTTTATCTGCTTCTTAATAGTCATCGGTGTAATACCGTGCTTAGTGTTGTACGCCACCTGCTTTGCTCGACGTCGATTTGTTTCGTCGAGTGCACGCTGCATTGAGCCCGTAAGGTTGTCTGCATACAAGATGACGCGCCCATTTACATTGCGTGCTGCGCGACCAATTGTTTGAATGAGAGCAGTGTCGCTCCGCAGGAAACCTTCTTTGTCTGCATCGAGTATTCCTACAAGCTCCACCTCTGGAAGATCTAAGCCTTCGCGAAGTAGGTTGACCCCGACGAGAACATCAAATTCTCCCTTCCGAAAGTCGGTCATGATTTGAATCCGCTCAACCGTCTTAATATCACTATGTATGTATTCCGCCTTTATTTTTTGTTCGCGCAAGAAGTCTGCTAAATCCTCCGCCATCTTTTTAGTTAGCACCGTTACCAGGGATCGCGCGTCACGTGCGGTAACTTTTTGAGCTTCTCTAATAAAGTCTTTCACCTGACCAAGATATGCTCCTTTGGAGACGATTGGGCGAATATCAACCTGCGGATCGACAAGACCAGTAGGGCGAATAATTTGTTCAACTACTGAGCATGCATCTGGATGCTTCTTTGGAGCTTGTCCATGAGTCTCCTCGTGATCTTTTTGTCGATAGTTAGCATGTAGTGGACATGATGGATCTCCACTGTGCTCTAGCTCATACGTTCCAGGTGTGGCACTTACATAAATTGCTTCAGCTATCCTCTCCTCGAACTCTTCAAAGTTAAGGGGGCGATTGTCTCGAGCACTAGGAAGCCGAAAACCATGGTCAACCAGTGTGTTTTTTCGCGCGCGATCTCCTGCTTGCATTCCCGCTATTTGAGGCAACGTAACATGAGACTCGTCTATCACTGTTAAGAAATCAGGTGAGCCATCTTCTTTTTTTGGAAAGTACGAGAGTAGTGTATGTGGAGGTTCTCCAGCTTGTCGACGATCAAAGTGTCGAGAGTAGTTTTCGATGCCACTGCAATAACCGATTTCTCGAGTGAGTGCGATATCTTGCCGTGTGCGTCGACTCAAACGTTCTGCATCAAGTTCATTCCCAGCACGGCGTAAAAGAGCAAGTTGCTCTTTGAGTTCCGCCTCTATATCCTTAAGAGCCTGCTCCTTCACATCTTCGGGTGTAACAAAGTGTTTAGCTGGAAAAATAGTAATTTCGGCCTGCTCAGATTGAATTTGTCGTGTTATCGGATCAATTTCTTCAATTTTTGAAACGGTCTCACCGGCAAAGTGCAATCGATAAATAACTTCTTTGTTTGACGGCATTATCTCCACCGTGTTGCCAAGTGCACGAAGTGTGCCGGCTAAAAGATCTCCCGCAACTCTCTCGAAATACATCCCCACAAGATCTCGCACGAGCAACGCTCGAGTGCGCTTGTCGCCAACGCGGAGGGTGAGTATGACTTTCGCGTACTCTTCTGGACTTCCAAGACCATAAATTGCTGAGACGGAAGCGACAACAATAACATTCTTTTTAGTCAGAAGTGCCTGTGTTGTCGCATGTCGTAGTCGGTCTATCTCATCGTTTATTTGCGCCTCTTTCTCAATGTAGGTATCTGTAATAGGAACATAGGCTTCTGGTTGGTAAAAGTCGTAGTAAGAAACAAAGTAGTGCACTTCATCCTCTGGGAAAAATTCTTTGAACTCAGCAGCGAGCTGTGCTGCAAGCGTTTTATTGTGCGCAATAACAAGGGTGGCTTTCCCCGTATCCTGAATGACATTTGCTATGGTGTACGTCTTACCAGTTCCTGTTGCTCCGAGAAGTGTTTGATGACGCTTGTGCGCTTTTACTCCTTTTGCCAATGACAAAATAGCTGCTGGTTGATCGCCAGCAGGTTCATACGGTTTCTTTAGCTTAAAGCCACCACTCTTCACTCCTTTACTCTACGGCAGAAAATCAAACTCGACAACCTTTCGACTATTAGTTTGCCTTATCTACGCGCAATAGAACAACATCGAAAATCAATGTTGAATTGCTCGGTACAATGACTTTCCCATCAGAATCAGTT
>Ga0066639_10005756_pt1 | contig 10383 bp, 9 predicted proteins | sample CryGeyCG2114_010_2_FD_59504 | JGI IMG/M metagenome (GOLD analysis project Ga0066639, IMG submission 59504) | Groundwater microbial communities from aquifer - Crystal Geyser CG10_big_fil_rev_8/21/14_0.10 | ecosystem: Environmental > Aquatic > Deep subsurface > Groundwater | place: USA: Utah... | reverse complement strand
TTTGATTTTATAATTTTTACGGCGGCAAGATTAGAGCCGGAAAAAAATTTAAGATTAGCTTTGGCGTCTTTTATGGAAGTTTTAAAGGAATATCCAAAAACTGGATTAATAATTGGAGGAAATGGTTCTTGTTTAGAGGATTTGAAAAAAGAAGCAAAAGAAAGAGGAGTTTTTGAGCAGACAGTCTTTTTAGGAGAATTAACTTTTAGTCAGATGATTTCAGGGATGAAAACAGCTGATTTATTTATAAATACTTCGGTTTATGAGGGATATGGTTTGACAGTGGTGGAAGCGATGATGGCAGGATGTGCGGTGGTGATGACAGATGTGGGATTAGCAGGAGAAGTTTTAAAAGATAGAGAAAATGGATTGGTTGTTCCAGTGGGAAATGCTTTAAAAATGGCGGAAGCGATAAGACTTCTTATAAATAATAACGAAATGAAAAAAGAAATAGTTGAAAGAGCAAAAATAACAACCGATAAATTTATAAGTAAAGAAAAATATTTTGAGAAATTTAAGGAGATTTTGGAATTATGAAAATATTAGTAATAACACAAAAAGTAGATAAGAATGATCCGGTATTGGGATTTTTTTATCAATGGATTCAAGAGTTTTCTTTAAATTTTGAGGAAGTTAAGGTGTTGTGTCTTGAAAAAGGTGAATATGATTTTTCAAAAAATATAGAGGTTTCAAGTCTAGGAAAAGAAGATGGAAAATTAAAATTAAAATATATTTTAAATTTTTATAAATATATTTTTAAAGAGAGAAAAGAATATGAAGTGGTTTTTGTTCATATGAATCAAGAGTATGTTTTGTTGGGAGGATTTTTTTGGAAATTGATAGGAAAGAAAATATTTTTATGGAGAAATCATCCTAAAGGAAACTGGTTAACTGAAATAGCGGTATTTTTAGTAAATAATGTTTTTTGTACTTCAAAATTTTCTTATACGGCTAAATTTAAAAAGACGGAGATAATGCCAGTGGGTATTGATGTAGAAAAATATGAAAATTCTTTTGAAATAAATCGAAAGAAAGAAAACGGAGATATTTTTAAAATTTTATATTTAGGAAGAATAGCACCGGTAAAAAAAATTGAATCCATTTTAAAAATAATGGAAATTTTGAAAAAAGAAAAAATTAATTTTAATTTAGATGTAATTGGCGATGAGAAAGAAAAAAATAAAAAATATTTAGATGACCTTAAAAATTTTGTTATAGAAAAAAGTTTGGAAAAGGAAATTAAATTTAAACCAGGGGTTTTTGGTTTAAGAGCGGTGAAATCATATGAGGGATATGATTTATTTATAAATACTACAGAAAAAGGAAGTATGGATAAGACGATTTTTGAGGCGATGGCTTCAGGAGTTTTGGTTTTAACATCAAATGAGTCTTTATTAGAATTTTTTGGCGAAAAATATGTTAATTTGTTAACATTTAAAGAAGGTAATGAAGAAGAGGGAGCTTTAAAAATAAAGGGATTAATAAAAATAAAAAAGGAAGAGAAAAATAATATTTTAGATTATTTTAGAGAAAAAATTAAAAAAGAGCATAGTTTAAAAGAATTATTTAGAAGATTGTTAAGAATTTTAATGAAGGAAAAAAATAATGAAACTTTCAATAATAATACCGATTTATAACGAAGAAAAAACTTTAAAAGAGGTAATAAATAAAGTAGAAATGGTAAATCTAATAGAAAATCTTGAGAAAGAGATAGTTTTAGTTGAAGATGCTTCAAAGGATTTAACGGGAAAAATAATAAAAGAATATGAAGGGAGAGATGGTTTTAAAGTTCTAAGACATAAAGAAAATAGAGGAAAGGGGGCTTCGGTGATTGATGGAATAAAAGAGGCAAGCGGAGATTTTTTAATAATTCAGGATGCGGATTTAGAGTATGAACCGGAAGAGTATAATAAAATTTTGCCGAAACTTTTAAGCGGGGAAGCGGAAGTAGTTTATGGTTCAAGATTTTTAAATTCAGAATCAATAAAAAAAATGACTTGGGACCAATATATCAGTAATAAGGTTTTAACAAAATTATCAAATATTTTAACTGGACTTAAATTAACTGATATGGAAACTTGTTATAAAGCTTTTACAAAAAAAGTGGCAGATGATATAAAGGGAAAATTAATTTCAGAGAGATTTGGTATTGAACCGGAGATAACTGCTAGAATAAAAAAATATAAAGTATTGGAAGTGCCAATTTTTTATAAAGGAAGAAGTTATGATGAGGGGAAAAAAATTGGATGGAAAGATGGTTTAGCGGCGATTTGGCATATAATAAAATTTAATTTTTTTTATAAATAATGAATGGAAGTTTTAAGAAGTTATTTTCAGCTAAACTTTTTTTATTTTTTTTAGCGTTGGTTTTTGCAGTTAATTTTGGGTATGCGCTTATTCATCAAATAAAACCTTCAGTTGATGCAAGAGCTTATAACCAGATAGCAAATAATTTAGTAGAAAAAGGAGAATATAGAATGAGTTTAGAGGGATCATTTTTTGAAGATGATTCAATAGTTAAAGTTGGTCCCGGATACGAATTCTTTTTAGCGGGAATTTATTCTTTTTGGGGACAGAAATATTGGATAGTTTGGTTGGGGCAATCTTTATTATTTATCCTATCTTTGATTTTATTAGGGATTTTGATAATAAAAATATTTAATAAGGAAGATAAAATAGAGTGGAAGAAATTTTATTTTACTATAATTCCAGCAGCTTTTTTTGTTGATATTATACAGCTTAATGGAATGCTTTTAGGAGAAACTCTTTTTATTTTTTTAATAACTTTATCAATATTTGTTTTTTATTTGAATCTTGAAAAAGTGAGTTGGCAGAGAGGGGCAAGCTTGGGGATCATACTTGGAATTTCTTATTTAGTGAGACCGGTGGCTTTAGTTGTTTTGATGGTTTTTTTGGGAGCTTTATTTATAAAGAAGAGGTATAAGAAATTATTTTTGTGTTTGGCGATATTTTTAGCAGTTCAAGCTCCATGGGTTTTAAGAAATTATGATGTTTATAATAGAGTTATTTTAACTCATACAACAGCGGGAGGGGTTGATTTGTTATCAGGAAATTATCCAGGAAATCATGGAGAGTTTAGAAGTGATTTTGAATTATATGAGAAGATTGAGGCAGAAAGTAATAATCAAATAGAATTTTATGAAAGTTCTTTAAATTGGTTTTTTGATTTTGCTAAAAATAATCCTTTGGGTTTGTTTTTTATATGGATAGAAAAAGGGATAATATTTTGGTCTTTAACAAAAACGGGAGGATTTTGGTTTCATTATTTTAATAATTATGAACAAGCGGGGACAATTTTGTTATCAATATTATCTTATATTTTTATTTTTGGAACAGCGATAATTTATTCGCTAAAAATTTTAAAAGAAAAATTTAAGGGTGATATTTTTTCTAAAGCAATGGTTGGTTCAGCAACTCTTTTAATGTTTGTTTCGGTTGTGACAATAGTGAGTAGTCGATATAGAATAACCCTTCTTCCTTTTGTGATTATTCTATCGGCCGGATATTGGTGGAATAAAAATAGCTTTAATTATAAATATTATTTATTGACGGGAGGGTGGCTTTTATTAGCAACAGCTTTAGATCTGTATCTTCAATATGATAAATTTTTAGAAAAAATAGGATTAGTTATATCTTAAAATGATTTATAAATTTGAAAAAATATTAAAAGATAAAATAATAATAAGTCTTTTAATATTGGCAATAATAAATATTTTCGTTTGTTTTTATATTCGGGGGCCGATAGTCCCTGGGGGGGATTCGGTGAGTTATTTTGAAGCAGCGAGGTTCTTAAAAGGAGATGATATGGGAGGAGATCTTGATTTTTCAATAATTTATAACAGATTATTAACGGCTCCTTTATTTATTTCTTTAATTGGAATATTGGGATCGGTTTTTGGGATTTATAATAGCATGTTATTGGTAAATATATTTTTTTATTTAGGATTAGTTTTATCTTTTTATTTTTTAGCATTAGAAGTTTTAGAAAATAAAAAAATAGCTTTTTTTAGTTCTTGGTTTATTTTTCTGAACTATGGCATTATTAATTTTGGAATAGCTCATTTAACCGATATAGGAGGATGGGCGTTTTTTGTTTTATCATCTTTCTTAGCAGTGAGATATTTTAAAAGAAAAGAAAAAAAAGATTATTGGTGGGCAATATTATTTTCAATTTTTGGAGTATTTTTGAAGGAATATGGGGGGTTGGGGATGATAAGTTTAATTCTTTTAATAATCTTTTCAGAAAAAAATAAAAAAGAAAAAATAAAAGAATGTTTTATTTCTATTTTTGTTTTTTCTTTGGTTTTGGGATTTTATCATTATTTTTTTTATACATTATTCCATTATTCTTATTTTAATTGGTATCAGTTTAATATTAATTATTATCTAAGTGATTCAGTTATTAGAGAATCTTCTTATAGTCTTATTTTATTAGGGAAAGTTTTAGGATGGCTTTTCTTGGGAGGGTGGCCGATATTTGTTTTTGGTTTATGGAAAATTTTAAAAGAGAAATGGAATAAAGAGGGGGTTATTTTTCTAGCACTACTGCCAGCGTCGTTATCTTTTTTGGCTTGGCCGGTAATGACTCAAAGAATTGCTTTTGTTTTGATTCCTTGGTTAGCGCTTGTTTCAGGGTTTGGTTTATCTAAAATAAAGAGTAATTTAGCTATTGTTTTAATACTTATTTTTTATGGAGTTTTGGGGTATAGTACTAATTATTTAATGGGAATAATAAATTTATAGGTTTTTAGAAGAATGGAAGCAAAATAGGGCTTAAATTGTATTAAATAGTAGACATGTTTTTAAATAATTTTTTCACATAAATTTCCTAATTTTGGCTATGACTGGTTAAAAAATATTTAAAATATAGAAAATTTTTATTGGAATCTTATTTGGAAACAGGTCTATGGCAATAAAAATGAAGTTAATTTATCTAACATCAAAAGAATATCCAGGAAGGACAGCGGATCATAGTTTTATTAAAAATATGGTTAAAAGTTTCTCTTTAAAAATGAGAGGCGATTTTTTGTTTGTGGTGGCGGGTAATAACGGAGATAGTTTAGGGGAAATAAATTTTTTAAATTTAAATTTGAGATTTAAAAGAGGAAGAGCGATTAGATATTTTTTGTGGCTTCCATTTTTTTATAAAAAACAAAAAGAAAGAGTTGTATTTTTTTCTAACGATGTTTATTTGCTTTTGATTTTAATATTTTGGAAGAAAGTTTTAAGGTTAAAATATAAAATTTGCTCTGATTGGCATCAGATGTGGGGAGATTTTAGAGATAAAATAATAGCGAGAAATAGTGATTATTTAATTACTACTTCAGAAAGATTAAAAAATAATATAGTTAAAAAAAGCGGAATTGATGTAGAAAAAATATTAGCAGCAAGAGGAGGGGTGGATTTAGAAAATTTTAATATTAAAAAGACAAAGAAAGAAATTAGAGAAGAGTTTGATTTGCCGGTTGATAAAAAAATAATTGGATATGCAGGAGGATTTAAAACAATGGGAATGGAAAAAGGAATAAAAATAATGATAAAAGCGTTGAAATTTTTAGATGAAAAATATGCGATGGTGTTTATTGGGGGAAAAGAAGGAGAAATTGAGGAATATAAAAAGTTAGCGGAAAGAGAAGGGGTTTTAGGAAGAGTGATTTTAAAAGAATGGCAAAAGGAAGAAGATTTATTAAAATACGAGAAGGCGATGGATGTTTTGGTAATTCCTTATCCAGATAAAGATCATTTTAGGGAATGGGGATTTCCAATGAAGGTTTATGAATATATGGCGAGTGGAGTGCCAATTGTTTATTCTGATTTGGAAATTATGAAGGAGGTTTTAGATGATTGTGCAGTTAGTTTTAAAGCGGGAGATGAAAAGGATTTAGCGGAAAAAATTTTAGGAATAGAGATGAAGGGAGAGGGTTTAACGAAAAAGGCGAGAGAAAAAGTTAAAAATTATATTTGGGAAAAGAGAGCGGAGAAAATTTTGGAATTTATTAGAGTTGACTCCGACCATAGTTGGAGTGCTTAAATTCTCAAATAAATTAAAATTTATAAGAATTTGACATGAAAATTTTTTATATAGCAAATATAAAGCTACCAACAGAAAAAGCACATGGGTATCAGATTGTAAAAATGTGTGAGGAGTTTGGTAAAAAAATAGAGGTGGAATTAATTATTCCAGGGAGAAAAAGTCATATTAAGGATGATGTTTTTGAATATTATGATGTAAAAGAAAATTTTAAAATAAGGAGATTGGGAAGTTTTGATTTTTTTAAATGGGAAAAGGTATTGGGTAAATTAGCTTGGATTATTCAGAGAGTTTTATTGAGTTGGGCTGTTGGTGGATTAGATATGAAGGAAGGTGATGTTGTTTATACTAGAGAAGAAGAAGTAGTTTGGGTTATGGCTAAAAAAAGCAAAAGGGTTGTTTATGAAGCTCATAATTGGCCAAACAGAGTTAAAACTCATATAAAAATGATTAGAGGAGCTTATAAAATAATTTGTATAACCAAGGGATTAGCGGAAAAATATATAGAAAGCGGTTTGGAAAAAGAAAAAATATTGATAGCGCCAGATGGAGTTGATTTAGAGAAGTTTGATATTAAAAAGACAAAAAGAGAAATAAGGGAAGAGTTGGATTTGCCGGTTGATAAAAAAATTGTAATTTATGTTGGCAGTTTTCAAAAATGGAAGGGAGTTAATACTTTAATTGAGGTAGCAAAAAGAATAGAAGATGTTTTATTTATTTTAGTCGGAGGAGTGGGCGAGTTAGGGGAAGCACTTAAAAATGTTAAGGCAGTAGGGCAGAAGCCTAAAAGAGAAATTCCAAAATGGATGGCGGTGGCAGATGTTTTAGTTTTGCCTAATTCAGGAAAGGAAAATATCTCAAAGTTTTATACATCGCCTTTAAAGATGTTTGAGTATATGGCGAGTGGAGTGCCAATAGTGGCATCTGATTTACCAAGTATTATGGAAGTTTTGAATGAAGAAAATGCAGTTTTAGTTGAGGCTGATAATGTAGGGAATTTAGCTATGGGAATAGAAAAAGTTTTAGAAGATGAGAATTTTGGAGAGAGGTTGGCAGATAAAGCAAAGGAAGATTCAAAAAAATATGGCTGGGATAAAAGAGTAGAAAATATTTTAAAGTTTATAAAATGAATCAGAAAAAAAAGAAGTTAATATTATTAGTGGGATATGGGCATTCGGGGAGTACATTGATGGATATTATTTTTGACTGCAGTCCAGAAGTGGTTGGGGTGGGAGAGTTTTTTCAGTTAAAAAACTCTTTAAAATTTAATCTTCCATGCACTTGTTTTAAAAGGGTAAGAGATTGTGAATTTTGGAAAAAAATTATTAAAGATGAAAAAGTGCCTTCAATTAAAGTAGGAAGAAAGTTTATTGATTTTTTATTAAATAAAAATAATTGGAAAAGGTGGTTAGGAGAGAAAGAAAAATTAGTTAATGTTGAGGAATATATAAAATGGCATGAAAATTATTATAGTAGGATTTTGGAATTTTCTAAAGCAAGGGCTGTTTTTGATTCATCTAAAGATTTAGATAGAGCGGAATTGCTTTTAAAAAATAAAAAATTTGAAACAGTAATTATTCATTTAGTAAGAGACGGGAGAGGGGCGGCTCTGTCGTTTTATAAAGTTAATTCAAAAAGAGAAATTTTAAATTGTATGTTTAGATGGTTTTTAGAAAATATAAAAATTGAAATAATGAAGTTTAGGAATAGGAAGGTGAAAAAAATCTTTGTTAATTATAAAAATTTTTCGGAAAATCCAAAGAAAGTATTAAAGGATATTTTTGAAAAGTTGGAGTTAAAATTTGAACCAAGTTTTGTTGATAATTTTAGTTTAATGGAACATCATCAGGTGGGAGGAAACTTAAAGTTAAGAAAAAAAGTTTTTAGAGAAAATAAAATAGAGATAAAAAGAGACTTGAGGTGGAAAAAGGAATTATCGTGGTTTAGTAAAATTATTTTTATTATTTTATTTGGGTGGTTAAATTTATATTATAAATTAAAGAAATGAGGATATTAATTTTAAATGATAGTTGGTTGCCGGAGGCGGAAGGGGGAGCGGGAAGAGTGGCTTTTGATATGGCAGAGGAGTTGATTAGAAGAGGAGAGGAAGTGAGAGTGGTGACAACTACTAGAAATAAAAATGAAGTAGGGGAATTTGAGTATGGAGGGATAAGGGGAAAAAAGATTTATGTTGATTATAATGAACGGTGGAGGGCATGGAAGAGTTTATATAATTTTAAAGTAGTTAAAGAGTTGAGGGGGGTTTTAAAAGAATTTAAACCGGATGTTATACATCTACATAATATTCATTTTTATCTTTCTTATGCTTGTTTGAAGGTGGTAAAAAAAAGTGGAGCAAAAGTTTTTTTGACAGCGCATGATGTGATGAGTTTTAGTTATGGAAAATTAAGAACTAAAAAATATTTAGAAAATGGAAATTATAAATTAAACTGGATTGATAATTTAAAGCAGGCAAGAAAAAGATATAATCCGTTTAGAAATATAATAATAAAATATTATTTAGGATTTGCGGATAAAATTTTAGCAGTGAGTGAGGCTTTGAAAGAAGCTTTAGAAATAAATGGAATTAAAAATGTAGAGGTGTTATATAACGGAATTGATATAGAAAAGTGGGAGATAAAAGAGGAAGTGGCTGAAAAATTTAAAAGAGAGAGAGGGCTTGATGGAAAAAAGGTGGTTTTGTTTGGAGGGAGATTGTCGGAGGCGAAGGGAATTAAACAGATAAAGAAAGCGATGAAGATAGTGAAGGAAAAAGTATCAGAGGCAGAATTAGCAGTTTTTGGTGGAGAGATTGAGGAAGTAGTCTCTTTGGGGTGGATAGAGGGAAAAGAGCTAAGGGAGGCTTATAGAATGTCTGAAACAGTAGTGGTGTCATCAGTTTGTTTTGATTCTTTGCCGACGGTTATCTTAGAGGCAATGGCTTCAAAAAAGGCGGTAATAGCGACTAAATTTGGAGGAAGCAGGGAAATAGTAGAAGATGGGAAAATGGGCTATATAGTCAATCCTTTTGATGTGGAGGAAATGTCAGAAAAAATTATTGAGTTATTAGAGGATGATAATAAAAGGTTGAGATTTGAGGAGAGAAGCTATAAAAGAGTTAAGGATAAATTTAGTTTAGAAGAGCAAGTAGGGAAGTTAGTGAGAATTTATAATAGATAGGATAGAGAAAATAAAATAAACGGCTCAAAAAGGCTTATAAGCCTTTTTGAGCCGTTTAAAATGTCTTAAATAAGTGATTTAAAGAAGTTTTTAAAAGCTTGGTTGCGATCTGATTTATAAATAGAGAGTATTTGAGAGGATTGTTCTTTGTTTAGATTTTCTTTAGAGATAAAAACAGAAGTTATTTTTTTATAGTTTTTTAAAGCTTTTAAAAAAGGAAATAAATTTATTTTTTTATTATTAATGATGTCTATTATATCTTTCACTTGAAATAAAGAAAGATTGAGATAGTAGTTAGCATTAGTAGTGCTTATTTTAAGAGCATTAGAAAGTTGGATTTGGCGGGAATTTTTATTTTCGGTTATGGAATTATTGGAGACTCTATATTTAATAAGTGTTTCAGGAATATTGGTCAAGGAATGGTTTTGAATGAGACGAGAAGTTAGTTCATAATCTTGAGCATAAAGAAATTCTTCGTTGTATTGTTTAATAATATCTTTACGGAAGAAAAGAGAAGGGTGAAGAAAGGGATTGGTGAAAATAATTTTAAACTTAATATGGAGAGGGTTAGTCACTTTTTTCTTTTGACCGATTATTTCTCCATTTTCGTTTATTAGTTCGGAATTACTACCACAAAGGGCGATGTTGGGATTAGCTTCCATAAAGTCATATTGAACCTGAAGGCGATTAGGAAGAGCGAGGTCATCGGTGTCTATACGGGCGATATATTTTCCTTGACATTCTTTAAGACCGATATTTAAAGATTTAGTCAGACCTATGTTTTGAGAGTTATTAATTAATTTTATTCGAGGATCAGAAAAGTTTTTTATAATATCTAAACTATTATCAGTGGAGGCATCATTAATAATTACAAATTTAAAATTAGCCAAAGTTTGATTAAGGATGCTAATGATAGATTCTTTTAAATATTTATCTCCGTTATAAACGGACATTAAGACGGAGACTTTAGGATTATTCATTTTTTGTTTTATTTAAAACAATGCGACGGCAGATAGAAATCCATTTCTTCTTTTCTCTTTCACCTTTTCTTTTAATCAGCCATGGTCCCCAAAATGGTAGTTTATAAATGTATTTTTGCCAAGTTTTTTGATATTTGGCTTTACCAAGAGAAGATCCACGGCCGAAATGTG
>Ga0066639_10005750_pt1 | contig 10390 bp, 10 predicted proteins | sample CryGeyCG2114_010_2_FD_59504 | JGI IMG/M metagenome (GOLD analysis project Ga0066639, IMG submission 59504) | Groundwater microbial communities from aquifer - Crystal Geyser CG10_big_fil_rev_8/21/14_0.10 | ecosystem: Environmental > Aquatic > Deep subsurface > Groundwater | place: USA: Utah... | reverse complement strand
AAATGCTCCCTCCCTCACACCTTAATATACAAGATTCCATCAAAAGACTCATCGACATTATAGTTGAAATCGGTACGATAGGAAATCTCCCTAAGATAGAATTAGCTTATGCGAAAGCGTAGACAAATTACATTTGAACAGTTTGCCAGAAGAACAAAGTCGACAGACAGAATGGCCGCAGGATTCTGGTATCGAATATTTCAACTCTCAAAGCTCACCATGAAAGAATGGTTGACAGGGAAACGAGATGTCTAATCTACTTTTGGAATAACGAGGTAGTGTTCCAATAACTAATTGTCTTGTCGCCATTAACAGTAATGCGGATAATCGGATAGTAGTAAGGTCTACTTTCCAAGCCTTCTGGTAACTTAAAATTCTTGTCCTCCCAAAGCCACTCATGTGCTTCTCCGTTTGATTGTAGAGAGTAAGTGAGATGTTCTTTGATTTGGTCGAAATTCGGAATGGCACGTTTCAGATAATCCATAGCGATTGTTTCTGCCTCAGCCTTGGTAATCTTTGTCATAGTGCCAGAACCAGAGACACAAGTAGTTCCGCTCTTGTTCAAAGAGTCAACTTCGGTTGACCGCAGGCCTCTTATAATTACGGCAGTCAGTGCGTGGTTTCTTACGTCCGTGTGATATTCGTAGACAACACACTTTCCGTCGATAATATCCTTTTGGTCATAGACATTCACTTGTCTTACCCAACCATCAACCTTTTCCATATTCTCTCCGTTACCCACTTTGGTGACCTTACCGACTCTGAAATATGGCATTGGCAAGTCGATGTTCACAAAAGTCAACTCAAGATTAGGTTGAGCCATGAAAGACCGGATTACTGTCATATCGTCTTGAGTAGTAACTGTGTCGAGTGTTGTGTTTGTAGATTGAGGTATAGATTCTCTTGGTTTGAAGAATCCCAAGAAATAGACACCTGATAACAGGAGAGTTGCTACTATAACAACAATAAGTACTTTTTGGTTCATAAGTTAGTGATTCCGCAAATTAATTCTACTGCTGTCTGGACGAAATACCAAATTATTATTGTGAAGTTAGACATCTGATTCGTGTAAGAATTCCTGAGTACTTTTTGACTTCAGACTAATCAAATTAACACGCTAGTTTGATTCCCAGCCATATAGTATTTCCGGCTTCAAACCCTCTTTGGCCAAACAATCACTGTACGCTTTGTTTGCCTTCTCCAATCTGGTATTTGTGATAATATCAAACCCACCTGATGGCTTACTTTCCTCCTGTGCTACTGATGCACATTTCTTTCTTATTTCTGAAGGCCGATACTGAAACCAGTAAAACAATCCTCCCAAGATTATAAGTGTAATCGTAATAATCAGTAGCTTTGTATTCATGATGTTATTCTCTTATTGATGATGTCCTGAATTAATTTCAAATCATTATCGTTGATTAAATGGAATCTTACGGCTCCGTTCTGTTTCCCAAGCACGGACTCAGGTTTCGAGAGCATTTCTCTCAGTAATTTCATTTCTTCCCCAGTCGCTTCCTTCAGCTCCATGAATACCCATTGTTTGGCGAAATAATACCAGATAGCAGTTCTGCCGTTTGTTTTGATGTAATGGTCAGAGCCTGTACCACCCACTAACTGTATTACTGAGACACCCCCGCTAGATGAGTTGTCGTCAATCCATTGAGGTATACCTTTGACCATTCGTTTGACAAATTCCGCTTCGACTCTGTTAATTGTCTGTTCGTCCGTTTCCGTAATTGAAGCACTCCCTCCTTCCTCTCTGTGTTTCTTAACTTCATTAAGGACAACAGAGAGCCATTCCAACGCCGCTTCTCCTTCTTTCTGAATGAACGGTACGATTTCACCTCTGGTATGTTTGACTGCATTTCTGAATTCTTTCAGATTCAGGAATCGTTTCTCGGCTTCTGTCTTTGACCTGAAAAAAGACGAAAATACATCCCAATTGGAAACAATAATCTTCGAGTAATCCATAACGTCACAGAAATTGAGCATATCCCTCGAATTGAAGTCACTGATTGTCTTTGACGGGTCTTTTGACAGATATTGATTGACTCTCTGACGGACTACTCCAACTACATCGCTCGGAACATTCGTCTTCCAATAATTAGCAGTTTGAGATGACAATCTTTTGTCTATGAAATCACGCAACTTTTCTTCTGTGTCGTCAATCGCTTTGTTGACATTATCTGCAACTACCCGGCTGATTTTCGAACCCGTCGCTCTCGTAATTTCCTCAAGAATCATCGCTGCTCTTGAGGCCAGAAAAGACATGAAGTCATTTTGCCTAATTGAGTCGTCGTACCTGATTAAGTGTGTTCTGAGCGTATCTTCAAATTCGGGATTGGTACCTAGATATTCTTCAAAATACTTATTCGGCTGTTTGTCTGATATTTCCTTATTCAGTTCTGCTGGAATGAAACAGAAGTTGGGAAGGGAATGGACCATGACCATCGGGAATTTCTTCTGAACAATAGCTTTTGGGAAGATATGATGTCTCTCAGAATTATTGAAATCCGAGTAATATCCATCCTTGAGCATAAGCGGAACATTATTCTTGAAGTGTCTGGGGTTTCTCTTAGCCAAGAGACACAAAATGCCTGATTTGATGGCTGATTTGCGGTACATCCTGAGTTGAATAAGGGAATCAATATCCAGTGAAAATGGAAGTCTGATGCTGACGGCCGTTCCTGAGGCTATTTTGTCCATCAGTTTCCTGTCTTCTGTCATCTGTGTCAGAATTGAAGCTCCGTATCGCTCTGAAAACGTCGTCTGCCAGAACCATTGAGAAAGTGACTCAGACTGTTCATGATTCAAACTTCTGCCTTTGTTGACCGAGAAAAGATATGCAACAACCGCAATCATACTTCTGTACGGAACGAAGACTGAGTTCACAACCCCTAAATTATTTCTCAGATAGTCGATAGCCAGAGCCATTGACTCAACTGTTTCCTGCCAGAACTTATTAACGTCTTTCGCTCTCAACTGTAGCTGAACTGGTCTGGTGCAGGAGCCTTTGGCTATGAGGGCAAGTGCCTGAAGAAAGACCTCATTATCAATTTCCCCGTAGCCTTTCATTTTCAGATTATCATTCTCTTTCTTGACTGCCGTTCTCAAATCAAATTCGGGAGTCCATGTGCTTGCAGAAATAAGGTCAAACAGATTAAGTCTCTGTCCTCCCTGATTGATACGTTCGAAGATGTCACAGACTTCATCGAGTTCCTTGTCCCGAACATCAATCGCCGAGAAGGGATAGTTGTTGAATTTCTGATAACACTCGTTGAATGACTTCTTCCGCTCAACTGTTAGTCGCTCATAGACCTCAAATCGGTCGTTTGATAACAAATCAGAGACGGAAACATATCTTTGATTGTCCGGTATTCTGTCAACGAATATCTTTTCATCTAAGTCAAAACAAATTTTCTTATAATCCCTGTTATAGAGAGTCAGCCCTTTGACCGTTACATATAGAGAAGTAAGCCGCTGTTGTCCGTCAAGGATGAAGACTATCTTTTCGTACTTGTCAGGCTTCGGAAGACCGAGTTCAGCGATATCACGGTAGAAATCATAATACTTTCTCGGAGCGTCCCAGAAGAAGAATGAACCAATCGGATATTCAAGGTAGATACTTTCCAGAAGCTTGATGACCCGCGGTTTGTCCCAGACGAATTCTCTCTGAAACTGAGGAATCCTGAGGATTCCTTTCTCAATGTCATGAACAATGTCTGCCAATTTGTAGTCACTCTTAATCTTAATTTTCTGAATATCCATATAAGTCAGTTACTCCTCTTTGAACCAATATATGCCGTTGTCAATCTTTTTGAACATTCTGTTAGTCTCAAGTACGCTTGTTATGTTTCCCGACTTAGAATCTTTGTACTTACTTACGTAGTTATATATCTGCTTCCAGTGAATCGGGAAGCCCGCCTTTCTCATACACTCCGCTATCAACTGAGAAGTCGTTTCTCTTCTGAGACCCCATGAAGTCAGACCGTAAGTACCATGAATTCCGCTGTGTGCGAACGCTTCATCATCAATCAGGATTGAATGCGCTCTCCTCACATCAAGCTGTCTGTCAGAGTTGCCGAGAAGGTCATTAACTTTGTTTGTAATCTCAGTGAAGTGTAACGGCATCTGTTCTTGTTCCAATATCCTCACCATGAGAGCTACCCAGCCCTTCTTAGCGAAATGTCTTGCGGCAGTGTAGTATCTGAAAATGACCTCAGGTTGCTCTGAGGTAAGTCCGATTTCTTCCGTTCGAGGGTCAATTCTGCAGTACCTGAGAACGAAGTCCTGAGCATTGAAACGTTTGTCTATAATTCTCCTGAACATACCTACACCACTGACTATTGAGGCAACGTCAATTCCTAGGTCCTGTTTCTTAATCAGAGTTGTAATTTTCTCCGACAGCCTACAGAGAGAAATATTTTCAAATCCAGGTGAATATATCGCAATATCTCCGATTCTACAGCTTTGAATCCACCCTAAGTCACAGAGTAAATCAAGAATAGAACTCCCATCGTTACTGTTATCATTAAGTGCTTTCGGAATCACTGAGTCAGCTTCTTCGGCTGAGATTATTCCTCCGTTTTCAAACAGAACAAACTCTACAATATCCGTAAGCGGCTTTCTGGCGGCAGTTATCGGGTGTTTCATACCTTTCAATGCCTTCATTTGAATCTGTCTGATTCTTTCTCTTGTTACTCCGTAATGCTCTCCGATTTCCTCCAGAGTTTGTCTTTCTCCGTTCATCAATCCGTATCGTCTCTTGACTATTTCCTTGACTCTTTCACTTCCGCATCTTTCAATCAGGGAAGTAATAAGTTGGTCGGCAGGGATAGAATTTTCTTCTGGGTGGCCTTCCTGTCTTTTGACATAATTTTCATCTTGTAATGAACCGAATCTTTCAGAGATACTTTTCTTCATTTCAGTCAGGTAATTGAGTGATTTCTGGCCTATGTTTCTCAACTTCAACAGCTTTTCGTTCCCGGTATCGACAAACTGTCCCACCGTAGCAATGTTTCCTGAGTTCCTAAGAGCGTTTTCCAATCTGACAGGCAACCCCAATACTTCAATCGGGTCATCAGAACTGAGAGAGAGGGGAAGGACTATCTTGTCCGCTGACAGAAAATTAGCGAACGCCGAAGTACTCTGAGTTATAGAGTGCAGCGATAATCGGGCAGGCAGGCCGGTATTGTCATGATTGTTCGGATTCATTTTCATTCTTCTTAGTTGAATTGTACTTTTCATTCAGAAGGAAATCTTCGAGGTCTATCGTGGCTTTGTCATATACCAAAGATGATACTCGCATGATTTCATAATCCGCCTGCTCGGGTGTCAAAGAACCTCCTTCTTTTTTCGCCAGACGATACAAAGTCTCCTTAGTAAATATATCGACGTATCTCTGAAACAGATAATTTCTCCATCTCGGAGAATCGACCCCATACTTGTCGATTATCTTCTTCGCCATCGGCTTCTCAAGGTTAATCCAATATATACCCCTGTCAACGTCCTGCTGTCTCTGCTCAACGGCGAAGTGTCTGTCAGAGAAAGTTACCGGTACTCCCGGGAACTCAGGGTCTTCCTGTCCCGACAGAAGAACTAACGGTGCTTTTGTTCCCTTCTTCTTTTCGTCTCCTTCACCGCCGCCCTTACCCGCTCCCGAACCCAATCCGTTCTTTTCTTTTGACTCTTTCTTTGAACCGCCGCCTGAACCTTCGTCTCCCTGTCCTCCGGTAGTATCTCCTTTTCCGGTTCCCCCTAAGACTTCGGCGAACAGTTTCGACATGAACTGGTTCTTCCACTTATTGAGAATCTGATTGAACTCATCAGTTGCCCTGATATTTTCAGCTTCTTCCGCCTTAGCCTCCTTTTCAGCTATCTTACCCGCAACTTCATCAATTCGTTTTGCTATCCACTGCAGAAGGGATGCTGTTCTGTCGTTATCGACTAACCTCTCTCTGTCATTCTGCACACAATCATACTCAGGGTCTTCAAGAATCGGGCATGAACATTCTCCGTATACATACTGAGCTTGAGGATAATACCGGAGAAAGCCTATCTGTTGCATATTGTATGAAGCTATCACGCCGATTTCTCCTACAATATCTATACAATTCAATTCCGGTTTCCTGCCTCCGCGGCCGAAAGGAAGCGATGAAGTCTTCAACACAAGACTTCCTTTTCCATACCTTTTGTCGTACATGCTGACTTTCTTACCCGTTTCTCCGTCAGACACAGAGTCTATTTCGTCCGGTATTTCAAAAAAGAACGGTCCTTCGAATCCTTCAAGTGATTCGATTTCCTCCATTCTCAAACTGTTAGTAATAATCTTGCCGTTGTGAATTACAGATACGTTACTGAATTTGAGAGGACTACGTGCCTGAGGGTGATACTTCAGTTTGTCACATATCCTGAATACAGGAAGGCTTCTTCCGACGATTTTCTTCGGCCTGATTCCTTTGACGACCGTGAATCCCGTTTCTCCGTGTTCAAGCAGACGGAGAACCGCATTAGGAATAATCGACTTTTCTATTCCGGCTATTCTGAGTGCTTCATCCAGTGAAGTCTTCCTGTCTTTGTACCCTTCAGCAAATCCGTACTTTCTGTTTTCGTTGAATCCGAAGACATTAATTTTCCCCTGTTTGTAAGTCACGAAGTGGGACTGCATGAACATCTGGCGCATGTAGAATTTTCCGCCGTTTCCGTGACCGCCGAATACCTTAATTTTCTGGCCTCTTTTTGCGGCATCAGGGTCGCCCCACCATTTGAAGGCCTTTTCGATGTCAACCAATTCCATTCCCACGAAATCAATACATTCAATAACGGATGGTGTCGTCTGAGTGCCGTCAGTGAATCGGAAGATAATGAACTGGTCTTTGTCAGCTGCTCCGACTCTGCGATATGCATCAACTGAATTCTTCAGCCATTCAGCCAAGCCCTTTTCGTGACTGAAATTGAAATCATTACCCCAGATATCGAGAATGTTGTCATGATAGACATTCTGTTCTTCTCTGATTTTCATTTGTATAGTCATGGTTATTATCTCTTTCCTCCCTTACTGTTACGTACGAAATCTATATTCATCTTGAATCTTTTGAGAAGATACTCATGACACTCTCTTAATTTCTTGTAGAGAATATCGCTCCTGTTCTTTGTGGCGTTAATAGCGTCTTCAACCGTCGTAAGTCTTCCGAGAAAATCATTCTTGCCGGTTCTCACCGTAACTTCGAGATATGAATAGAAATCAATATCGAGAATCTCCTCCTTCTTGCCGTTAAGGAATAGCTCCACAGCCTTTGATGATTTCAGCCGGTCAAGTTCCTTTTGTTGGTCGGCCGTAAGTTTCACCGAAGCCGTTTTGCCAGGTACAGTCTCTTTCTCTGAGACACGGAGTAACTTCTTGGCATAAGCGATTCCCTTAGGAGTCAGGGAAAAGTATTTGTTCCCAGATAATACGTACCCGCCTTTTTTCAATTCGCTGTAAAGCGGTTTGTGTACAATATCTCCGGTATCGGGATATTGAGGATATCCTCTGAGTTGAAAATCAGCGGTGAAATTCTTATATACACCGACGGCGATGTCTTCAAATCTGACCTGCCTGTTAGTACCGTCGGAGAGTTGATACAAAGTTACGAGTATCTTCTGCGGCCTCGTAAGCTTAAGTGATGTAATATCTTTTTTCATTTTCATCTTAATAATTACTATGCTCCTTTCAGAGCTTGAATTTCTTACTCTTATTCAGGGAAATAAGAAATTTCGACTTAGCCAGTTTGAGTTCATGCTCGACACTGTTGAAAATACGTTTGAAATCTTCATCCGTATAGGAGTAATTGTGTTTGTTCGACAGATTACCGAGGAGTCTTATGTTTCTGATAGCGTTGTTTGTCCTGTTGGAAGCTAGCCTTTTGAAGGCTGCTCCTTTTGTTTCTCCGATTTTCATATCAATAATTAGTCCGATGTATTGGAACAAAGGATACTATATTTTCATTCTATAGTCAACACTTATAAAATATATAACACGGAGAGAACGAGTATATACATCGCTCAGAAAATCCCCGACAGCAACCGGGCGGAAAATGTTATATTATTATTATGAACGGAAATCTGGGTGTAATCGACCTTTTTTCAGGTTGTGGTGGTTCAGCTTTGGGCTTCAGACAGGCTGGATTTGACATCAGGGTTGCCGTAGATATCGACAAAAGTGCTTCCGAATCTTTTAAGGCGAATTTTCCTTCCTGTGCCGTATTTCCTTCTGATATTTCTTATTTATCGGGCAGAGAATTATTGAAAGCGGGAGGGTTCAAAAGCGGGAAACAGGTAGTTCTCATCGCTTGTCCACCCTGCCAGGGATTCTCAAGTGCCAGAAGGAATTCTCAACGCTTAACTGACCCGAGAAACAAACTGATATATGAATTCCTGCGGATTGTCGAGGAAATAAGACCTATGGCCTTCGTATTGGAAAACGTCCCCGGACTTGCAACGGGAATCGGAAAGCCGTTGTTTCTGCAAATACTGCAGAGACTTCATGAGTTGGGGTATCAGACGGTATACGATGTTGTAAACGCCGCAGATTACGGCATCCCTCAGAGAAGAAAGAGGCTCGTTCTGATGGGAACAAATAACTCTGATATCAGGCTGACGTTTCCTTCTAAGACCAATGTTGACCCAACGGCCTCCGACGAACTTCCCGCATGGAAAACAGTCAGAGATGCTATAAGCGACTTGCCCGAAATACAGGCCGGTGAGAAATACTCGGATGACTCTCTACATGCCTCAGCCAGTCTTGCAGAAATCAATCTGAAAAGACTCAGGTTGACACCCCATGACGGCGGAGACAGAACTTCATGGCCTGACGAGCTGATTCTTGAGTGTCACAGAAATACAAAAGGACATAAGGATGTATACGGAAGAATGAAGTGGGGCCAGCCCTCTCCTACGATGACGGGAGGGTGTGCGATGATTTCAAAGGGAAGATTCGGACATCCCGAACAGAATAGGGCTATATCGCTCCGTGAGGCAGCCAGACTTCAGACTTTCCCTGATGATTTCAAATTCATCGGTAATTTCGGTCAGGTTGCGGAACAAATAGGAAATGCCGTACCTCCGTTGCTCGCTAAGAGAGCAGCTGATTCGCTGATTCGTTCAATGAATGAGTTGAAGACGACGAAAAAGCTGATACCTACTTTTCGCCCGAGATACCTACACGCTCAAGAAACCGCGTGATTCTTCTCAGAGACTGTTGAGGCTCCTTCAGAACTCTTTTGTCCCAGAGATGTAATACATGCCAACCTTCGGCTCTCAACTTTCTCATATTCCTTCTGTCACGCTTGATATTTTCTCCTATTTTCTTGACCCAAAAGAGCGGAAGGGAATCTCTTATTTGTCCATAATCCTTACCGTGCCAGAATTCTCCGTCAATGAACACAACCACCTTGTATTCAGGGAAAGCAATATCTGGCTTACCCGTAACAGAGTAATGCTTTTCAAACTCATACCCCGCCTCTTTGAGTAGTGAAAACATCAGCAGCTCAGGCTTTGTATTCTTTGACTTCACCTGAGACATGTTATGGCTTCTCTGTTCTTTCGTATGAACATCCATACGTATCACTCCGTTCCGATTCAATTATACCCTGAGGGATATATCGCTTCAGTAATAGTTGAGAAATTTGTATAGAAGAGGTTATTATCAGAAATCGGTAAGCTCACTAAGTCTTACCTTAAGTGCTTTTGAGAGTCTCCAGAGCATGAATAATGACGGATTTCTTTCTCCCCGTTCAATATAGCTTATGTATGTTCTGTCTACCCCAGTCTCAAATGACAATACTTCCTGAGTAATCCCTCTCTTCGTCCTTATTTCAACGAGATTCTTGCCAAACTTCTTCTGTAACACCACCTTTTCTTTCGGGTCTGTAGGGAATGACTTATTGATTCGTCCCATACTCAGAATGTACTAATAATGTGACTGAGAGTCTTGCGACTCACAGTCACTATGTGTTAAGATTCAGACAATTCTGAGGCCGAAAGTAACTCTGATGAACGTGTATGGAAAAGACTCTGAAACTTATTACCTGGACTCTCTCAACTCTTATTCTCCTGACAGGAGTGTTACTGACTGTTTCATACTTGAAATCTGCCTTATTGATGATTCTTTCGGGCTTGATTATTTTCCCGCCTTTTTGGAAACTAATCTCTGAGCGGATATCGTTCAAAGTTCACGGTTTGGTAAGAGTTGTATTGTTCGTAGTCATTCTTGTTTTCAGCTTTGAGACGCTTCCGCCATCAACTACTCCTCTTGATTCAAAAGTTATCAACCAGTCAGATTCTCCTGTTCTGATAGTTGAGACTGAACAAAAGAAGCAGGAACAAGAGAAAAAAGACACCCCGCAGA
>Ga0066639_10005746_pt1 | contig 10393 bp, 7 predicted proteins | sample CryGeyCG2114_010_2_FD_59504 | JGI IMG/M metagenome (GOLD analysis project Ga0066639, IMG submission 59504) | Groundwater microbial communities from aquifer - Crystal Geyser CG10_big_fil_rev_8/21/14_0.10 | ecosystem: Environmental > Aquatic > Deep subsurface > Groundwater | place: USA: Utah... | reverse complement strand
AGAGTGGATTCCTGGTGGATACAGTGCTCAAAAATATTTAATGGAACTTGTAGAGAGGGGAAAGAGTCATCGTTATCCAGGTGGAGTTCCAGCAGACGTCGAAAAACAGATTCAACATGAATTGAAAATGGTTGATGAGCTTGGGTTTGCTGATTATTTTTTAACTATTTGGGAAATTGTAGAATTCGCGCGCCAAAAAAATATTCTCTGTCAAGGGAGAGGTTCGGCAGCAAATTCCGTAATTTGCTATGTTCTCGGAATCACGGCAGTTGATCCGTTGCGAATGAATTTACTATTTGAGCGGTTTCTATCAACTGAGCGAGGCGAGCCGCCTGATATCGATGTCGACTTTGAGCATGAACGCCGAGAGGAAGTCATTCAGCATATTTATCAGAAATATGGACGTCATCGAGCAGCGATGGTTTCGGCGGTAATTACATATCAAAGAAAACTCTCAACTAGAGAGGTCTGTAAAGTTTTGGAAGTTAGCCTTGAGGATGTAAAAAATGAAGATAGCGCTTTGAGGAAGCGTGCAGAAGAAAGGGGACTGGATTTAGCTGAAGCGTATGAAAAGGCGACTTTACCCTTGAAACTTTCAAGGGAAATTATTGGATTTCCACGTCATTTGTCGATTCATTCTGGTGGATTTACGCTTTCGGCCGATCCGATTATAGAAACAGTCCCAGTAGAACCAGCGCGCATGGAAGGGCGTACGATTATTCAATGGGATAAGTATGACCTTGAAACCATCGGCCTATTGAAAGTCGATGTTCTAGCGTTAGGTATGCTGAGCGCAATTAGAAAAACTTTAGATGGTGTGGGAATGGAACTCACGGAAATTCCTGCTGAAGATCTCAAAACGTATCAAATGATTCAAAAGGCTCAAACCATAGGTGTATTTCAAATTGAGTCCCGTGCTCAGATGAATATGCTTGGACGACTTCAGCCACAGTACTTTTATGATCTTGTGATTCAGGTTGCGATCGTAAGGCCAGGACCCATTGTGGGAAAGATGGTTCATCCTTACTTAAAACGCAGGAAAGGGTTGGAAAAAATAGAATTCTCTCATCCCAAATTAAGGTCAATTTTAGGGAAGACGTTGGGGGTTCCACTTTTTCAAGAGCAAGTGATGAGGTTGGCTATTGAATTAGCGGGATTTACTCCGGGAGAGGCTGATGAGCTAAGGAGAGCGATCGGGGCTTGGCGCTCTGAGGGATCGATTCAAAAAATGGGTTGGCGATTGATGTGTGGGCTTCAGCGCTCAGGAATGAGTGCTGACTTTTCTAAACGGATCTTTGATCAAATTAGAGGCTTTTCTAAATACGGATTCCCTGAGTCTCATGCGGCGTCTTTTGCGTTGATTGTTTATGCTAGTTGTTATTTGAAGTGTCATTATCCCGCACACTTTATTGCTTCTGTGATGAATTCTCAACCGATGGGTTTTTATTCTAATTACACACTATTAAATGAAGCGAGGCGATCTGGAGTAAAAGTACTTCCGATCGATTTAAATTTTTCGATTTGGGATAATGAAGTGTTGAGTTCGACTGAAGATAGTTTCTTGCGACATGCAAATTCGATTAGGATTGGATTTCGAGAAGTACACGGTTTTAGTAAAAAGGCGTTTAAAACTTTACTAAACGAACGAGAGATGGGTGGGGTCTTTAAGAGTTTAGATGATTTTTTAAATCGAGTTCCACTACGATTGGATTATTACAATAAGCTTGCTTATTCCGACGCCTTTCAGAGTTTTGGAATGAAGCGCCGGGAGGCGATTTGGAAGGTATTGGGGCACGAATTTGTTCCACTTAAACTATCCGAAGGTGATCAAGCAACATTTCCATTTGTGCATGAATCGCAGATGCAATCGATTCAATCAGACTTTAATGCGTTGGGATTGTCTTTGAATGATCATCCGGTTGATGTGATTCGAAGAAAATATCAGAAATTTATTCCACAGACAAACACAAGCGATGTTAAACGCTTTCGAACCGGTGATCGGGTTTTAATTTTGGGAATGTTAATAGTGAGACAACGTCCAAGCACAGCAAAGGGGACTTGCTTCGCCACACTCGAGGATTCATTTGGGTTATTGGATTTTATTATTCACCGTAAAACATATGAAAAGTACGCAGATAAGTTCGAACATCGAAGTTATTTTTTAGCTTATGGAGAAGTGCAGCGTGATGGTTATTCGGCTAGTGTGATTTTGAAACAAATCGATACACTCGAAGAGGCACTGGCAAAATCCGGGCGTAGACGATCAGGAAATGAAGAACAAAAGACGGTTCAGCAGCCACTTCGGGACCGAGCTTTTAGATGAGTTTATAAAATCGAATTTAGCATCATTCAAGCTTTGCTCGCGCTAGGTCATCCTTATCGGTTGACGTCTGACAACTGCAGCTGTAAATTTTATAGATGAAAGCTCCTAGGTTAATCCGAAATATATTTGACTGGCGGCCCTATGTGTCTACCGCATTACTAATATTAGGATTTACACCTTTCGATATTTGGCCTTTGAGTTTGATCGCATTGATTCCCATAATTTATTATTTTAAGGAAAGCCAAAATACCAGAGATGCGATTGCTCGCGGAATTTGGATGTCTTTGTTGTTTAACACAGTCAAATTGTATTGGGCAATTTATCCGTTGATCAATTTAAGTGGATTTTCATGGCCAGTAGCCGTTGGTTTGATGCTGATTTGGGGTGGGTTTTCGAACCTACAATTTATAGCGTTGTCTTTGGGCTTGTTTTTGTCAAAAACCTTTAATGCATCTGATTCAAAACAACTAAAGCAGATTGGAATCGCATTAATACTGAGTGTAATCTATGTAACCGTAGATGAGTCATCTCCCACTAAGATATTTCAAGACACACTCGGGTATAATTTTTTAGGAAATAGTGAAATACGCCAGTTGGCTCATTGGGGAGGAGTGTCTTTGCTGGGTATTATTTTGTTTTTAATTAATTTTTTTCTGAGCATGTCAATAGACTCATGGCGAGCATCAAGAAAATTTTCCACAACACTCGGTTTAGCAGCAATACTACTTGTTGGGAGTTTGATAGCGGGATATGGGACTCGGGTTTCTTTTTTAACTTACAGACCTGGCGAAAGAATAAAAGTTGGGGTTGTCCAGCCCGATTATCGAGATCTTTCCCACCTATCAGCGAAGGGGATAAAGCCTAGCGATCTTATTGAAGAATTAATCGGGATGAGTAGAAAACTACTAGAAACCCCAAATATAGATCTGTTGGTATGGCCGGAAGCAGTGGTCCCTGTGATTTATCATACTGCCGAATCGAGGAGAAGAACAATTGTCGATAAGAAAATCGATGCGTTTGTCCAGGAGGTGGGTATCCCATTGGTCCTTGGAATTTATGAAAAAAAAGACGAGTCTATATATAATGCGATAACCTTTATCGAGCCTTATGAAATTGGAGAAAGACAAGAAGTAAAAGTTCAACGCTATCGCAAAAACATTTTAATACCGTTTGGAGAATACATACCTCTAATAGGCAATACCAGTTGGGCAAAGGAGAAGTTTCCTAATATTGGGGCATTTGCAGTTAGTGATGAACAGCCAATTATCAGTATAAAAATCAAATCGGGTCGAAAACTTAGAATTGCGCCTCTGCTATGCTACGAGGCAATATTTCCAAGATTTGTGAATGGGTACCATTCGAAAAGCCCAGATGTACTGCTTAATCTTTCAAATGACTCCTGGTTTAAGGATTCAACTGAGCCCTATCAACACTTAGCACTAACTCGAATGCGGGCGGTTGAAGCGGGCGTGCCTCTTATTCGTTCGACGAGGACTGGTGTTTCTGCTGCGATAAATAGGTTTGGGGACATTACCGACTCAATCGGCGTTTATAAGAAAGAGTCTCAAGTCTTTAGTGTGAAAATTTCGACACCCGAATCGTCGCATTTACGCTGATTCGGGTGTCTTTTTTATGGTGGGTAGTAAATAAAATACAATACAATTGATCTAGTTATTGACCCCTGAATCTGGTTTTGACAGCTCATAAGCATCAGTCGGTTCAAGTGACCGAAGGTCTTTACCAGTAAATTTTCCACTGAGTTTAACAATGTCATCTTTACATTCTGGCACAGTCGGATTCATACATCGCCGCGCCAAAGCAAAAAACTCAAACTCAATGTCATCGACCTTCGTGTCTCGGCCAGCAGGCAAAGAAATAGTAACCGTATCATTTGATTTGATCGGACTACTAGGGTGACGATTGACGCTTAAAAAGTGATTCAGCTCGATTACTCTTGGCATGTCAATTGATTCACCAGCGGGATGTTTCGCCACGATCATCACTTTAGATATGAAAGGCGTGCCCAATCGAGTATCGCGATCGTTTAGAATTACGTTAAAATACACGCAATTCATACAGCGAGGAATAGGCGTTTCAATGTCTTTATAAATATAGAGCTCAGGTTTTTCGCTATCAAGACGCGATCCAAATTCAATTGCCTTCTCAGATGCGAATGCAGGGCTGGAAAGCGCTAAGAATAATAAGCTTAGTAATGGTTTCATTTTTAAATCCTCCTAACGACCAAAAATCTGGCCGTTTTGCTTTAACTGCACGATTTAGCACTGACGGTTGGATGCGTCAATTCGGAGGTGCATTTTGTTAACAACTAAAGAATAATCTGTCAGATTACGCAGGGTCTAGAGCGCCAAATCATCATTTTTTAGATTAGTGTTTTTCTGGTGTTCCGGCTTTTATTGAAAAGTCCTTGAGATTGGGAGTAAGATATTGAGTATGAGAAATGCTATCGGGGGTCTATTCCTCGGCTATATCTCACTGACGGTTGCCTCGGCTATGGAGGTTGAACACCTTGCGTATCCTCCTGAGGATGTTGTTGTATACGAGCTGGTTTCAACTAAATCGGCAGCTCCGATACAACTAATCGGGAGTCTTTCGCCGCCATCGCTTTTATTCAATGGAAGACTAGTGAAGCTTGTTGAGGACCGCAAAACCGAAAAAGGATCTGACCACAATGAGACCTCAGGTGCTTTTGTAAACGGAACGATGATTCCAACTGAAGGCGATGTTGGCAGGTTTTTCTATAGCGTACCATCTGAAATTAGTAGAGCTGAATCGCTAGTGATTGTTTTGTCACCGTCGACAGGCCCGCGCTTAAAAGCGGTGGTTCCAATTAATCGAATTTTTATGGAAAATGAATTTCGTGTGACCTCCGAAAAGTGGAATGCGGCCACTAAAAAGGTAGATTTCCTTCTGTCTGGCTATGTCCCGCCGGGTAATCGTATTGAATCGAATGCGGGTAAAGTCAGAAAGTTAAGAGATAGTAGGTATGAATTTAGCTTGAGTTTACCGATTGGAAAAACAACATTTACGGTGAAAGTAATCAACAAATTGGGAGGGCAGAAACTCGTTAACGTTCCAGTGAAAGTGACTGAGTTGAAGTTTGATTCGAATAGGCCCGTTTTTTCTGTCGTCGTCCCAACTGAAAAGTTTGAAGGCTCCGAATGGATCGTACCGTATTACGGTTTTTGGTTAGAAGCTCATGTTAAGAATATTAAAATAATTCGCCTCAATGGAGAGGAATTTACTCCGTCAGAAGATACGTTTAGTAAATTCTATGTTCCAAAAGAAAAGCGTGAGTCACTTGAAATTAAAGTTGAAGACACCAAAAAAAGATTTTATCGGTTTGAAAAACAGTTGAGTTGCCCAGATTGCGATGAAAAACCAAGCTGGAATAGTGCAAGATTTCGAATTCGAGGTGATTGGTATTTTGAGACCGGAGCGTTAAGTTACCACTGGATGACTCCTAGAAATGGTAGAGTCTCGGCAGATTTTGTTCGTTCAGCGGTTGGAATTAGTGATTTACCCTTGGGGTTGAGTGCTTCAATTCGAGTGGGGAGATTTTTTACCCATCGATTTGCAATTAGCGCTGCTTATCGCCATCGATTTTCAAAACTAGAAGATCAGCGAATTGGTCGAACAATAAACCTTAATCAGGATCAAAGAGTTGAGCTTCAGGGTGAGTTTTTTATGAATTCTGCAGTTTTTGGAGTTCTGGGGTTAGGGTTTTGGAAAACTAGCGTAGAATATGAAAATTTTTCATCGGATATTTCAAACTCCAACTCTGCATTTGTCGGATTTCTTGGACTTGGAATTCGGTTTCCGCTATCTAATAAACTAGAAATTGTGTCTCGTTTTAGTATTTACCCGACCCAGTTTACATTACCAATTAACACCCCTGAAGTGAGGTGGTACGATTTTAATATAGAACCGCTAGGATTGAGGGCGAATTTTTGATGAAGAGTTTTAAAGTGTTTCTAATCGTATTGAGCATTGTACTCGCGGTGTCCTGCGGTAAAGGCATGGATCTAGGTTCGACCGCGATTCAAGAGGAGGCTACTTTGAGTTTGGTTGGTGCAAAAATTAGTAATAGTACGGCGATTGAAACTCATGACGGTGGGACTCGGTACAGTTTAGCAGTAAAAAGTAGCAGTAACGAAATCGATAAGTGTGATCCAACTCTTGGATCGGGTGCTCGTCTGGATGACGCCACTTCTAAATTTATCGCGGTACCTTATACTCCAACTTCGACGCAGCAAGTTTCATCAGTTGTTGTGCGTCTTATTAAGAACGGCCTAGTCAGTGGTGACATTTACATGGAAATACGTTCCGACTCTTCAGGGGTGCCATCATCAACAATTCTAACATCTAGTCCATCTCAAGCAGTTGCAAATGCATTTTTTACGTTCACCTTTAACTCTTCGGTGAATTTGACGTCGGGAACAAAGTACCATTTTGTTTTACGGGGCGACTCAAATTATAATGGAAACGTCGCTGGACTTAGGTGGATGCGCTGGTATCATGACATCAACGACGAGTGCGTATCGGGAAATTTTGGCGATGCACTTGGCACGACCGATGCTGGTTCAACTTGGGCCGACGAAGCCAACTCAGCTAATAAGACCCTTTATATTGTAGTTTACAGCAATATTTTCGCTAATGATGGTCCGACGGTATCGACGAATTACAACGCACTAGTGCCGGTAGAGTGGGATTTAAGTACTTTTACTTCAAAAGAAAACCCCGGAGGAGAGCGAGGGTCGATCCTTTACGACGTTGGAGCATCGACATCTGACTCCGATGCTCAATATCAAGTTACTGGCGCGACGCTTTCCGAATTGCAAGCGAGTGGATTTTTGTATGGAGAAGTACTACACGTGCGCGCATCATTACAAGCGGGTGCTGGTTTGGTCGACGCAGGAATTGGGGAAATGGGAATTGAATACTACCGTTAAAATAATTACCAGTGTCGCGATGTGTGGAATCGTTTGGATTTGCGGTATGGGTAGCAGCGCCCATGCATTTTTAAATCACGAACGAATTAGCATTTCACCGGGCTATTTTTATCAAGATTCTGGAGGACTGGTATCGAGTGGATTTAGTTACTCGCGTTTGTTCGAGCCTGACTTAGAAGACGCATTTGGAAGTACAATTGGACTGTCGGTTGGGGGTTGGGTTTTTAAGGATCTAGGCGAAACATTGGCATTTGTTCCAAGTCTAAGTGCGTCAGGGCGTCTTTTGCATCATCCAAGTAAAATGGAAATTGGAATTGAAGGTGGAGCGGGGTTTGCTCTTGTGTTTGACGAATTTTTGACTTTTTTTGGAGGACACCTGAGTAAGCGATTGTCGATACCGCTATTGAATACGACGTCTTTAGGGTTAAAATATTCATATATTATGGCACGAGTAAATACACACCTTGGCGCGGTATTATTCGAGTGGGAAGTAGAATAGGAATCAATACGCAATGAGCAGCAAGGGAAAAGTACTCGTCGTCGATGATGACAATAGTCAACGATTGATGATGACCGAGGCCGTAAAGTCTCTGGGATTCGAAGTCATTGATGCAGCTGGTGGAGAAGAAGCACTAAAGCTCATTAGATTGGAGCAGCCAGATGTCATGCTGACCGATCTTCAAATGCCCAATATTGATGGACTTAAATTGATCGAAATGATGAGAGCCTATGATGATTCTGTAAGTGCAGTGATAATGACCGCTCACGGTACTATTGAAACAGCCGTGGAGGCTATGAAGCGCGGAGCGGAAGACTACCTTACAAAGCCGGTAGAATTTTCTCACCTTGAAGTGGTACTGGGTAAAGTATTTGAAAAACGTGCATTAGTTCGGGATAAACAGAAACTTGAATCTGAAGTTCAGGTGCTAAAGCACAATCTAAGTATTCGCTATCACCTCACAAATACCATCGGTAGGAGTGAATACGCTCAGAAAAATCTCACCTTGATAAAAAAATATATGAAAACGAAGGAGCCGGTTTTGATACTGGGTGAACCGGGATTGGGTAAATTAGATATTGCTCGAATGATTCATTTTAATAGTCCATGGGCGGCGTCTCATTTTTTATTTTTTTCCTGCAAAGAGGTACCTGTCGACTATCATCGCCTTCAGTTGTTCGGCCAAGAGGCTAACAATGAAGCCGGCATCTCTCGGCCCGCAATTCCCGGAATTGTAGAACGAGCACATCAGGGTACGCTGGTGATTACCGATATTCATAAAATTGATAAAAAATGCTTAGCCGGGCTCTCTAAAATTATACGAGAAGAAAGAACCCAGCGTGTTAATGGAACACGGTTTTATCGAGTTTCACTTAGATTTATTGCGACGGCCGATACCGCGGAGCTAAAGCGTTTATCTGAAAAAGAAGAATTCAGGTGGGATCTATATGATCTCTTGATGGAAAATAAAATTGAAGTGGCTCCACTACGTGAAAGAAAAGAAGACATACCTGTTTTAATAGCAGCTATGGCCCGTCGGATGGGTGAAGATACAGGTAAAAAAATAGACAAAATAGATAAATCTGTAACCGAAAAACTCGGAGGTTATGAGTTTCTCGGAAATACCAAAGAGCTTGAGGCCATGGTGGAGTCAGCGGTCATGCGAGTTACAGACAAGGAACATGTGCTTGAACTTAAGCATTTTGTTTTTCCTGGGGACGCCAAATGAGAAAATGCGGTTATGCTCAATCGGTTTTTGTTATTGGTATGTTGTGTTTGTTGTCCTTGCCAACATGTTCAAAAAAATCCGAGGATAACTTCGAACGAGTATCCGAGAAATCGAAATTGAGCGCAGAAGTCAGAAGCGTGCTCAAGAGTTTTTTGGCTAGCCTAGTAAAAAAGCAAGACAATGTTAAGGCAAGAAAAGCAAAGGAGCTCACTTGGAAAGAGGCTAGGGAGCTGATGGGGTTAAATCATTTCGATGCGCTAAAAACAGGGCAAAAATCTTTTGGTTTGATCCGTTATAGCGATTCAACTTCAATCGATCTCAAAGAGAAAACCATGGTGATTATTTTAGATCGTCAACTTCACGCGCTACGGGAAAGGAACGAAATCGCACTTCGAACTGGACGGATTGATGGGACAATTGATCCAAGTACCGAACGAGACGTGGAGCTGACGATAAAAACGAAAAATGGTTGGATCAAAGTGTCCAATGCTCAAAATAAGAATGAAAAATCTAATCAAAGCGATACGGGGAGATTCACGGCAAATGTAACTCCAAGCGGTAAATTGAGAGTTGCAAACTACACGGCGAAAGTAGAGATCAAAACTGACGAGGAGACTAGAGAAGTAGGTAGAAATGAGATTGTAACAATTGAGCCAAATTTGGGACAAGCCAAATTGGAGTTGGCAAAAAACCTTGAAGAAAAATCTAAGGAATGGGAAAGTCCGGATTCTATTCAGATTATCTCAAATCCGCCAAGTATAAAAAAATCGCAATGGAAAGTGAGTATTGCCGCAGCCGATGTAACTAAGCGAGACGCTCAGATAGAAGACGAGGTTGAATTAGAGGGCAAATCGGAGAGCAAGTCGGCACCGAAGGAAAGAGACGCTAGTAGGACCGAAGGTAATGATGTGCCTGATGATACTTTCGTAATTTCTAGTCCTAAGAAAAAGGACACAGTTAATATAGGTAAGGTGGTCTTTGTTGGAATGATGGGTTCTAAAATAAAGGCGTTTTTGAATGGTACAGCAGTTCAGGTTGATAAATCTAAAAAATTTGCTTTGACTCAAACCTTGAATCCTGGCGTTAATGTATTTACCTTTCAAGTAATTGGGCCTAAAAACTCGGATATTCGTTATGAGACATTCGAAATTACTAGAAAGTGATCAGGCTTAGGATTTGATGCATAAAATCCGTAATAAAATCATTTTACTTTTCTTTCTGCTGATTATTTTGTCTATTGTTGGAACTTTGTTTGTGGCTACTCGAAGTTTTATTCAAGACAAAAAAACTTACGCAATGGAATTGGCAAGTATTACGGCTCCACATGTGTCAAAGCTGGCCGGGCAGTTTGCTGAAGACGTTGTAAATGAATT
>Ga0066639_10005742_pt1 | contig 10398 bp, 9 predicted proteins | sample CryGeyCG2114_010_2_FD_59504 | JGI IMG/M metagenome (GOLD analysis project Ga0066639, IMG submission 59504) | Groundwater microbial communities from aquifer - Crystal Geyser CG10_big_fil_rev_8/21/14_0.10 | ecosystem: Environmental > Aquatic > Deep subsurface > Groundwater | place: USA: Utah... | reverse complement strand
AAGATTTTTTTTGAAAGCGTCGGGAACTTCCGAAGCAGCGAGGGAACTCGGGCAATTCAAAACATACGCGGCCAGAACAAGCTGAATTCTCATTGATCCCCCCCCGGAGACACTTGCGGCAGCAACGTCCCGCAGAGAAAATGTATAATAATGATTCGAAGCAAACAAGACGCGGCGTGATACCGACTTAGACTACCAAACTCGAACCGCTTCGACACCTTTCAAGCCCCCGATTAACACATGAATTCGATGCTCGCCGAACTCGGTGGGCTGGTAGGACAATTCCGACTGACCGAGCATACGCGTTTCTTTTCCACTCGGAGAAGTAATGGTCCACTCAACCCAGAGCTCACCCTCATGATCATCAGCAACAACTTTCGACTCGACTCCTAAGCGCCAGCCTGCAGCCGTTGTTGGAAGTTCGATAAACCGAGCCTGAATCGGATCGATCGGTTTAATGACTTCAGCGTCGTTCTCATCTTGTCTACCGTCGAAGTAGAAGTCTGAATCTAGCGAGTGCATTCTCCAATCACAATGGACGTGGGTTTGATAAAGAATCACTAGGCTTGCATCTTCTCGCTCACACTCTCGTTGCACACGAGATCGCTCTTTAGTAGATGGGGCCGATAAATCGACTGCGTCACCATACATATGACGAGACCATTTCGATGAACCACTAATTCCCGAATTATAACCTGGACTCCTGTAGCCGCTATTAACGATCAATGGTCTGCCGAGACGATCTCGAGCATCCTGTAAAAGTGCAATGACCTTCTTTGAAAATAAAGCAAAGCGACCTTTCCTGGAGTGGACAAACTCAAACAAAGAAAAATTCCGACTCACCATTAGGCCCTCTGGTACGCCTGAAAGATCTATAAAAAACTGAGGGGCTTGATATTGAATCTCCTCGACTGGGTTGAATCGACCAGATTCGGCAGGATCCTCATATGAATAATTACTTGAAATAGAATGAACCTCGGATAGGCTATTCAATCGATTGCAGTCATTATAGGGAAACCCAGATTCAAAATAACAGCCGGCACGATCATCTCCATTCGAGGGCGGATCAACTTGGTCTGGTGGATTTATTTCGTCTATTGGCGGTAGCGGGTTTTGGGGCTCTCTGCCTTCCGATTCACAGGAAAGCTGGAATACAAAGCAAAAGACAGCGATTAGCTTCAAAGCGCTAAAATCGGAGCTGCCATTGGTTCTAAAATTAAAATTGAGAAATCCGTTTCTCATGCCTGAATGATTGTATCGGAATTATTCGGAATTGAGAATTCTTTGTTCTCTTAAAAATGCATCCAGGTAACTATTTACGCCCCGGACGTCATTTCCAGAAAGCGGTGGCATATAGGAGCCGATACTGCTATGTTTAGTCTTAATGGCGTCATTCTGTGTAATTTGAAACGAATCCCTCAAGAATTTCTTAGGGGCCGTTTCATGACAACCCATACAACTCCATCGAAAAACGCGCTCCCCTCTTAGGGCCACCGGATCGGACCTTTTGCTCAAAACAAATTTTCCAAATTTTTCGGCCGCGTTTGCGAGCTCAATCTCTTTTACCCCTGCCACGAAGTATTTATTAAGGGGAAATGGAGTTTCTTTGATACTGCTCATGCTCGTCCAGGGAACAATCGTTTTAAACGGCTTATTCTGCGACTCGAGCAGATTTCCATTTTTCATCAATGCCAAGATTAAGGGATATTTCCTCACCACCGCGCGAGGAACGGCGACTTCGCGCCCGTCATTGCTACGAACCACTAAAATATCCACCGTGCCCCGGTCGTGCAAATTCATGCCCCTGAGCGCAATATCCACTAATTTACTCATTCGCGGTCCAGACCAAGTTACCATCTGTCCGGTCACGGGGTCTTTTTCGGCACGTCCGTCGAGTTTCCACTGGCCCAACTCGGCCAAATACCATTCTTTAAGGAGGGTTTTCTTGCCTCCTTTGGTCCAATAAATTGAAATTTTTTCATAGCCGTTTCGACGCCAGATATCGTCGCCCTCGGCAAACGCAGAAGTAGCGGCCAGTCCGACGGCAAGTGTTAGCAGGATGAATAGACTGTTGTGGCGCATAGCAATAAAATACCTGATTATTTTAATCTGTTAAGCTTATTTCGTTCTCAATTTTGAACCAAAACCAACCGGACTAATGCCCAATCTCCGACCTAAAGGATAAAGCGGTATTCTTGGAAAATCTAGACAATTGTGCTAAAGATCTAGGCTCAACAAATGAAAGGCGAAAAAGCGGGCCTTTATAAAGCCCGCTTTTTTTTAAATTTTTTTTGAGCAAAGCTCATATGGCGAACAATACTAACCGAATCAACAAAGCAGATCGAGAGTCAGAAGTAAGATCACTTCTGGAGCCCACGCTTATCGAAAATGGGTACCGGATTGTCGCGATCGAATTCTTTTTGTCGGGACCTAAACGAATGCAAATTTTTATAGATTTCAATGCCCCAGGTGCTGCGAGTCGACCCGCGATTGGCATTGAAGACTGTGTAGTGGCAAATAAACTTATCGATGATATTGTCGAAAGTTCTGAATTATTAAGCCAGATATTCAAAGGACAATTTGACCTCGAAGTGTCTTCACCTGGACTAGAACGTCCATTGCGCCGACCCGAAGATTTCATCAATTACCAGGGCGAAAAGGTTAAATTACAGCTGTTTCGATCGCTCAATGAGACCGAAATTGGAAACAGAAATTACTTGAAAAGTAACCCAAAACAAAAAAAATTTGATGGAATTCTTCTTGGCCTTAACGAAGACCGAGTTCGACTATCGATCATTGAAAAACCCAATTCGGACGACCGAGCCGAAATTGAAATACCACTTGAGCTGATAAGCAAGGCTCATCTCAATCCAGATTTAGATGATGTTCTCGCTGGACAGAAAGGAACGAAACGAGCATGAACGCAACTGAACTTGCACGTGTTATTGAAACGGTTGGAAAAGATCGCGGCATCAAGAAGGAAATTATCGTTTCCGCACTTGAGCAAGCCGTACTAACAGCAGCCCAAAAAAAATATGGCCCGAATGCGATCTTAGAATCACATTACAGCGAAGATTCTGGAGAAATCGACCTCTTTCTTTTCAAAAAAGTAGTTGAAGACGATGAAGAAATCTTAGATGAAAATCAGGAAATTCACTTAAAAGCGGCCCACGCCTTGGATCCAGATGCTCAAATTGGCGACGAACTTGGAATTAAAGAGCCAGCAGATTTCGGCCGAATCGATGCACAAACTGCTAAACAAGTAATTTTTCAAAAAGTAAGAGATGCTGAGCGTGACATTATTTATAACGAATATATCACGCGAAAAGGCGAAATCATTACTGGTATCGCACGACGAATCGAGCGTGGAAATCTTGTGATTGACCTTGGTAAAACAGATGCATTGCTCCCAAGACGGGAAATTATTCCTGGTGAACAATTTCGCCCCGGCGACCGTGTTCAGGCCTATCTTTCTGACGTCGTGTTAACTAGTAGAGGTCCTCAAATTTTCTTAAGCCGAACGTCTCCAGAATACCTCAAGAAGCTTTTTGAAATGGAAGTGCCAGAAATTCGTGATGAAGTTATCGAAATAAAAGGCTGCGCGCGTGAAGCCGGAGCTAGATCTAAAATTGCCGTATTTTCAAATGATAGAGATATTGATCCAGTCGGTGCGTGTGTTGGAATGAAGGGCGCCCGAGTCCAAACTGTTATTCAAGAGCTCCGCGGAGAAAAAATTGATATCATCCCATGGTCAGACAACGACATCATGTTTGTGCGGTCTGCACTACAGCCTGCCGACATCTCTTCAATTAATGTTAACGAACGAACTCGCACGATGGAAATCATGGTTGAAGACGATCAACTATCGCTCGCTATTGGAAGGAAAGGACAAAATGTTCGACTAGCAGCTCAGCTATCTGGCTGGAGACTCGATATTTTATCAAAATCTAAACTCCAAAAACGAACTTCTGAAGCTGTTTTCGCCTTGCAAAATATCGATGGTGTTAACGATACAATGGCGCACTCGCTGTATCAAACAGGATACAATACGGTTCGTCAGGTTGCCGAAGCAAATGTTGAAGATTTGCAAAAAGTGCCAGGCTATGAAGAAGTAGAAAAAGCGACTACTTTGAAAACCAGTGCTCAGACGGTCATCGAAATGTCCGGCGACTTACTATCTGGAACAGAACATTCAGACGACGATGCTGGAAAATTTACTGCTGAGCCAGTCGAAGACAATGCGAAAACTCAAGCAGAAGAACGCCTTCGTCAAATGATGAAGGAAGCGAATAACGAAGAGGCTCCAAAGGATCGACCTGGAGACTCTGAGTAAGGGTAGAATCATGAAGGTATATGAACTAGCTAAAGAACTCGGAACCGACTCCCTTTCGTTGTTAGATCAACTTAAGAAATTAGGAGTTAATGTCAAAAGCCACATGAGTGGACTTGAAGACAGTGATGTTGAAAAAGCGCGAGAATCGCTAGCAAAAAAGGCTCCGAAAAAAGTTGCGAAAAAGAAAAAGGTCGCGAGCAAAAAAACAGTCTCGACTAAACCTAAGGGGTCCGTAAGGAAGAGAAAATCAGCATCTGACGACTCCGCAACAGAAACCCAAGAGGCGGCCCCCAAGCGTAAAGCCGCCAATACGGTCATTAGACGACGAAAAGGACCGGAGGTTGAAACCTCCGAAGAGCATAGCTCTACTCCTGACTTTGAACCGGAGCGCCAAGAAGCGGCATCCTTCAATGAAGCGAATGAAGCGGGCTCAAATATTGCCAAATCCGAAACTCCTACGACTGAAATGACTGCGGACGCTCCAGCAACGAAATCGGCACCAGTAAAACGAGAAGCAGCGGCATCAAATCCGATAAAGCAACCAGCGGCGGCCAAAGCAGCGGCGGAGCAAACAAAAGCTCGTCTGAAATTTGTTAAAGTTGACGAGGCGAAAAGTCTTCTAAAAGTAATTAAGCTTCCGGAAAAACAATCCGCAAGAACTGAAGCGGGGGCGCAGAAGAAAGAGACCGGAGGCGAAAAATCGCCTCGAGTCTTCAAAATGACAAAAGAAGCCCTCGACAAAATGGTTGAGGACGAAGCGAAAAAGAAACGCGGCGGAACCGATAAACCCGTTCGTCCGGAAGACGTACGATTTAACGATTACCGTAAAAAAGAAATTATATTTCTTCCAAAAAGAAAAAGAATTCCAACAGGCCGAGAATTAAAAAGAACTCAGATCACAACTCCGGCTGCCCATAAAAGAATTATTGAAATGGGTGACTCAATAGTTGTTTCAGATTTAGCAAATCAAATGGGAATTAAGGCCCCGCAACTGATGAAAAAGCTTATCAGCATGGGCCAAATGGTAAACATACACCAACCCATTGATTTCGATACCGCGACATTGGTTGCAACGGAATTTGGATATGAAATTAAAGATATTACTTTTAAAGAAGAAGACTATATCGATTCGTCAAAGCAAGACAGTGCTGATGATTTATCTGACCGTCCACCGATTGTTACAGTTATGGGACATGTCGATCACGGAAAAACATCGCTATTAGATGCCATTAAAGATTCGCGTGTCGCTGAAAAAGAAGCGGGCGGGATCACCCAGCACATTGGTGCCTACACAATTGAAAATAAGGGAAAACTGATTACCTTTATAGACACTCCAGGCCACGAGGCCTTTTCTGTCATGAGAGCCCGTGGCGCTAACGTTACGGACATCGTAGTTTTAGTGGTGGCAGCTGATGATGGGGTCATGCCTCAAACTAGAGAAGCGATCAGTCACGCCCAAGCCGCCGGCGTCCCAATCATAGTAGCCATTAATAAAATGGACACGCCTGGAGCAAACCCAGAAAAGGTTAAACAAGTACTATCAGAACTCAACCTTCTTGCAGAAGACTGGGGGGGCGAAACTATTTTTGTTCCAGTTTCGGCCAAAGAGCGTACGAATATCGACCAATTGATTGAATCAATCCAACTTGTATCAGAAATGCAGGAACTCAAAGCAAACCCGGATGCATCAGCCAGTGGCGTTGTGCTTGAAGCCCGTCTTGAAAAGGGCAAGGGCCCAGTAGGTTCGTTGCTCGTAATGAGGGGCACACTCCGAGTCGGTGATTCAATCCTATGTGGAGAAATCGGCGGCCGAGTTCGCGCAATGCTCAATCATTTAGGGCAAACTGTCAAAGTAGTTGGCCCGGGGATGGCCGCTGAAGTATCGGGTATGAGCGGCGTTCCAAACGCCGGAGATCAGTTTGATGCACCTCGAACTGACGAAGACATGAAAGTGCTCATCGAACAGCGCACACGTACGCGACAAGCAAAAGAACAAGTTAATAAAAAAATGACTCTTGAAGAACTCTTTGCAAAGGTTGAGGGAGAGGGTCTTAAAGAACTGAAAGTAGTTTTAAAAGCGGACGTTTATGGATCAGTGGAAGCTGTGAAAGATAGCTTGGAAAAAGCATCGACTGAAAAAGTAAAAGTAAATGTCATTCATTCCGCCACAGGTGGAATCACAGAAAGTGACGTTCTTTTGGCTAGCGCTTCAAATGCCATAATTATCGGTTTCAACGTAAGACCAGAAACAAAAGCAATTCACTTGGCACAATCAGAAAATGTCGAAATCAAAACATATAATATTATTTACGAATTGATCGACGACATTAAAAAAGCCATGGTCGGATTATTGGAAAAAACTAAGGTTGAAAAATTCTTAGGCCGTGCTGAAGTTCGACAGACATTCTCTGTTCCTAAAATTGGAACAATCGCGGGGTCGGCGGTTATCGATGGAAAGCTACTTCGAAACTCACATGTACGATTGCTACGCGACAGCAAAATCATTTTTGAAGGCAAGCTGAGCTCTCTAAAGCGATTCAAGGATGATGCAAAAGAAGTACAAACTGGATACGAATGTGGAATAGGCATTGAAAACTATAATGATTTGAAGGCCGGAGATATTATTGAAGCGTTTGAAATCGAATTGATTACACCGGATTTATAAAAATGAATGAAATTAGAAAGCAAAAAGTAGAATCGTTAATTGTTTCCGAAATATCTGAACTCGTCAGGCGTGGGTTAAAAGATCCACGCGTAAAACCGCACACCATTACGGGCGTGCAGTTATCCGACGACGGCAGCTACGCAACGATTCAATTAATTCTTTTTGGCGGACGCGACCACCAAAAAACTGAAGAAGATGCCAAAATCATGAAAGAATGCTTAGAGGGACTTAACGCTGCTTCTGGTTATATCAGGCATCATCTAAAAAAGAGCCTCTCCCTAAAGCACGTACCCAATCTAAGTTTTAAATCAGACGAAGGATTTGGAAACGCGTTCAGAGTGAACGAAATTCTTAAATTAATTTAAAAGGATAATCAAATGTCTGAGATCGTCGACGGAGCTTTTTTGGTCACCAAGCCCGCGGGAATCACGTCCTTCGATGTGATTCGAAAATTCCAATTCGCCACCAAAGGAAGAAAAACTAAATTCGGACATACTGGTACTCTGGACCCCTTTGCTACGGGTCTTTTGATTGTTCTCGTGGGAAGAGCCGTAAAGCTTTCATCGTATTTCACTCAAATGGATAAAACATATAGGGGCACGATCCGATTTGGCAGCAAGACCTCCTCTGGTGATCCGACAACTACCATAATTGAAACTTCTTCGACAATACCATCAAATCTAGATGCACTAAAATTAGCAGCAAAATCATTTACGCAAGCTGACTATTGGCAAATTCCGCCGATGTATTCGTCAGTAAAAAAGAACGGACGGCCCCTCTATCAACTCGCGAGGAAAGGTATTGAAATAGAAAGGGAACCTCGACTTCGTAAGATCCATGACTTCACAATATCTTCTTTATCTGAGACCGGCGCAAAATTTAAAGCCAGCTGCTCGTCGGGCACTTACATAAGAACTTTGGCTCAAGATTTAGCCGAAAAGTTAGGCTCAATCGCACTCCTTGAGCAACTCGAAAGAACCGAAATTGGGCCCTACTCAGTTGAATCCGCGGTTTCGATAGAAGATGCTACAGAATTACTTTTGTCCGACGATATTTCATCCGATGAAAAATGCTTTGTTCCATTTATAGATTTATTTTCACATTGGCCCAAATTACAAATTTCCGACGAACAATATTTAAAAATGGCGCATGGAAATAAGAAAACGTTCGAGGATGTTCAAAACCTTGCTGAAACTCAGTTTGATTACAAAAAAGTGCCTCTTTTGTCACTAGTTCGAGCACAAAAACCGATTGGACTCGCTCAATATCAGCCCGAATTGGGATGGAAAATCGTTAAAATTTTCGATAATTTAGATTGAGATGACTGTTTGAATAGCAACCTGAACTTGCTTTTCGTCGACAAATGGCGACTTAGATTCATCAGCAAATAATCGTTTCCGTTGTCGAAACGGCTGAACGCCATCTTCAATTCGAATGACAATTTGATCCGGATTTCCAGCCTCTACAACCGTAGGAAAAACTCGATAGCTTGAATTGTAGTGAACGGAAAGAATCAAATAGTAGGCGAAAAACCCAAACGGCAATAGTGCCATCAACCCGTTTGTAAAAAATCGACGCCTCTTCATCACCGATCTTTTCGGATCAATGCGACAAGAACTGAACTTTCAATCGATACTCTCAATTAGCGTAATTGAATTTCAACTTCTTCGGCTTCTTTAAGTCGTTTCGGACCTCCAACCCAAGTAAACTTCACTGCCGATCCGTATCTGCCGCCAAGGATTTGACGTAACGTCCAGTCGCTCAACTTGTCGGAATTAAAACCAGCAATGGACTGAACGATCATGGGGTGCTTCTCAGTCCCGACATATTTAGGTGACGAAAAGTGCAGAACGCGTCCGTCTATCGTATTTAAAAATCGAAGCGAAAGTTTTTTGGAGGTTTCCAAATTTAAATCACTTGCGGACGGCGCGCTCATTGGCAACCACAACCGCCCGTTCGGGTAGTCGTAAACGATTGGAAACCCGAACAAGAGATTTCTACCGAGCGTAAGTCCACTCGATTGAACTCCCTTCGAAGAAATATTTTTAATTACTGTTTCACGATCACAAACCAAAGATTCGTTTCCCGGCAATAGTTTCGAGGCGTCTCGATTGAAATCAATTATTAGATTAACCCACTTTGCTTTAGTTTTAGATTGAAACTTACACGGAAGCATAATTCTTCCATCAGATTTAAAATCGGCTTGCACCCAGGGTCGACTCTCCCCGAGTGTAAATCCATCTTTTTCAAAAATAGAAATTGTGTGCGTGGGGAACGTGTTAAAACGAATCGCTATTAGCGCAAGGACGTCCAACCCAATCGCGCCGTCGCAGCAGCGCCCAGGGTACTCGCGTCCTTCATACATCTGATTAGTTTCGGCCAGCCAAAGCTCGCTAAGTGGTAAAACTACGCCGCTCATTTCAAATCTAGTTGTATACACAGGAAAGGATTTAATTCGCTTTGCTCCCCAATTAATTTTTTGTGCGCGCCGCGAATAATCAATAATTCCAGTTTGAATTAAGCCCTTGATTCCCATTTCTTTCAAAAATGTTGGCGATATAACAGTTTGAGAAAGACTTGGATCGACCAAAAACCGGCCATTTAATCTTTTTCCACCAACGTCTACGCTTACTCTCAGGGTATAAAACCCATCAAATACAATGGCAGGCGCATCAACAATCTCTCGGCGAACTTTTTTGTCGGATGGCATCTCGATCGTTTTTCTAAAGTCGGTTCTAGAGTTTTGATTAAATCCTTTACAACGTGGCTGTTTTGAACGAATAGTCGATATCTTTTGATCCAGAAGATCAAACCCGCTCATCCATTGTGACAATACCTCTTTTTTCCAGGTATCAAAAACCGACCTACCTTGTTTTTCCGCAAGATCTGGTTGCCGACTCACCTGTCGGCCCATTAATATTTTCAGTGTTGGTAGATTATCTAAAACAATTTGATGAAGATTTTTTGAAGCCTTTTTCGCGATCGACTGCACCTCATCTTTTGATATTACGTATTCTAGTTCCCCGGGCGTACAATTAGTCGGATATGGATTACTATACCAGCCAGGCCCGCTTCGAAATAATCCCTCGGTTCTCAAAATAATACTTTCAACAGTTGGCGAATACGTCTTAAATCCATTTCCATCGTTTTCAGTAGCGATAAGCTGACTTGGAAATAATTCAGTTTTTACTGCCCAGCGTTTTCGATGTGAATTTAATAATCCAGGATGCAATTGCCAGATTTTTTTCGTACTTAAACTTTCTTTAGAATCACTGTATCCAAACTCAACTAAAATACGATCGTTGCATATGGCCACTTTTGAAAACAATAGAAAAAATATCAAATTAATCCACTTCATCATGACTTAAACCTTTTTAAATTAAGGCGCCCTGCCCATCGA
>Ga0066639_10005737_pt1 | contig 10402 bp, 9 predicted proteins | sample CryGeyCG2114_010_2_FD_59504 | JGI IMG/M metagenome (GOLD analysis project Ga0066639, IMG submission 59504) | Groundwater microbial communities from aquifer - Crystal Geyser CG10_big_fil_rev_8/21/14_0.10 | ecosystem: Environmental > Aquatic > Deep subsurface > Groundwater | place: USA: Utah... | reverse complement strand
GAAGTTACAATGTAGACCCCTCTGTCATCACAGACATTGGACCTGCCTTTACCTTCGGAAATCGATTTTTAGATAACAACAGACTTTCAATAGGTGCAACTATTCATCTAAACTATAGAGCTTCCACCGATCAAAATTTTAGTTTAGTGGATTTCATTCAAGGTAAATCTTTTAGCCCTGCAAAAACAGGTGGTGATGGCGCTCAAATTGACTTTGACATTGGCTCAACATTTGATTTTCCCTTCTCTACAGAGGAATCAAAATACCAAGCTGGATTGTCGATCAATAATCTATTTGGTGGAAGATACGAAAATCTACGCATTCAATTACTTGAAAACAAACACTCTCCTCCGCCACAACCAACGACTTTTAACTTAGGATTTGCAAATCACAGAAAGTCTTTTTTAATTTTTTCAGAGACCTCAGTTGCATTTGAAGTCACAGATATTGGAAATAACCGATATGGGAGTGTCTTTAGACTTCTTCACCTTGGTGGAGAAACAACACTAGGGATCTTAAAAGCCAGACTTGGATTTAATCAAGGCTACTTTGCAGGGGGGTTAGGAATTAATTTAAAGTTTATTGAAATTGACTTTGCTACTTATGGAGAAGAAATGACTTTAAATGCTGGCGGAAAAGAAGACAGAAGATACGCTCTTAGACTTCAATTTCAAATTTAATCGAAATCAAAACTAAATCATTCCACCTACTTCATCCCAGTGATTTTTTAATCTAGCTTTCAATTTTAAGACTGCCTGTGTATGCAGTTGGCTCACTCGTGACTCTGTAACGTCGAGCACTCTACCAATTTCTTTTAAGTTTAAATCCTCATAGTAATATAGGGACAATACAAGTCGTTGTTTTTCAGGTAACTCTCCAATAGCATCTGAAATGATTTTTTTAATATGTGCTACAGTAATTTCACCCAATGGATTTCCAGACTTAGAAGACATCCCCAAGCCCTCATTTAATCCATGTAATGATCGCTTGTCTGCTTTAGATAAATTTCCAATATCGTCGACAGAAAGAAGTGAAATACCTCTGACTTGAGTAATCAAATCATTAAGCTCTGTTTGATTAACACCTAAAATTTCACACACTTCATCATCTGTAGCTTGTCTGCCTTTTTGTTGTTCAATTTTAGCGTAAGCTCGCTCTAACTGCTTAGCTTTTTCACGAACAGAACGAGGAACCCAGTCTTGAGCTCTTAATTCGTCTAAAATTGCACCTCGAATACGAAACTCAGCATAGGTCTTAAATTTATTATCTCTTGAACAATCGTATTTATCGATCGCGTCCATTAACCCAATCACACCCGAGCTAATTAAGTCATCTAGTTCAATGTTGGCTGGCAATCGTGCAGCAATTTTTTGAGCAATAAATCGAATGAGTGGCGCATACTCAACGATGAGAGACTCTCTTGGGGTGTTTACAGGCGTAAAGTCATCCCTCACAAGCTTTGACGTATGACGGGCTTGAGTTGCAATTTCTTCTTCGATTTCTTTTTGAAGTTCTTTTTCTTCTTCAGCTTTAACAGTCGCTTCTTGAACGACTTCGATCGCTTCACTAACCGATGCGTCTTCAGCATTTAATTTAATTTTTTTGGTCTCATTTGAATCAGACGAACTGGCTTTTACAGATTTAGCTCTACTTGTTTTAGAAGCAGAAGCTTCCTTGTACTTTTGAATCCCTCTATTTATAGCCATGAACCTTTTTCCTTCCTTGGAAAAAACTTATCGGTTGAACCTCTTAAAATTCTAACAAATATTTTATATTCTTTCTATCTCCATTAACGAATATCTAAAATTAAAGCTGCAAGTCTCTCTGGAGTTGCGGACTCCAAATCATCTGGAACTTTTTGCCCAGTTGTAAAATAATGAACCGGTAATTTTAGCCGATGTGAAAGATTATAAATTGAACCATAAGATAATGCTTCGTCTAATTTACTAAAAATTAATCCTTCAGGTCTAAAAATTCCAAACTTCTTCCCCATCTCATGCAATTCTGCATCTCTTATTGCTACTGATAGTGTTAAATAAGTTTTTACATTGCTTTGAGAATGAATCAATTTTTGCATTTCAATTAAAGACTCAACCTCTTTTTGAGATCTTCCAGTTGTATCTAAAATGACAAGATCTAGATTTTTAAAATCAGAAACAGCATGCTTTAACTCAAGTTCGTTTGCAACAGATCTAAAAGGTAAATTTAAAATTTTGGCGTAAGTCGCAACTTGATCAAATGCTGCGACTTTATAATTATCAACATTGATCATTCCCACTCTTAATTTTTTTTCATTTACAGCATTACTTGCAATTTTAGCAACAGTTGTTGTTTTTCCAACTCCCGTTGGTCCCACTAGAGCAATTAAAATAGGTGCTCCAATATCATTTCCTTCAGTGCGAGGTTGAATTGTACTAAAAAAGTTTTCTGTATGAATGTTTTCAATTAAATCAAGGGTGAGTTGATCTAAAACTGTATCTAAATCATCTAACTGCGCCTCAGGTAAAGTAAATGAAATGTTTTGTACTAACTCCAAAGCAAATCTACTTTCAACTCCAGCGACCACTAATTGCTGATAAGCGTTTTGAAGCGCAGAAGTAGATAAAGCAGGCTGTCTCATTAAAGATTGCACTCCAGAGTTAGACAAAGCACTTTTTTCATCCATCTCTGTCTTCATTTCGGCAATCAATCGCTTAAGCTGGTCTACTTCTTCTTCTACCTTGCTTTTATTGTTTCTAACCATGCGTGAAGTATCGGAACGTGTAGCTTGATACGTGTCCATCGCTTGTTGACCTTTATTGCTGAGTCGCTTTGTTTCTTCTGTATCATCAATATCGATGTAGCGAGTAGCAGTAATTTTTTTAGACGCTTGATCTTGTTTTTGAGTCTGATTTTGCATTTTTTCTTTACTCGAAACCGAACTGATTTGTTTTTCAAGTAACTCCTCATAAAGATCTGCCTGTTTATCGGCTGGTAAGCGTTGTAACTCATTGACTGATTCTTCTGTTAATCGATTTTCAGTTACTTTTTTCTTGCTCAAAGAACGCTCAGACACCGCTACAGTCACTTCGACTGATCCTTTGGACATTAATCCAAAACCTCGCTTATGTTGCTTAGTTTTTAAGATAATCGCCTCCGGTCCTAATTCACGTTTAATGGTATCTAATGCCTCTTGAACTGTTGGTGCTTCATATTTTTTAACTTGCATGTGCTAACCTCACTGTTTCATATGCTTTAATATGTACGTTTGATGTAATTTCATTATGAGAAAGAACAATAATGTTTGGGATAAATCGATCAATTAAACCCTTCAAATGACTTCTAATTGCTGGCGAGCAAAGCACGATTGCATGGCCTTTTTGATTAGCCATTTCAATCGCTTTGTCATTTAATTCTCCGATGAAACTTCTTACAAACTCTGGGTCCACAGAAAGTTGTTGACCTTGATCCGTATGAATAATTCCTGCAGCAATAGTTTCCTCAATGTTTTTGTCAAGAGTCAATAAAGAGATGTCGCCACTCTCTGAAACATATTTTTTAGTAATGCTTCTAGCTAGTGCACTTCTTACATATTCTGTTAAGATTTGTGCATCTTTTGTTTGAGGTGCGTACTCAGTTAAAGCTTCTAGCACTGTCTTTAAATCCCTAATCGAAACAGATTCTTTTAAAAGATTTTTTAATACTTTAAGCACTACCCCAACAGATAATAAATTTGGTATTAAATCTTCAATAACCTTAGGTGCTGTTTGTTTAAGGGTATCCAGTAAAGTTTGCAATTCTTGTCGCCCTAAAAGTTCATTTGCATGAGCTCTAACTAATTCACTTAAATGTGTTGCAATCACAGTGGATAAATCAACAACAGTATAACCTGCAAAAGTCGCTTGATCTTTTTGTTGCTCTGTAATCCAAATTGCATCTAGTCCAAACGCAGGTTCTTTGGTTGGAACTCCAGAAATAGTTTCTGTTATGTTTCCTGGATCCATCGCCATTAGGTGACTAACCATTAATGAGCCCGATCCAATGACGACACCCTTTAAGATAATTTGATAATCACCAGGCTTTAACTCTAAATTATCACGAATACGTAGTGGAGGAACAATAACACCTAAATCAAGTGCAAATTGTTTTCTAATATTTGAAATACGCTCTAAAAGATCACCGTTATTAGTAGCATCTACTATATTCACTAATCCATATCCAACTTCTAACTCAAGGACATCCACATTGAGTAAATTTTCAATTTTCTCATTTGAAGTTTTAAGACTTTCTTTTTGTTTTGCCTCAATCACTTTTTTCTCTTCTTTTTGTTTATCCATCAAAGATTTGCGTCCAAAGTATCCAATTGCTACAGATAAAATAATAAATGGAAAAAAAGGCAATCCAGGAACAAGAGAAAAAATCAGCATAATGCCAGAGGCAGCATACAGCGCCTTGTGGTGCATAGAAATTTGCTTAGATACTTCTTCGCCCAAATTATTTCCTGTAGAAGTACGAGTAACAATAATACCTGCTGCCGTAGAAATAATCAGCGCGGGTATTTGGGAAACCAAACCATCCCCAATAGTTAATAGTGTAAAAATTTCTGCCGCTTGAGCCAATCCCAATCCTTTTTGCAATGTTCCAATGATGATCCCACCGATGATGTTGACGATCACAATTAAAATTCCGGCAATTGCATCCCCTCTTACAAACTTAGAAGCACCGTCCATGGCTCCATAAAAATCTGCTTCTCTTGCTATTTCAGATCTTCTTTTTCTAGCTTCATCTTCATTGATCATGCCAGCATTGAGGTCAGCATCAATTGCCATTTGCTTACCTGGCATCGCATCCAATGTGAAACGTGCAGCGACTTCTGCAACACGACCCGCACCTTTAGTAATAACAATAAAATTTATGATAACTAAAATAACGAAAACAACAATTCCAACTGCGTAATTGCCTCCAATAACGAACTCACCAAATGCATGAATCACCTGACCTGCAGCACCTGTCCCTTGATCTGCGCCATTCAGTAAAATCGTACGTGTTGTAGCGACGTTAAGAGACAATCTAAATAAAGTTAAAATTAACAAAAGAGTCGGAAATGCGGTAAATTCTAGAGCTCGTCCCGCATAAACTGAGGTTAAAAGTAAAATCATTGAAGTAGCGATGCCCAAACAAATTAATAAATCAATCGCAAACGGTGGCATGGGTATGATCATCACACTTAAAATCCCCACTAAACCAATGGCAAAGAAAAGATCTGTATTTTTTAAGTATTTATCCATCCAGTTCATTATGAATTCCATTTCCTATTTTTAAATCGATAAACATAAGCCAACACTTCTGCAACTGCTTGGTACAAACTTTTAGGTACAGATTTGCCCACTTTTACAACTTTATATAAAGTTCTTGCTAAAGGCACATTCTCAACCAATGGGATTCCAGAGTCTGCCGCAACTTTTTTAATTTTTTGAGCAAGAAAATCAGCACCCTTGGCGACAACTTTTGGAGCCATCATTTTATCTTTTTCATATTTAATAGCGACTGCAATGTGAGTAGGATTTGTAATGATAACATCAGCAGTTTTAACAGCCTTCATCATTCGTCGACGAGAAATGTCCCTTTGAATGGTTTTCACTCTTGCTTTTAGCAATGGATCCCCTTCGTGCTCACGATGCTCTTGCTTTGCTTCTTGCTTTGTCAATCTTAAGTTTTTAGAAAAATCCCACTTTTGTAACCAAAAATCAAACCCTGCAAAAATTAAAAGCACTGCAGATAGAGATAAAAAAACAACTTTCCCAAATGATCCAAAAGAAGATGGAATTACTTCTGGGCTCAACAGCATGAAATGCTGTGACTTAAGGAGCTGAGTTTTAATTAAAAAATAAGCTATTGTTACAACAACGACTGTACGTGCAATTAATCTGAAACCATCATAAACTTGTTTTATCGAGAGAAATTTTTTAAATCCCTTTATAGGATCAAGCTTTGAAATGTCTGGATTGAGTGGTTCCGTAGAGAACACACTTCCAGTCTGAGAAAAACTTGTGAGCACCCCAGATAAAAATCCGATTAATCCAACTGGGATTGCAAGCATGATAAAAACTTTGAAACTTTTTTGAAAAACCTGATTTAATACATGAGTATTTGTTAGATCTAATCTTGAACCTAAATCGACATTAAATAATTCTGTCATGAGTGCTTGAAGTTGATTTCCCATGCCTGTTGAGAGCATGTACATGGCTGTGCCTGTCAAAAATAGAGCCACCATTGCTGAGAGTTCTTTACTCTGCGCAACTCGACCTTTCTTTCTAAATTCCTCTTGGCGATGCGGGGACGGCTCGTCGGAGAGCTCGTCACTTTCGCGTTCGTCTTGATTGTCAGCCAACTAGAAAACCTCCTATTTTCCAGCCATTGCCTTAATGGCACCAAACATTTGCTCTTCCATTTTAGAAAAGACACCTATAGCAACATCATGAAATGCGTCTAAACTCATAAACATGACGAAAAAACCCACGATTGCACTAATCGAAAAAGACAGTACTAAAATATTCATTTGCGGCATCGCTTTTGAAATCACTCCATAAGCCACGTTAATGCCAAATGAAACAATAAGCATCGGAGCTGCGATTTGCAGTCCTATCCAAAAAAATTGTCCACTCACTTGCAATAAATAAGATGCAAAAGATCCTGTGAGTAAATTTACTCCACCCACTTGAACCCATCGATAAGTTGAAATCAAACCTTGGAGTAAGAAATGATGACCATCAATTGCTAAAAAAAAGAGTGCTGCAAGAGTCATTTGAAATTTAGTAACAATTTGAGTTTGAGATTCTTGACTTGGATCAAACTGACTTGCAGCAGATAAACCCATCATTTGACCAATAAGATCTCCACCAAACTGGAAGCAATCATATATAATTTTAACGACATATCCCAAAGCTAGCCCCAAAACAGCTTCAAGGGCTACAGTACTGCAAAGTGAATATGCATTCTCTAACCAAAATGACGCATTACCAGGAATAACTAATCCTTGGCTCACTAAACCTGGATAAACTGCAATAGAGATTGAAAGAGAAAGTAAAATCTTTGCCATAGTGGGAATATTTTTTTCTCCAAAAATCGGAAACAAAATTAAAGCTGTAGAAATACGAATGAGTACAATAAAAAATGTAAATAATTCGTTAAAATCTAAGTTAAACATTGATCCCATTTTATCTGACCCATTCTCCCGCTTGGTTAAAAACAAGAACCGTATACTCTTGTAAAATACGTAGCATCCACGGAGACATCACAACTAAAACAACAATCACACCAATCATTTTTGGAATAAAAGTAAGTGTTGCTTCGTTAATTTGAGTAATTGCCTGCAATACGCTGATCACAATACCGATAGCCATTGCAGAAACCAATAAAGGCCCAGCTAAAAAGAAAATAGTTTTTAATGCCTCTGCGCCAAGTTGAATGACTAATTCTTCATTCATAGACTAACCCCCAAAGCTTTTTATTAGACTTCCAACAATGAGATCCCAACCATCTACTAAAACAAAAAGTAACACTTTAAAGGGTAACGAAATCATCATCGGAGGAAGCATCATCATCCCCATTGCCATCAACACACTTGCAACAACCAAATCTAAAACCAAAAACGGTAAATAAAGCATAAAGCCTATTTGAAAGGCAGTTTTTAATTCACTAATCACAAAAGCTGGGACAAGGACATATGTGGGAACTTCTGCTTTGTTTTGTGGCTTTGCAATTTTGGATAAGGACAAAAACAACTCTAAATCTTTTTCACGTGTCTGACTAAACATAAAACCACGTAAGGGCAACTCGGCTTTAGAAAGAGCTTCTGATTGAGTAATTTTTTCACTCAAAAAAGGCTCTACTGCATTTTCAGATATATTTTTAATCACAGGCGACATCACAAAAAAAGTTAGAAAAAGAGCAAGACCAACAATCAGTTGGTTAGGCGGCATTTGTTGTGTCCCTAAGGACTGTCTTAAAAAGCTCAAAACAACGACAATACGAGTAAACGAAGTCATCATGATTAAAATTGCAGGCGCCAACGAAAGTACCGTTAACATCAAAACAATTTTTAAAACTGAAACTAAATCTGAAGGCTTTTGTGAGTCCGCAAAAGATAGTGACAATGAAGGCAATGTAATGCCAGACGTCCCTGGAATGTAAGAGCCTTTGCCCCCTCCATCTGCCAAAGCAAACGAGGAGATTAGAAATAATGGGATAAATAATCCAATTATTTTTTTCATAGTGTCTTTAAACCTTCAATTTTTTTTCTAATTTCATTTCGAACTGAACTTGTATGTCGATCCGTCTTGGGTCTCGTTCCAAATGGTTTTTTAGTCTCAGACTTTAAAAGCTCAGAAAATGCAGGAGCAGCCATAGCCCCCACTGAAGGAAGGTTTTGTGATTGCTCGTCTTCTTCCAAGACATCTGCAATATTAAACTCGTCTTCAACACTGCTTAGTTGAGTAATTAAATTTATCGACTCTTCCGTAATACCTAAAACCAAGTGCCTTCCCTGAACTTTAACAACAGCAATACTTTTTTTAGGTCCAAGGTAGTGAGAAGAAACAACTTCGATCATTTTAGCTTTTGATTTTAACTTAAATTTAATCATTTTTTTGAGCCAAGTTGACGAACTTCCTTGAGACATTTTTAGAATTTTTTTAAAAGAAATAAAAAGAAGAACTAAAAAGATTAAAGTCCCTATCAAGTAAGCAAAAGCTTTACCCATTTGCGCAATTGGACTTTGTTTTTCTTTCGCAAGTGAAGACTTTAAATCAGATGGTTTATTATTTGCTTTCTTATTTTCAAAAACGGGTTGATTTTTTTCTTCTACTTTTTTTGAAACCTCTGTAACAGCTTTAGCAACTTGTGTTTGTATTTTATCAGTTTGAGCTATATTCTGCGCATTGAGCTGAATAATTATTTTTTGACCTTGAACTTGATAACTAAATTTTTCTTTGTAATCCTCTCCTTGTCCATTCACAGAAAATCGACAACGAATAAGATCGGGGGTATACTGATATGCAAAAATTTTAGTAATTCCTTTAAATTGAACTGGAATAACTTTAGGAGGATACACTGAAATATCCTTTATGCTTAATTGAATAATATCTCTAAAGTACTCAACCTTGATTTGATTAGCATTAATCTGCTGGTCAAATTGTAATTCAATGCTTTGATCTTGAGTTTGAATTTGTTTTAATACGGTAAGAGCAAAAGCGTCACTTGCTCCTGCCAACATTACCCCAGCCACAATCCATGTGTTTAATAATCTCATCATGAGATAGTCCCCTTAATTCTATTTATCTAAGCTGTTCAATTCTTTCTGCTGGAGAAATGATATCTGTTAAGCGAATTCCAAATTTTTCGTTCACAACCACAACCTCTCCTCTGGCTACAAGTTTTTCATTTACAAGCACTTCTAATGGTTCACCTGCAAACTTGCTTAGCTCAATCACTGATCCCTGAGCTAATTGTAAAATATCTCTAATAGACATCTTTGAACGTCCTAGTTCAGCCGTAACTTTTAACGGAATGTCTAAAATAAATTCAAGCGGCTGTGACATCTTTTCTTCGTCATCCCCCTCTACAGACTGCACATTTTGTGCTTCATTAACTGCTGTAGCTTGCTCTGTCTCTTTTGCTATTGCTTGTTCTGTCATTGGTTTTTCCTCCGTTAAAAATTAATCTAAAATTTTCCTTGTTATTTGCAATGCTCGGTTCCCTTTTGATACACCATAAAATCCCTTAAACTTTGGAACTCCTTCCATCAGTACATTTAATTCTCCATCAGCATCTTGAGAAAGTGGGATAACATCTCCCACGCTCAAATGAACAAGATCATGCACTGTTAAATCAGCTTGTCCAAGATTCACTTCAATATTTACAAGTATGCTGCTCAAATGTTCCTCTAACATATCTGTCCACTCACGGTCAGACTTGTCAGACTCAGCCTGGAATGAAGTATTTAGTTTTTGTTTAATGGGTTCAATTGTTGAATAGGGAATAACTAAAGCAATTGTTCCACTTGCATTTTCAAGTTCAACTTCAAATGTTGTTGAAATAATCACCTCTGAAGGAGGCACAACACCGACAAATTGTGGATTAACTTCCATACGATTAAATGAAATATCCATTTTATGAACAGGCTCCCAAGCCTCTTCTAAATCCACTAACGCCAAGTCCATTACTTTTCGCATGATTGAAAGTTCAATACGGGTAAATTCTTTACCTTCTACCTTAGAAAAAGGCCTATCGGTTCCTCCAAAGTAACTATCTACAAGAGCATAACTTAGCTTTGATTCAAAAACTAATAGGGCTGGACCCTTTAGAGATTCAAACTTCATAATGCTCATGCAACTTGGAATAGGAAGAGTATTAACAAACTCAC
>Ga0066639_10005734_pt1 | contig 10409 bp, 13 predicted proteins | sample CryGeyCG2114_010_2_FD_59504 | JGI IMG/M metagenome (GOLD analysis project Ga0066639, IMG submission 59504) | Groundwater microbial communities from aquifer - Crystal Geyser CG10_big_fil_rev_8/21/14_0.10 | ecosystem: Environmental > Aquatic > Deep subsurface > Groundwater | place: USA: Utah... | reverse complement strand
ACGAAGTCCCTTAAACCGTGAGAATTTCTCAATTTCACCTGCTATCTGTTTAGCCAATTCTCTTGTAGGTGCTAATATAAGACCTTGAACTTTACCACTTTTAGAAACTGTTTCGACAAGCGGTATACCAAAAGCAGCTGTTTTACCAGAGCCTGTTTCGGACTGTCCTATAACATCAAATCCTTGTTTAATAATCGGTATAGTTTCAGATTGTATTTCTGTAGGATTTTCAAAACCCATATTATTCAATGAACCTAATACAGACTTCTCAATATTCATATCTTCAAAATTCATAATTTATCATCTCTTATTTTTAATTTAAAGTCACAAAAGCAATAGAATTAGCATATTAACCAACGCTATTTGTCACAACTTTATACTTTAACTCCAAATAACATGGAAAGGAAAGTATTTAAGGCTTTCGGTTTTAATTTTGGAATCAAAATATCGATTTTTATGGACCCGAAGGGATTTGAACCCTTGATTTCCTCGTCCGAAGCGAGGCGTATTATCCAAACTCTACTACAGGTCCATTGATAATAATTATACTAGGATTATAAAAGTTTAAAAGAAACAATGAATTCACTTATCGTCTTCTGTTATAACAATAACACCAATATATTCACAGTCTTTGCATTTATATTTACCAGTGATTCCACCAGTATCTAACCAGATATTAGTTGATTTACAGATAGGACATTTCTTGATTTTCATAAATGATCTACCTCTAATTTTAGCGCCCCGAGCAGGGTTTGAACCTGCGGCCTTTTGGTTAACAGCTTCAGCCCATAAAGGTCAACTGCTCTACCGCTGAGCTATCGGGGCATTAAGGTGACATTCTAGCCATTGTTCTTGGAAATGGTATTGTTTCACGAATGTTATCTATCCCGCAGATCCACATGACAACCCTTTCTACTCCCATTCCAAATCCGGAATGAGGCACGGACCCATATCTTCTCAAATCCAAATACCATTCATAATTATTTTTTTTCAACTTAAATTCCTTAATTTTCTTTTCGAGTAGTTTAAGATCACTTATCCTTTCACTCCCACCAATTATTTCACCATAACCTTCTGGTGCAATTATGTCAGCTGATAATGTTAACTCTGGGTTATTTGGGTCTGGTTTCATATAAAATGCTTTCATCTTGGCAGGAAATCTGTGAATTATTATAGGCTTCTTATATTGTTGTGAAATAAAATTTTCCTGAGGAGATCCATAATCATCTCCCCATTTGATCTTGAATCCATTCTTGTTTAGAAGTTTGATAGATTCATCATAACTTATCCTTGGAAAAGGTGGTTCTATATTTTCGAGTTTTTTGACATCTCTTTCAAGTATTTCTAATTCTCTTTTGTTTTTCTTGAGTGCTGATTTTACTATGTATGTTACTAGTTCTTCCTGAAGTTTAATATTATCTTCAAAATCATAAAAAGCAGCTTCAGGCTCAAGCATCCAGAATTCTGCAAGGTGTTTTTTTGTTTTTGATTTTTCAGCTCTAAAGGTTGGACCAAAACAATAAGTCTTCCTTACAGACGCAATAAACGCTTCGTTATAAAGTTGACCACTTTGAGAAAGATAAACCTTACCTCCAGGATATTTTGTTTCAAATAGAGTAGTAGTATCCTCACAAGAGGTTGGAGTTAATATTGGAGAGTCTACTTTAGTAAAACCTTGTTCATCAAGAAAATCTATGATAGATTTGATTACAGTTGATCTTATTTTAAGAATAGCAGTTTGTTTCCTTGTCCTTAACCATAAGTGACGGTTAGTTAGAAGAAAGTCTATTCCATGCTCTTTCTTACCTATAGGATATTCTTCTGCTACCTGTAATACTTTCAGTTTTTTGATTTTTACTTCATATCCACTAGGAGATCTTTTGTCTTCTTTTGCCTCTCCTTCAATAATTACAGATGATTCTTGTGTGAGTTTACTCGCTTCATCAAAAGTTTTTTTGTCAACATCATCTTTGTGAATAGTTGCTTGAATGATTCCAGATCCATCTCTGATAATAAAAAATTGTATTCCACCACTTGATCTTAGATTTTCTACCCATCCACCTAATTTTACTTTTCCTGTAGTTTTATTATCAAGTATGTTTCCTATTTGGTCTAGTTTCATAAATATCAATTAGAATTTGTTAAGATAAATTTATAATTATATGAACGCCCTGGGCAGGACTCGAACCTGCGACCTTTTGGTTTCTGTCTCATAGGTTAACAGCTTCAGCCTATAAAAGTCAACTGCTCTACCTACTGAGCTACCAGGGCTTTAATAATTTCTCGAATTTCTTTTGGGTTTCCAACGGCTTTAATTTTCCTCAACACTTGTCCAATCAAATATTCTATACTTTTTTCTTGACCACTATTATAGTCTTCCACTGCTTTTTTGTTCTCATCTAACACTTTTTTGACTATTTTTTCTAATTCTTGTTTATTCATCATTTTTAATCCTTTCTTACTTAAATATTCTTCTGGGTCTTCTTCTGTTAGTGTTATTTCTTTGATTATCTCTTTTCCTAATCTTTCAGTGATTTTTCCTTCATCCATTATTTTTAAGAACTTGACAAAATTTTTTACAGATAATTTGGATTGTTTTATATTGATGCTTTGATAATTTAAACACTTTAGTAGGTGTGTAATCATCCATTTAGCGACCATAACAGGTTTATTAAATAACTTACAACATTCTTCGAAGAACATTGAGAATGCTTTTCCTGTATATACTATTACTTTGGATTGATAATCTGATAATCCATACTTTTCTTGGAATCTTTCTACCATATGATCAGGTAATTCTGGCAAGTTTCTTTTTATCTCATTTTCCCATTTATCATTAATTTCTATTTTTGTCAAGTCTGGTTCGAAAATATATCCATAATCCTCTTCCATCTCCTTTGTTCTCAGAGTCTTAGTTATTCCTTGTTTTTCATCAAAAGTCTTTGTCTCTCTTTGAACTTCTCCTCCATTTCTTAAGATGCTTTTTTGTCTAATAACTTCAAAGTTCAATGCTTTCTCTATTTTTACAAAACCAGACATATTCTTTATTTCTACCCGCTCTCCACCTTCTATTGATATATTAACATCCACTCTCATAGAACCTTCTAGAGATGAATCGTAAACACCAAGATATTCAAGAATTGCAGAAAGTTTAGTTAGAAATACTCTTACTTCTTTCGAACCTTTAAAATCTGGTTCAGTGACTATCTCACACAAAGGCATTCCAGATCTATTGTAGTCAATATGAACATACTTTGCTGTAGTAATATCTCCGCCGATGTGAATAAGTTTAGCAGGATCTTCTTCTAGATGAATTCTTGTGATGTTAATTGTTTTTTCTTTTCCATTCGAGTTAATTATAAGTTTTCCTTTTACTCCGAGTGGGACCTCAAACTGAGTTATTTGAAAGTTCTTTGCAAGATCTGGATAAAGGTAAGACTTTCTTGAGAAAAACATTTCTGGTAGAATTTTACAGTTTAATGCATGAGCAATTGATATTCCATGGTCTAATGCTTTTTTATTGACTCTAGGTTTTGACCCAGGAAATCCTAGACAAATAGGACAAGTCTTTGAGTTAGGTTCTGTGTCTCTATAATCTGTTGAGCATGAGCAAAACATCTTTGATTCTGTGTTTAACTGAACGTGAATTTCTAATCCAATCTTCATTTCATCACCAATTTCTTCTTGTGATAGTCAGTGTTTTGTTCAAATGTATGAGCAACTTGAATCATCTTTTTTTCTTGGAGATGGTCAGCAATTATATGCATTCCTACTGGTAGTCCATGAGAAAATCCTCCTGGAACAGATATCATTGGTACTCCTGCTAGGTTTGGTGGATTTGTTAAAATGTCTAACATGTATACTTGAAGTGGGGTTAGTTTTTCAATTTCTTTGAACTTTGGCGGTAGAATAGGCATACTTGGTGAGACAATAACATCATACTTTTTGAATGCTTTTTTGAAATCTTCTATTATTAACGTCCTCACTTTCATTGCCTTGAGATAGAATTGATCTCGATAACCAGCCATTCTTGCATAAGTTCCCATAATTATTCTTCGTTTTGCTTCTTGCCCAAATCCTTCTTTTCTAATTTTTGAAAAATATTCATTGAATCCTTCGCCATCTTTAATTGGTTTTTCTAATCCATATCTTAACCCACATAATTTTGCAAGATTTGTTGAAGTTTCAGACATTGCAATTATGTAATAAGTTTGAACAGCAACATCTGTATGTGAAAGAGAACATTCTTCGTAAGTTGCTCCTAAATTTTCGAGTGTTTTGATATTATCCCAGATTATTTTTTTTATTCCTTCATCTATTCCCTCACCAAAATATTCTTTTGGTATTCCTATCTTCATACCTTTAACATCATTAACAAGATATTTGGTATAATCATCTTCTTTAACATCAAGAGAGGTTGAATCCATTTTATCATGACCAGAAATTATTGATAAAAGTAGCGATGCATCTTCAACAGTTTTACCAATTGTTCCTATCTTGTCCAAACTGTTAGCATAACTAATCAACCCCCATCTAGAAACTCCTCCATAGGTAGGTGTTATTCCGACTGTATTTGTAAATGAAGCAGGACAACTAATCGATCCACCAGTACTTTCAGATAAAGCAATATGAGGAAAATCACAAGCAGATGTCAGGCATCCAGACCCTCCAGAACTTCCACCACATGATCTTTCAGTATCCCAAGGATTTTTAGGAATTTCAAATGGAGTGTTGGTGTTAAATGTCCCATGACCAAACTCATCCATGGTTGTTTTTCCGATTATCACTCCACCTTCTTCTTTGACTCTTCTAGTAACAAATGAATCAAATGGGGGAACATACTTGTGAAGAATTTTTGATCCTGCGGTTGTTTTCAGTCCTTTAGTGCAGATGTTATCTTTAACTGAGATTGGTAACCCGAACAATTTACCTTTTTTGAGAGTTTTTACATTGATACTTTCATTAATTGTGATAAACGGCGAGTATTTCTCTTGGATCTTCTTCGATTTTTCAACAGTTTTAGCTACAAAATCTTCTAAGTCGATTTGACCTTCTTTTACTTGTGTTAAATATTCTTTTACTCCCATTAAACTGACCTCGGTCCTTTGAAATAATTGTTTTCCTTGTTATCGGAGTTAGAGAGTGGATCCCATTCATAGTCTTTGACTTTATCTTCTCTCCAGACATTTTTGATTTCTATAGGTTGGAAGGAAGGTTTAACATCTTTGGTATCAACTTTTTCTAATGACTTAAAGGCTTCAAGAACATCATCTATTTGTTTTGTGAATTCTATTACTTCTTCGTCTTTTAACTCTAATCTAGCTATTTTAGCGACTTTTCTAATAACATCTTCTGATATTATCATGAAAAAACCTCCAAGAATTTAGGTTGAGAACTAAGTAAATTAGGAGAAATTTCAAACCAGATTAAAACATTCACCGTGCATTCATGGCACCTCTAAAATATGGGGTTGTGATGTTTAAATAGATTATTCGTCGCTACTAACTTTCATATAAGAGAAATCGGCATCGCCTATAGAATCAAATATAACTGCAAAAAGAGGTCTACCAACAAAACCATATCCTTCTTTATGCCTTTCCATATGTCTATAAAACGCATCTCGATGACCTCCAGTCCATAATGCATCGTCAACACCAATTACATACCTATCTCTTAAATATTCATCAGCAATTCTATCAAAACACTCTCCAACTCTTCCTGTTTGGTATATTGTAATGGGTAATCTTTTAACATCTAAACCTTCTTTATCCAGATAAATTTCTAATCTCTTTGATAAAATGTCTCCACCAGTCTTCAAACCAAATAAAACTAATCCTTTTGAATGATTCTGGTGAGAGTTAACTATTTGAGTACATAAAACTTCTACAATTTTATCATATGAAACTTGTCTAATCCTTTTATCAAAGAACCTTTTTAAGCCGCTTTCACTTATAATAATCACCTATTATTTTGTTTAATTGGGTGGGAGTATAAATTAAACTGTAAATATTTATATCAATACTATTACTCTAAAAATTCTATATCATCTATTCTTCCATCCCCATTCTTATCTAATCCAGTTACAACTTTTGCAACATTTTTTTTATCCCCATTTTCACTCATTAATTTATTAAAATATTTAGTAAACGCAAGTATTCCAGATCCTGTACCAATGGATCTTTTACCGCCAAAAACTAAAATTTCATTTTCCTTATTAAATGGATTTTTCATTTTAATAATCGTACAATCATAATCATATGTATAAACTTTTTTGGTTATTTTTGAAGTGATATCCCATTCATTTTTTTCATTAAAATATATTGGGAGATATTTGTTTAGTTTATATGTGATAACATTAACTTTTGCTCCACCTATTAATATAAGATTTTTTTTCAAATCTGATTCTCTTATTTCTGTGTCTAATATATGAAATGGTGATTCTGCTAATTTTTTAACAAAATTACCTATAAAAAATGCAATATCTATAGCATAATGATCATCTCTTGCACTAGCATTAAATTTTCCATGTGGATAAGGGCTACCAACAACTATTTTACAATTTAACTTACCATTTTCTACAAACGGTTTAAGTAGTTCATTTTCTTCTAAACCAATATTAGGAATCTCTTGACCTTCTTCGATTAATTTCAAAGAAACAGCCTGATAATCAACTCCATAGATCTTTGCTGTTCCACCAGTTCTTTCTTCTGTTCCAACTAATTTTATTAACCCATTTTTTTCAAGATTTCTGATGTGGTAGTATATTTTTTGTTCATGTTCTTTGAGTTTTCTCGCAAGATCCATAGCACAAGAAGGTTTTCCAGCTAATTCTTTTAATATTTTCAAACCAAGATTGTTTGATAAAGTACCTAAAATAGAAGGATTCTTGACTACTAGTGATTTATATGCAATATTTTTCTTTCCCAAATCTTCGATCAAATACTCCATGTTTATTTTTTGTTTAAGTAAATATTTATAACTGAAATTTTACTGGTTAAAAACTTTTTTTAGTAGTATATAAATACTTTTTGTGGTTTTTGGATATAGATAATTAAAGTAGTTTTAATTGGCTTTTAGATGGTTTTTATATAAAATGAATGTCAATATAATAAATAGATTACTATGCAACCATCAATGTCCGTGGAACAACTCCATTCTAAAAACTTTATGTATAGATGGCTATGCACAGTATCTACCAAGTTACCAACAACAGGTATTAATGGTTAATTTGGGATGATTCCTGTTTCCTTTTGGATGACCAGAAAAAAACAATTAAAACATCGAGAAAAATTGGCTGTTTGAATTTTTTAATTTCAAATAAAAAACAGGGAGATGAAAAAAATGCTAACATTTTGCGAAAAATGTGGAAATATAATGACATTAAAAGAAAAAAAAGGAAGAAGTATGGGAGAGTATGAATGTAGAACATGTGGTTTAATAAAAGACATGAAACTAGAAAAAGTAGAGATAAGAGAAACGAATTTTCAGGAGGAGTCTATAACAATACCAAATGAACTGAAAATTCCTTTTAAGTTTTAGTATTCGATACCCTTCCGAGCAGTAACACCATCTCCAAAAGGGTGTTTTATCTCTTTTATCTCTGTTGCAAAGTCTGCTCGGTTGATTAGTTTTTTTGGGGCATACCTTCCTGTGAGATAGACAGTTGTTTCAGGAGGAACTTTATCTAGGAATACAATAAGTTCTTTTACATCTAATAAACCTTCATACCTTATTCCTTGAATAGTTTTTGGTCCAGTGATTAGGTTGATCTCATCTAGGATTATCAGGAATGGTTTTTCTTTCAGTTTTTTCCCAGCGAACTCTAGACCTTTTTTTGCTAATTTATAATCTTTGGGATCAGGATTTTTTGGGTTGATGAATTTACTTTTTCCAAATTGATAAATCTCATATTCTGGTTTTAGTCTTTTTTTAATTTTATATTCACCAATATCTTTTTGACCTTTTAGGAATTGAATTATTACAACTTTTTTCTTATGACCAACAGCTCTTAGAGCTACACCTAAGGCAGAAGTAGTTTTTCCAGCCCCATGACCTGTCCATAAGTAGACTAGTCCATGTTTTTGTTTCATATAATTTATTGGTGTTAGAATTATTTGAAATTTTAGTTATTCTATTCCTAATTTCTTTTTAGCTTTTTCACTGATATCATCAGGAGACCAAGGAGGATCAAATACTAACTCAACATTAACTTCTTTCACATCTTTGATTTTTTCTACTGCATCTTTTACTTGTTCTGTTATCATTCTGTGCATAGGACAAAAAGGATTAGTTAGTGTCATTTTGATTTCTACTTTATCGTCTTTTACTTTTACTTCTCGAATGAATCCAAGATCAACTACATTAATAGGCGTTTCTGGATCATATACTTCCTTTAACTTTTCTAGGACTTGTTTTTTTGTTACCATTTAAATCACTTTATTAAAATAAAAAGTAAAGGATTATTTCCCAACTTTAATACAACCTACAGGACAAACATCAGCAGCTTCTTGATTGCATCCAACCTCTTTTATTGTGGTTTTAATTGGACCGTATTTACCATCCTCTTTATCCTCCCAATTATCCGGACACATAGAAGCACATGCTCCACAACCTATACATTTGTCATGCTCTTGTTTGATTTTCACCATTCTAAAATCACCTTGAAAGAGTTATTTGGATTTAGTTTTTTTATGTTTTTCCCTATATTTCTGAATAGCTTCATGTAAAGCATCGGCTGCAAGATTAGAACAATGCATTTTTACTGGTGGAAGTCCATCTAACCCATCTGCAACATCTTGTTTTGTTAATTTCATAGCTTCATCAAGTGTTTTACCTTTCGCCATTTCTGATAGCATAGATGTAGTTGCAATAGCAGCAGCACAACCCATGGTTTCCCAACCTATATCTACGATTTTATCATCTTTAACCTTGATGTAAATGTACATAACATCTCCACAAATTGGATTGCCCTTTTCTCCAACAGCATCATAATCTTTAAGTTTACCTTGATTTCTTGGATTTTTGAAATGTTCTAAAACTTTTTCTGTATACACGCTCATGTTATCACTCTTTAATTGGACTCATTTTTCTTAACTTTTCAACAACTTCTTTAAGTTTTTTTACAGTTATATCTATTTCTTTGTCTGTTGTATATTTACTTAACCCTAATCTAATTGAGCCATGGCTTTCTTCTTCCCCATATCCCATTGCTTCTAGGACATGACTTGGTTTAAGACCTTTTCCAGCACATGCACTTCCAGTGGATAAAACTATCCCTTCGGTATCAAGATAAAGTACTATTGCTTCACCTTCAATAAATTTGAATCCAACGGAAAGAATATTTGATAATGAATTACTTCTTGATCCAAAAATGACTGTATTAGGTATTTTTTCTATTTCTTGAATTAATCTTTCTTTTTGTTTTTTCATTTTTTCATTATCTTTATTATCCCATACTTGAATGGCTTTTCCATATCCTGCTATTCCTGGAATATTCAGAACACGTGATCCTTGGATTAATAATTTAAGTTGAACACCTTTTCTAACATATAATACACCTACACCTTTTGGACCATGTATGAGATGAGCGGTGATTGTTAGCAGGTCAATATTCATTTTTTTTACATCTATTGATTGCTTAAGAAAAGATTGTGAAGCATCAACATGAAATAATACCTTGTGTTCCCGACATATTTTACCTATTTTCTCAATGTCTTGAATTGTCCCTACTTCTTGATTTGCATGTTGAATTGAGACTAGAATTGTATCTTCTTGAAGAGATTTTTTAAGTTGACTCAAATCTACAAATCCTTCTTTGTCAACATTTAAGTATGTAATTGAACGTTCTTTCTCGAGATTTTTACATGTTTCAAGTATGCTCGAGTGTTCTATTTTTGTTGTTATTATATGACCTTTTTCAACACCTTTCAAAACTTGATTGTTGCTTTCAGATTGTCCTGATGTGAAAATTAACTCTTCTGGTTTACATTTGACTTTTTTTGAGATTATTTTTTTAGTGTTTTCTAGAACTTCTTGGGATTTCATGCTAAAAGACGGAGAGTAGTCTGATACTGCTATCCCATATTCATTAGTCTGATATTTATTCATAGTTTGAACTACTCTTTCATCTACCTGAGTAGTTGTTGTGTTATCAAGGTATATCATAAAGAATAATATGGATGAAATAGTATAAATAATATAACGGTGTTATAAAATAGTATTTAAATATATTTACTATAGAGTAATCTCATGTAAGAATACTACTTGTTGATGATACTCCTAAATTTTTAGACGCTTTTAAGAAAGTTTTACATATTAGTGGTTATACTGTTGTTACCACCGAAAATTTGGAATTGGCTAAACAGATAGCAGGTGAAATTGAGAAATTCTCACGGTTTAAGGGACTTCGT
>Ga0066639_10005731_pt1 | contig 10410 bp, 17 predicted proteins | sample CryGeyCG2114_010_2_FD_59504 | JGI IMG/M metagenome (GOLD analysis project Ga0066639, IMG submission 59504) | Groundwater microbial communities from aquifer - Crystal Geyser CG10_big_fil_rev_8/21/14_0.10 | ecosystem: Environmental > Aquatic > Deep subsurface > Groundwater | place: USA: Utah... | reverse complement strand
TCTTATTTTTAGCCTATTTAGATAAGCGTTAACCTTTTCTTTTATTAGCTCCTCAGGTGTTAAGCTGTAAACCGTTAATATGTTCCCTTCAGAAGTCTCATACTCACTAAGATTTCCTTCAATTTCCTTGAATAAAGCCTCAAACCTCAATATTACTCTCTCAAATTCTAATTTTGAGTATAAGCTATTTGTTCCAATCTTTTTTTTCTTCACACTAAATCCTTTTTCTTCAAGCTTATCAAACAACGAATTGAGTTTGGATATATCTCGTTTTATATAAACATCAACATCCTCTGAAAACCTGTCTCCCCTATAACATCTCCAGATAGCAGTTCCACCATGAAATACAGCGTTCTCAAAAAATTTATAGAGCTCTCTAACTAAAATATCCTGGACTCTAGCCAAATCTTTGTGACTTTGTTTTCTTAGCTTCAATATTATAGGTATTTCTACCATATTAACAATAAACAGAAGTTACTAATATATATACCTTTCGTTTATTCTATATCTTACAATAAAAGATATAAGAGCATGGGTGTGTGAGGGGCTATCTGGAAAACATAAAGCAATGGTAATAACAGTCCCCCAATTTAAGAAAATTAAAAATAATAAAACTAGCTAAACAACTTCACCAGTTATACTCCTAAGCTGATGGCCGATTATCTTTAAATCATAAAACTTATCCAAAGAAACCCTTCCTTTCACACCAACAATCAATGGATATGTTCCAACCTGCCTTAAAAAAGTAGTATTTCCATCATAAATCTCAGCTCTAACACCTTTTAGAACGCTTCCAACAGGAACCAGTTTTTTCAACATTTCATAATCAATCTTTTGCCTAATCTCATTTCTCCATTTCCAATAATATTTCTTGTTTTTCCTGATAAACTTGTTCTTAACATCTTCAAAAAGAGGAGTTCCTTCAAATATAGAAACCTGCCTTATATTTATTCTGCGAAGCAATAAATCTTCTTTCAAAATCTTATTGAAAAAATCCATATTATGTTCATGAGTCTGTTTGCTCTCTCCCTTTAATCCAAACAGCAAATTAATTCCAGGCAAAAATTTAGGCATCCCATTATCTCCAACATCAAACCCATATTTATTTAATATTTTAATCGCTTTATATGCTGTTTCAGAATCACAGTTAAGATTATTCTCTTTAAATACATTAGGGTCAAAACTTTCGACACCAAAAGCAGCTACATTTCCAGATGTACAATATTTAGCGATCGCTTTAGTAATTTCAATCCCTTTATCAGAAACAACATTAGTCGGATTTACGTTATCAATATGCAATACCTTAATATTAGCGCATTCTTTTCTTATATCTTTTAACAACTCACTAACTTTAGGGTATGAATAAAAACAGCTTTGTTTTCCTAAACGGAAATACCTGCAACCTAAATCATAAAATTCTTTTATCTCATTAAAGATATCTTCTTTATTCCTAAACTCTAGCCTGTTCTTTAAAGGCTCCATACAAAAACTGCATCCTTTTGCCCTAGAACAACCATGAGAAGTCTCTATCTCGATAATCCTCAAATCTGGAATCTGCTTGACTAAAGAAGCGCCTTTAATGGAATAATCTTTGATTTCATTATAGCTAAAATTAAAATTTTTAACCTGAATTCCAGTCAAATCAGCTTTTTCAAAAAACTTGCCACCTTCTGCTTGTGTTCCAAAAACAGCAGGCCCTGTTAAGATTTTCTCACAATCAAATTCTTTAACCAAATCAAGAGCCTCTTTTAATGTTCCAGGAATAGAAGATAGGTATTTTCCAGGAACATGAACTCCTAAAATAATGATCAGTTTAGTTGTTTCATCTAAGATTTCTCTAATCTTAACAATATTTCTGCTTAAATTATATATTTTGATGTTTGTTTTATGACTAATCTCTTTTTTATCCTCTCTTAGATCATAATAAAAATAAAACCTAAGATCATCTATTGTTATGTAATTAACTTCTTCATCCAAGCTTCCAGCAAAATACCTAGGATAAACTCCTAAGTAGGGTGGAACACCTAATCCAGACGGTTCATCAGTATAACAGTCTAATATTGTTATCATAAGATTAAAAAACAAAATTAAGAATAAAAAACTATCGATTTAGAGCCTTAATGCCTTTAACTAAATAGGCAATCCCTGCAGCTAAACTAACTATAATAGTAATAACCAAAATAATCAATTTATACTCATAATCTATAACAAATACCAAAAAAGTTATTATCTGAAACAAAGTTGTTGTTTTTCCGAGAGAACTGACTTTAAATTCAATTTTTTTGTCAATAAACTGAACATAAAAAAATCCTAATAAAGATATAAGATCCCTAAATAAAATCATAAGCCCCAATGCTGGAAAATCAAAATACATGACTAAAACAATAACAGCCAAAGCTATCATAAGCTTGTCAGCAAAAGGATCTATAAACTTACCCAGCTTACTCTCTTGCTTCAATCTCCTAGCAAAAAATCCATCTAAAAAATCGCTGAAAGCAGCAATCAAAAAAACAATTAGACCAAAAAAATTAAATTCAAAAAAGAATAATAAAAAGAACAAAGGCGACAATAAAATCCTGATAAAACTTATTATATTTGGAACAGTAAATATCTTCATAAATTAGATATTAACGAAAACGTTTATATACTTTTCCAATATTTAACAGAATAAATGAAATTTGATTTACATATCCATACTAAGTATTCTAAGTGCTCTAATCTTGAGCCTAGCACAGTCCTAAAAAAAGCTAAAAAAATAGGTTTAGATGGGATAGGTGTTGTAGATCATAATTCTTTCCAAGGAGCTATAAAAACAGCAAAGCTAAACAAAGACAAGAACTTTAAAGTCTTGAAAGGAATTGAGTTTGAAACAGAATATTGTCATCTGCTGGCTTTAGACTTAAACGAAGAGATAAAAAAAACAGATTTTTATGGAGTTATAGACAAAATTAAATCCCAAGGCGCTTTATTGATAGTTGCGCATCCCTATGCTTCTTTCAGGGGAAATCTAAAGATAGACATAAACAAAATAAAAAATAATATAAATGCATTAGAAACATACAATTCAAGGGCATTATTCAGTTTTGAAAATGACAGAGCAAAAAATCTTGCTTTAAAACTAAAGCTGCCTCAAGTAGCAGGATCAGACGCCCACTTCAGTTTTGAGATAGGAAATGCATATACTCAATTTCAAGGCGACTTAAGATCAGCTCTTAAAAAAAGAAAAACAACTGCATTTGGAAGCAATAAAACTGCTTTTTTTGCAATGTCATTGAGCAAAATAAATAAGATTTTAAGATAAAATGATATCTGAAATACTAAGATCAATCGCATTTATATTTATTGGTCCTTTTATAAAAAGAACAGATGGTAAAAAAAATATTCCAAAAAAAGGACCATTTATAATAGTTGCAAATCACAACTCTTATCTTGATCCTTTTATTATCTACAAGGTAGTTTACCCGCATATAAACCAAAAAATACATTTCTTAGCTATGAAAGGCCGTTTTTGGGATAAATTCGGCGATAAGATTTCAAGAGGAGTAGGTTGTATACCTTTAGATGAAGGTAAAGAAAAAGCACTTAATGAAATGGAATCTCTTCTTAATCAAGGAAAGGTTGTAGCGCTATTTCCTGGAGGGCCAAGAAGTCTTGATGGATCCTTACCCAAAGGAAGAACAGGAGCAGTAAGACTTGCTTTGGCTACAAACGCCTTAATATTGCCCATTGGAATCATCGGGGCGTATGAAATAGCTCCAAGAGACAACTTAATCCCTAAGTTAAAGCGCTGCGAAGTTAAAATAGGAAAACCCATATCTATAAAAACAAAAAAGGAAATTACAAAAAGACTGTTACATCATTTAACAGATAAAATGATGATGGAAATAACAAAACTATCAAAAGAAGATTATAAAAAATGAAAAGAAAAATTCTTACAACCATTCCATGCTATAATTCAGAAAAATTTGTAGAAAGAGTAGTAAAAGACGTTATGAAATACATAAAAGATATATTGGTTGTAGATGATGGTAGTAAAGATAATAGCCTAAACAAGATTAAGAAAATAAAAAATATTGACTATCTTGTTCATAAGAAAAATAAAGGCAAAGGAGCAGCCCTGAAAACAGGTTTTGCTTATGCAATCAAAAAAAGATATGATGCAGTTTTGACAATTGACTCAGACTATCAGCATAAGCCTTATGATATACCTAAGTTTCTTGATGTTTATGATAATTATGATATAATCCTAGGTTCGCGCATGCATAATACCAAAAACATGCCTCTAAGGAGAGTTTTAGCAAATAAGATTTCATCTTATCTAACCTCAAAAAGATGCAGACAAAAGATAACAGACTCGCAATCAGGATATCGCCTGATTAAGATAGAGGTTCTTAAAGATGTAAATCTAAAAAGAAATGATTATCAGATGGAAACAGAAATTCTGCTGAAAGCAGCAGAGAAAGGATATAAAATAGGAGAAGTAGATATTGATACAATATATGGTTCAGAGGTTTCCCACATAAACCCGTTTTTGATAACGATAAAATTTTTCAAAACATTATTTTCAAAATGATAGGCTCATTAGCGGCATGGATAGTGAAAGTTATTTATTTTATTTTGCCAGGAATATTTGCGAATATTACTCCTATATTTGTAAAAGGCATTTTTAAAAAATTAGCATTTCCAATCGACTTTAATAAAAAGATAAAAGGAAAAAGAATTTTTGGAAAAAATAAGACATTTAGAGGAATTTTATTTGGTGTTTTATCATCCATTCTAATAGCTTATCTTCAGTTGGTTCTTTACTCAGAATCTTATTTTCAATCGATTAGCTTGCAGAACTACTCCACTACAAACATTCTTCTATTTGGTTTTTTGATAGGATTCGGTTCTTTGTTTGGCGATCTAACCAATAGTTTTGTTAAAAGAAGGTTAAGCATTAAAGAGGGCGGTCAATTCATGCCTTGGGATCAATTAAATGCACCTATAGGAGGCGCAGTATTTGTTTTTTGGATATACAACGGAGAAAATACGCTTATGTTATGGGTATCAGTAATGTTGGTTGCCTTTTCTTTGCATTTAATAAATAGAACCATAGCGTATTATCTTAAAATAAGTAATGAAAGATGGTAGTAAGACCGATTGAAACGACCAAATAACCAACATTCTTTAGCATCAAGATAAGATTATCTTTTATTGATTTTCTTCTTATTACGGCTCCATATATCAGCCCATAAATGAATGTCAATGAAGCAATAATTAAAAATAAATTATCCATATCTTTAGAGATAAATAAAGCTAATCCCAAAATAGAATAAACTAAATAATCTTCTTTCAACTTTCTGAATTTATATTTTTTTAATAAATAAACAGCAAGTATCAATAAGACAAAAATAATTGAGATCAATTTCAGATAATATCCTAAAAAGAATATGATCAGCAAAAGTATGATGTCTTTAGTGACCATAAAATATTTCCTTCCAGGCCTTTGCTCTTCTTTAGCCATAGAAATAATTATTATCCCTGCAATCAAACCTAAAAATGAGATTAAAGCGACTAAAAGATAGTTAAGAAAATTCATTTTTCTAGATCCATAATCTCTTTTACTCTCTTAATATGCCTGCTTTCTTTACTAAAAGGAGTTTCTAGGAATATTTTTGTTATTTTTTTAGCTCTTTCCTCGCTAAATTCCCTTGAACCTAAACAAAGGATGTTAGCATTATTATGCTCTTTTGCCATCCTTGCAGCATTTTCATTATATGCTAAAGCAGCCCTAACACCTTTAACTTTATTAGCAGCCATGCACATACCTAATCCAGTGCCGCAAATCAATATGCCTAGCTTGTCTTTATCTTTAGCAACCTCTTTAGCTACTTTCTCAGCATATATTGGATAATCTCTTGGTTCTTCAGAATCAGTTCCTTTATCATCAATATCATAACCTAATTCTTTAACATATTCCTTTATTTTTTCCTTTAGCTTAAATCCAGCATGGTCTGATCCGATTACTATCTTCATATTTTTCATTCTAATCCTAGACTATTTAAATCTTTTTCTAAGCCAGGAACAAAATCATAATCTTTTAGCTCTTGTGTTGTAACCCATTTAAATTCCTGGTTTTCATGGCATAGCTTAACCTCTGTTTTTTCAACTTCGCATAAATACATAGCAACAACCCATTTCTTTGGGTGTTCTCTGTTGTTTTTATCTATAATCTCCATAATCTTACCTGTTTTTACAATCTTTGCATCTAATCCTGTTTCTTCTTTTATCTCTCTTAACACAGTATCTTCTCCAGATTCGAACTCTTTTACATAACCGCTGCAAAAACTCCACTTATTAGGATAGTTCCTGTCATCTGAAGACTTTTTTAATATTAAGAATCCATCATTATGTTTTACAACTCCTGTAACAACAAAATATGATTTTATCTCCATTCTGAATGCCCCCACTGTATCAATAAATCAACATCTAGCTTAGGAACATCACAAGCACCAAAACAGCTTCCAATCCAGATCAAGATTTTAGCATTAGTCTCTTTCTCAAGCTTATCAACAATTTCTTTTGCCTTTGGCTTTAATCCCTCTGGCAACTGAATACAAACTGTTTTAGCTTTTTCTTTCTTTATTTTAGCTACTGCTCTGTCAAGTTCTAAGTCATACATAAGAATTTAAGAAAGATAATTTGTTTATAAGTATTTTGTTTAATGTTTATAATACTTCCAATAGCCTATCTGTCTACCGTGAAAGCAGCTAAAATAATAACATGATCCATTCTCATAAGCACAAGCCTCAATTTGATCACGAGTTAAGCCAGAGTCAACAGTTCTCTTAATATCAGAACAGCCCCTCACTCCAAAAACAGCAAAAGAGAAAATAAGTGCTTCATAAACAACAGCCCTAGTGAGATTAACATAAATACTATTGTCTTTTAATCTAGCTCTTAAATCAACATCTTCTTTTGATATTCTTATGTCTCGTTTTCTTAAATGCATTTTATTAGAAATTTAATGATTAATATAAAATTATCTTAATTAACTTCATAAGTTCTTAATGCCCGACTAGTTGCAGTCTTAAATGGGTCGCTTTTGTCGAGATTTGCTTCATAAGTTTTAATCTCACTAATCACTATGCCTTGTTCTTTAGGACTTAATAAACTCAAAGCTGCCCTAAACTTTTCTCTAGCGCTTTTATGATTTGATTGAGCATCAACAATATCTAAAACTGCTTCTATAATATCTCCATCATCTCCAGTTTCTTTTCCTGCAAGAATAGCTCTAAAGTAATTTTCATACATCTTTACTCCGTTCCCCATAGTCTGCTTGCTTTTAGCATAAGCCTTGGCATTGAATAAGTAAAAATCTCCGTGATATTTTTGTTCGTTTTTTCCCATTTCTGAACGATGATTAGAATATAGCTTAAGGGCATTATCTGCAGCAACCTTAGTTGCATTTAATTTGCCACCATCTTCAAGCAAATAACAGATATTATAAGCAGATCTTCCAGCAGCAGAATAATCTCCTTCAGCAAAACTTGAATTTAAAACTGCAGTCCAAGCATCAACCTTTTCATCTAATGGTTTGTTTGGATTTTTATGTGAAGAAAGCGCATTTGCTAACAATCTATCAAGATTGGATTCAGGATCAGGTCCTGTTGCCATTGGAACATGATTTGTGACTAAGCCATAATTTGCTTTAGTGCTAGGCTCACCAATTCCTTGTTGTTTGTCATGATAATGCATATATCTGATTGCAAATACTGCGCCAGCGGTAATTGCTAAAGCAGCAACACTCGCACCAAATACATTTCCTGAAGTCAACCAACTAGGCCTACTCGCTCTTCTTTCTTCTCGCCTTCTAGTTCTAGCAACACCAGCTTCAGCTTCTCTTCTAGCTCTATTCAAATCAATTTTGGCCATTTTCTTAAAACCTATTTACACTTAAAATATAAAACTTTACTCCAAAAACAATTCATCCATTTCCCAAGAACTTACCTTTTTCTTGTTCAAAACAGACATCCTTGGTTTTTTGCCATGAGATCCTCGTACTTCGTCCAGAATAAAGTCGTCATTATCTTCCATCATAATCAAACCTCTCTAGGTGTTTTCTTTCAAGAAAGGCAATCCTTTCTTCAATAGCTTTAAGTCTAGAATCAGCTTCTCTCTGCTTATTGCTAAGTAATACTATCCATTCTGTAACGTTCTGCTTTAATGCATCCATGTCCATCTTTGCTTTAGTGAAAGACAATTTTATGTTTTCCATGACATCCATTTTAGACCTCCTTAAAACCTATTTTATCATAGTATATCGCTTTGTTTATTGCAGATTCTTTTTCATCCTCTTTCTTTTCCACTTTTTTTGACTCAACAATATCAGCTAAACCCATTTTAACTCCTTTAGAGTAAGAAAAATGTAGAAATAGCTAGTATATAAACCTTTCGTTTTATAACTACTTTAGAATAGTAACTAACAAAGAAAGCTATTATTTATACCTGATTTTACTGTAACTTCTGCATTCCTTGCAGTAATAAACAACATTTCCGTTTTTTGTCCTTACTCTGCAATTCTCTCCTGGCTTAAGCAAGGAATTGCAATTTTTACAGAAGTCTCTTTTAATATCAGAGGGCAGCTTTATTCTGTTTTTCATAGCAATCCTTCTTGCCTTCTTCACAATCTTAGTAGATTCATCCTTGTCTTTTTTAAATACTTCCTTTGCTTTTTGAATTAGCTCAGATACAATTCCTTTTGCTTTCATTCTGTTAAGAAACCTATTCTTCTTGGACATATTCTATAATAATACATTAGAATTTAATAACTTTACTGATTATTTAAAAGCAACAAAAATGGCAAGGTATGGTTCCCTATAAGATACAGAGCAAGGATTTCGAAGAAAGCCGTCGAAGCCATTATTGTTGTTGCGTGTTTTAATAGTAAGTCCTTAAAAATAGCTAATTATCTTACAATAGTTATATAAATAAATATACTCTACCTCAACTTAATATGTTTCACTTCATAAAAAAATTCTTCAAAGAACCAGAAAAAGAGCAGAATCAAGTAAAACTATCTGAACTTCAAGATTGGTTTAATAAAAACTCAAAACCAATACATGAAATGCTAAATAAAGAACTTAAAGAAATTAAAGAAGCAATTGCTTTAGAGATAAAAAAGACAAATGATAACCTAGAAAAACTAAAAAATGCTAAATTAATGAATCCGAACATAAGCATCAGAGAAAAACAGTTCATGGAAGGCAACCGAGATTCATATATCCGCTCAGTGAATGTTCTCCTTAATGCTATAAGCCTAGAAGAAGACCACGATTCCATATTGAAATTTAGCGATTTTTTCAATGAAAAACTGACTCAATTTGCAAAAACAACTGCTAAAGCATACCAGATCTTGCAGGAGTTCTTTGGAAACGAAACAAAAGAAATAGCTATAAACATAAGAAAACTTGATTCAATGATCAAACAGGTTAAACAAGCAGTAATATCTAAAGATATGGATAAGATAGCTGCTATAAAAGAAGAGATCAAAAATATAGACAAAAAGAAATTCCATAAGATAGAGCTAAACAAAGAACTAAAACAAAAGACAAAACAGCAGGAAAATATTGTTAACCATAAAAATGAATTAGAAAAGAAGATCCAAGAAATTAAAAAAAGTGAAGAACATGACCAACATAGAGCATTATCAGAACTAAAGAGAAAATACTTAGATAAGATAGAAGATTCTAACCAACTAATAACTCATTCATTTGCTAATATTGATGCTGCTCTAAAAAAATATGAAAGAATCGCATTTAGAGACTTTGATTTAATATCAGATTATAGAAAAGATCCAGTAAGAACATTGATTAAAGATACTCAGTTTAAGATAATGGAGATATTAGATCAAACTAGAAAAAATATAATAAGCGGATTAATAGAATTGAAAGATACCAAAAAAGAAAGAACATTAAAAGAGATTGAGAAGCTGACTCAAGATTATTTTCAAGATTTCTTAGCAGGCATTGGCGACATAAAGAAAAAGATGGATGATGTTGATGAACAACTAAGATTAAACAAATCATCTGAAAACCTAAAAAAGCTGAATGAAGACTTAAATAGGCTCAACTATGATTTAGAAAAAGTAAGCACCAATGTATCTTATCTAAACCAAGAGATTAGAAATATTGATTTTGAAAAGATCAAAGAAAAATTACAAAAAGAAATAAAAGAAACATTAAAGATGGAAGTTGTTATTTCTTGAGTTTCTGGGCTTCTTCAACAGCATCCCTTCCTTTTGAATCACCATTGATTAATTCTAATGTTGCTCCTCCTGCGCTTGTTATTGTTGAGAAAGCATCTTGAGTTTTTCTCATATTTACTCTTGCAGTTGTATCTCCACCAGCAGCTATGGTAGTCCCATCA
>Ga0066639_10005727_pt1 | contig 10415 bp, 11 predicted proteins | sample CryGeyCG2114_010_2_FD_59504 | JGI IMG/M metagenome (GOLD analysis project Ga0066639, IMG submission 59504) | Groundwater microbial communities from aquifer - Crystal Geyser CG10_big_fil_rev_8/21/14_0.10 | ecosystem: Environmental > Aquatic > Deep subsurface > Groundwater | place: USA: Utah... | reverse complement strand
AAGATCCGAATTGGATTTTTTGGACAATTTATTGAGGTTAAATCTCCTATCGATTTAATCAAATCTTTTATTTTTATAAGTAAAAAATACGATAACCTTGAACTTTTCTTAGCTGCTGATAATATTTCTAATTTTAAAGAAAAGCGCATAATTCCTTTAATTTCAAAAAGAAAAAATATAATCGTTGAAGGATATCTAGATAATGTTTACTCATATATGTTGTCTTGTGATATAGTTGTTGTACCTTTTAAGACAGATTATGGTATCTTGGGCCTTGCGCAGACTGCTATAGATGCTATGGCTCTTAAACGAGTAGTTATAGGTTACGATTCTGCTACTATAAGACCATTAATTTCTGATGGAGAAGATGGTTTTTTATATAAAACTCAAGACGAATTAAAAAAGATTTTAGAGAATCTTATCAACGATAAACCTCTTATGAAAAAAATAGGTGCTGCTGCTAAGATTAAAATTAAGCGTAAGTTTGATATTTATAATTCTGCTAGGAGTATAAGTGAGGTTATAAATAATAATTAATAAATTTTTTATTTTTTCTTCGCACAAATCATTGCTACTCCTATAACTTCTTTTATAGATGATTTATTATTTAAAAAACTAGGTTTGACCTTTACCCAATCACTATAATTTTTCCTATAATAATACTCTTCTTTTTCTATTTTATAGCCTTTCAGTAACCTTTTTAATGAATCTCGATTATAGATTCTCATCATATAACTAAATTCCTCTTTACCATAAGGAACAGTGATTATTAATTTTCCATTTTTCGTTAATAACTGTTTGAATTTTTTCATTACTTTAATATCTCCTCTCTCAAATTTATTGCTTCCATATTTTTCTAATCCTACATGTTCAAGGACAGAAACCGAAATTATTACATCAAAATATTGTTTTGAAAAATCAATTTTCATAAAATCTCCTTTTATGAATTTAAAATTAGGATGTTTTAGATTATAATCTCTTAAATCAGATCCGATTACTTTGTATCCTTTATTTGCTAAATAAAGAGGTAGGGGACTTCTTGCGCACCCAAAATCTAGAATTTTTGAATTTTCTTGAGAATTTATGTTCTCCAATACAAAAGGAATCTCTACCACTCTTTCACTTGCGGAAAATACAAAAAATATTTTTCTGGTTATTGGAAATGCATATAATATCTGAGTAATTGGTTTTAAACATAAGATATTTTTTATTATTTTGTTTTTTATTTTTATTCTTGTAAAAAAAGCAGTACTCAAAGATTTTTCAGGCATTCTTTTATTATATATTGGCAAAATAATTAATTTTATAATTTCTTTTTTATTCATTTTTGTTTCATATCCATAAATATAAATATTCCTTTTTTTATTTTATAAATCTTATTACATTTTATACATTTTACTTCTTGTTTATTCTTTATATATTCTAAACCATTTCTACATTTTGGGCATGCAAGAACTTTAATTAATTTTTTAGATATTTTCATTTTCATTTTTATCTAATCAAAACATTATTTAAAGATATATATATCTTTGTATTTTATAATAATCAATAAGTATTTATATAATCTCTTTTTACATATCTTTTCATAGGTTAATAAAATGGCAAACTCTAAGAAAAAGGATGTTAATTTTTATAGGAGAGTTCCAAGAAAATATAAAAATATAATTGAAAAAAGTGTAATTAGATACTCTGAGGAAGCAGATCAATATGATAATCATCGTTTTATAAGTGAAAAAGGCAAATTCTTTCACGAGATAGATATGGAAGCTTTTTTTTCTATATTAGGTGACATTTCTGGAAAAAGAATTTTGGATGTTGCAGCTGGGACTGGGCGTTTATCTTTAGAACTTGCAAAGAAAGGTGCACAAGTCATTGCTCTTGATGTGACTTATGACATGTTATTGGAGGCAAAAAAGAAATTTTCTCCTGGTATGAATATCTTTTTTTGTAATGCAGATGGTAGAAAACTCCCATTTAAGGATAATTCATTTGATGTAATTACTTGCATTAGATTTACTCATTTAGTCTCTAAAGAAGATATGATAGATTTTATATCTGAAATGAAGAGGGTTTTAAAACCAGGAGGATATGTGATTATCCAATTTGGTAATAAGACTAGAGAAATCTTTATTGGTTTTCTTGAGGAATTTTTACATTCTGTTATAAAAAAAGAATATAAAAGAACTACCTATTATCCTAAAGACTATAGATATCTCTTTAAAGATATGAAGATAGTTAGGAAAATAGGGATTGGGTTTACTGGTCTTGAATTAGTTGCAAGATTAAGCAAATCCCTCGCTATGAATATCAATTTAATTGGTAGAATATTTCCTTTCATGTATTTAACTAAAAAGATTATTATACAGGCTTATAAAAATGATCATTAGTCTTCTTGGACTTCATGGATGTGGTAAATCTACCCAATCTAAGCTATTAAAGAAATTTTTAATAAGCAAGGGATACAAATCTAGGATTATGAATATACAATCTTTTTCTTTTTATTCTATTATAAAAAAAATTTTTAAAATTTCTAATCCTCAAAAAGGATATAAACTTAAAGAACATCACCCTTGTTTAGTTCGTATTATTATTTATTTTATAGATATCCTATTATTTAATTTTTGGTTCTTTTTTATTAGGGATCGTAAAGTTATCCTTATCCTTGATAGGTCTTTTCTAGATAGATTTGCAAATCTAGATTTGTCTAATAGATTTCTTAATTCTATGGTTGGTATTTTAAATTATATCTTGATTAAACCTAACCTTTCAATTTATCTCTATATTGATCCAATGGTTTCTTATAATAGAAATCCAGAGTATAGTTATTCTTATTTTTTAAAATTAAAAGAATCTTATGATTTATTTTTTGAAAGGGGGTATATAAATGATAAAGTTATTTGTTCTTCTATTTTATTTACCCAAAAAAAGATTCAAGATTTAATTAGGAAGAGGATTTTCTAATCTTTCTTTACTCTCTTTTATTAAGATAAAAGATAACAATGCAAAACCGTATTTTATTGTTAAACCCAAAATATATCTACTTAATATTACTTCTTGTGGTACTCCTAATCTAGATATTAGAATCAATCCAACTGATTCTCTGAATCCTAATCCATTTGCAGTTATGGGTATTAAAGTGATAATAAATTCTATTCCTGAAATTAGTACTAGGCTTATGAAATCTATCTTGTAACCTAATGAAAGAAATAAGAGAAAATGAGTTGTGCTTGCTACAATCTGTTTGATTATAGTTATTAACATGTTTAATGATATTGTGCTCTTATGATATCTAATATATTTTTCTAATGTTTTAAAGAACCCTTTGAATAATTTTGAATATTTTCTTAATATTTTATTCTTGATAATCGCTCTAAACTTTTTTGATAAAAACATTGATAACCCTGTTATACCAATCACTAAAAGAATTAATGCCATTTTTATTGATTCAGCAACACTAAAAAATACCATAATTCCTATGACTGCTAAACCAGCTGATAATATTGAGGTTATGATTTTGTCTAATATTACCATACTGGAACATTCTCCTATATTTATTCCTTTTTTTCTTAAAAAATATACTAATGAAAAACTTCCTATCCTTCCTGGAAGAATAAGGGTAAAAGAGGAGCTTAACCAGAAATATTTTGTCATTTCTATTATATTTATATTTTTAATATGTTTAAATAATATCTTCATATTTATTGCCCCTATGATTATGGATGCTAAATAAGTTGCTATTGCTAGTAAAAAGAAGTTTATGTTCGTTTCCCTTAACGCGTTTATTATTTTTTCAATTCCCGAAATATATATCAAAATTAATATGATTATTATTCCTAATATGTATTTTAGATTTTTAATGATATTACTCTTTTTTATCATTTTATTTTTTGTACATATCCGCTAAGAAACCAAAAACCAATATTTGAATTCCAGTCATAAAAAGTAACAACATAAGTGTAATCAATCCAAGATGACCTACAATACCGCTTGTAAAATGTAGATAAATAAACCATATCCCTATCAACAAGCCAATTGTTAAAAAAGAACCACCCATCATCCCAAAAAACTTAAGTGGCTCATAATCTCTATAAATTCTAATTAGATTTATTCCTCCCTTTATTGCATAATCTAATGGATTTTTCATCAATCTACTTTTAGTTTTAGCGCCTCTTTTAGCAAAATATACTGGAATCTCTTTTATTCTAAAATTAGATTTAGCTGCCCTTATTATTTGTTCTTGCGTGTATGTGTAATTAGAAGTAATAAGTATTTTTGCAACTTCTTTAGTAAATGCTCTAAACCCAGTTTGAGTGTCAATTATATTTTGCCTAATTATCTGAGACACTACCCTTGAAAAAGATATATTTCCAATTCTTTTAATTAAGGGCATATGTTCTATCTTCCCCTTAAATCTAGATCCTAGAACAAGATCATTACCTTTTTTGACTTCGTCTATCAATTTAGGTATCTCTCCTGCTCTATATTGTCCATCTGCATCAGTGTGTACTATAACATCTGCTCCAATTTCTAAACACTTTTGCATTTCAGTATTAAATGTTTCAGCAAGACCAAGATTTCTAGGATGAGAAAAAACCAAAGCACCTGATTTTTTGGCAATAATCAAAGTATTATCTTTGCTTCCATCATCAACAACAATTATTTTATAATCATATTTTTCTTTACCCATAACAATCATAATTTCATTTATTACTTTAGCTATTGTTTTCTCTTCATTATATGCAGGTATAGTTATAACAACTTTCATATATTCTTAAGAACGATAAAACTATTTAAATAGCTTTCGAAACAACACAGATATAACAATAACTATTTAAATAAATTTTAAGTAATCCCAAATATTATGCATTATAGGATAAACGATTTTATTTTTTTTATCGTTCATGAATTAAATAAATTAAGAGGACCGTTTTTGTAAAAATTTAAATTACAACAATGACAAAATGCAATTTATGTAGAAATATTGATTCTAAAATAATTTATAGAGTTAATACTAAAACTTATAGTAACAAAACTCAATGTTATAATTTAGTTAAATGCAAGAAATGCGGTTTGATGTACCTTAATCCAATGCCCACTCGAAAGGAAATTAATGATATGTATTCTAAAGATTATTTTGAATTTACTGAAAAAGGAAATTTCAATGAGGAAGGAAAAAAAGTTATTAATGAAGAAACAATTAAGAGATATCAATCCGCACTTAGTAGAATTGAAAGATATGTGATCAAAGGAAGATTACTAGAATTAGGATGTGGTTTTGGGGGTTTTCTTAATGAGGCCAAACAACGAGGATGGGTTGTTCTGGGACTAGAACCATCCCAAGATATGTATTTATATTGTAAAATGAGGGCGAATTTAAACGTGGTTAATAAAACATTAGAAGAAGCTAGATTTAAAAATGGTTATTTTGATGCAATTTATGCAGATAACGTAATCGAACACTTACTCGAACCTTCTTTGGCGCTTAAAAAATTAAATAAATTAATTAAGAAGAGAGGGATACTTTATATCCGACTCCCTAATGAAAATGGGTTAGCACCAATTATCTCTAGAACATTAATGAAAATAAAAACTGCTATTGGGGCTAAGAACAATGTCCAACTACTGCAGCACCTTTATTATTATGATGCAAAAACTATAAATAGGATGCTTGAAAAAAATGGTTTTAAAATAGTTTTATTAAGGAAATTAAATTCAGGCATTACCTACAATTCTTCGTTTGTTGTGCGCATAATTACTAAATTTATATTTTTCATAGCAACTATCCTAAACCAAGGAAACCTATTTGATATAATTGCGGTTAAAGAGTAGAAAAGACCATTTTAAACAATGAAATTCCACCAACATATTTGACTGGTGGAATGAGTTGTGCTCAAAAACCACCGATAACTGGTGGAATTTCAAGCGTCAAAAACCACTCGCTTGATATTTTGTAAAACATGTCCCTAGTTTATTTGATTGGTGGTTTTTGACATAATGATAAACTATTTAAACAGACCTTGGATAACATCTTCGAACTTAAATGAGTGCTATAACTATAATATTATTTTTTATTTATGCCTGGGGGCTAGGATATACTATAACTAAATTTGTTAGGAATTCTGAGATTTTTCTTGAAAGGAATATAATGCGAATCGGAATAGGTCTCGGATTAATTCCGTTTCTAGGTGTATTATTAAGTTTATGCAGGATACCTTTAGATTGGAAATTGTTTTTTATCTTAAGTTTAATTTTACCCTTATACGATCTTTTTAAATTAGTAAAAAATAAGAATTATCCTAAATTAAATTTCAAATTAAAAAAATCAAACATTTATATCATTATAGTGTTGATATTATTTTTCCTGACTTTATTTATGTATACTAAGGGCGCATTTAGTTATCCTTGGCTAGAAGATGACGACCCCTGGTTTCATGCAACTGGTATGAAATATATTTCAATTGAAAAAAATATTTTTCCAGAAAACGACGTTTTTATGTATATTAATCCTTATCCTCCAGGATATGATATATTATTTGGAATTTTACATCAAACTTCACCTTCTTTAAATTGGACAATGAAGTTTTTCAATGCTTTGATAATCTCATTAGGAGTATTCTTTTTTTATTTCTTTGTCAAAAGATTTATCGGAAACGAAAAAAAAGCCTTATTCGCTACATTTATTTTAGCATCAATTCCTAGTTATTTAAGCCATTTTATTTGGGCACATTCTCTTGTTGTAACCTTATTTTTCCCAGCTATGTATTGTATTGAAATGTTAAAAGAAGATAAAAAATGGATGTATCCTTCTATTTTAATAATTGCAAGTATATGTTTGGTACAGCCAACACAACCAATCAAATTTGCTTTCTTATTTGGGTTTTATTTTATAATAAAATGGATTAGTGCTAAAAAATTTAATTTTTCACTTTTAGCAGCGTTGTTTGGAGGATATATACTATCTGCAATTTGGTGGTTCAATCATTTTAAGCCAATGTTTTTATCAACAAGTGCAAAGCAAATTGTTGAGTCAGGAGCAAATTATACTATTTTCCAAAAAGTAATAGGTATTTTCCAAAAAGTATTTCCTCCATCAAGTGGCTCTGCTACAAGAGCATACTCTTTTAATGATATTGTTTTTGCAAAACACCAAAATATGATCAATAACCCGATTGGAATTGGTATTTTTATAAGTTTATTGATCGTATTAGGGTTATTTTTTGTTATAATCAAATACAGAAAATTGTTGGATGATAAAAATAACTATCTATTAATAACTTCTTTATGGGCTATATTCACTTTTTTAGGTTTTAATGCTATGACATTCAATTTACCAGTAGGCTTATTCAGTTTTAGATTTTGGATGCTATTTGCTATTCCTGCATCTATTTTGGCTGCTGAAGGCTTATGGTTCTTGTATATCTTGAGTAAGAGAATTAGAATACCTCCTCTTGTAATCTTGGTAATTGTCATTATTGGAGTAATATTTACTTCTGCAAGTCAAAAATATTCAGTAAACACTGCTATATGGCCTCCAGGCGTAGGTTGGAGCTCTTATGAAGAAGTTCAAAGTTATAACTGGCTTAAACAGAATCTTCCAGTAGATACTGGAGTCTTTACATTTGCAGAAAATTTTTATGTTATTGGTTTTGATATGTTTTCATGTGAATGGTGCTTTGGTGTTAAAGAATACCAAACTACAGCAATAAACAGAACAGCATCTGAGTTAAATAGTTGGTTAAAAAAGGAAAAATATTCCTATCTGGTTGTTGATGGAAAAACCCTAAAGAAATTTGGTTTAGATGATGCTAATAATAAAATCAAAGAATTAATCGATTCTAATCTATTCAAACCAGTACACCAAAGTGAGGGAATGATAATCTTAGGGGTTGTTTAGCAAGGTTTATAAAAAAGATAGAATCCTTTAATCAGGAGATTATTATGCAGATTTTAGTTACATATGGAGCAGGATTAATTTGGGAGATTTTACAAAAATATTAATATTATGCGGGGGAAAGGGAACTAGGTTGAGGCCAATTACTGAAGAAATTCCAAAACCTATGGTGCACCTAAAAGGCAAACCCATAATAGAGCATATATTATATCTTCTATCTAGACAAGGATTTAGCGAATTTGTAATTGCAATAGGATATAAGGGCGAGATAATCAAGGATTATTTTAATAGAATCGATAATGGCTATAAGATCGAATTTCGTGATGCTGGCGATTGTAGTATGATGGAGAGAATACTCGACGCAAAAGATATTTTGGGAGATACTTTTTTAGTTGTATATGGAGATACTATCGCAGATGTTAATCTAAAAGATTTGTTAGAGTTCCATAAATTGAATAGCGCAGGGGTAACAATTACTACTTATAAGATGCAGAGCCATTTTGGCATAGTTGAATCTTCTGATGACGGACGTGTTATTGAATTCAAAGAAAAACCAATCTTAGATCATTGGATAAATATTGGATTTATGGTTTTTGATAAGGTAGCTTTAGAACAATTTAGAAAAGGATGCAATCTGATTGAGTTTTTTAATGCACTAATCAAGAAAGGAAAACTTTATGAATATAGGCACAATGGTAAACATATAACTGTAAATACTGAAAAAGAAAAACAGGAGTCTGAAAAAGAAGTGATTGATTTTTATACTACGGAGGCGTAATTCAATGAAAGGAAAAAAGATTTTAGTTACAGGAGGCAGTGGATTTATAGGGTCTCATTTAGTGGAAAGATTAGTATCTATTGGAGCCGACGTTACAATAATGACCAGGTATAACAGTCTCGTTAAAAATATTAGGTTAGAAAAAGTATGGGATAAAATAAATGTTATAGAATCAGATTTAAGGGATGCAGATTCTTTGAAACAAGTCAAAGATATTGCTCCTGAAATAATTTATCATCTTGGTGCATATAATCATGTGGGTACAAGTTTTGTTCATGTAAATGAAGTATTTGATGTAAATGCAAAGGGAACAGCCAATTTATTAGAGGCATACGATAATTATGAAAAATTTATTTATACTTCTACTTCAGAAATATATGGGCACCAAAGTTCAGTTCCATTCCATGAAGATATGAATCCTCAACCAGTTTCTCCTTATTCAGTTACCAAATACTCTGGTGAATTATTCTGTCGAATGAAGATGAAAATCAACAATCACCCAATTGTGATATTAAGACCGTTTAATACTTTTGGCCCATATCAGTCAAGTAAGGCAGTAATCCCAGAAATTATACTTAAATGCCTTAATAATGAAGGGATCCAAGCCACAAAGGGAATTCAGACTAGAGAGTTTAATTATGTACAAGATATAGTGGAAGGGTTTATACTTGCAGGAGAAAAGAAAGAGGCCATAGGAAAGATTATCAATTTGGGCAACGGTAGAGAGATTGCAATAAAAGATTTGATAATGGCTATAGCTAAGCTGACTGAATCGAAATCCAAAATTGAAATTGGAGCGTTACCTTATAGGCCAACAGAAATATGGAGAATGTGCGCCGCAAATGAAAACGCAAAGAAGTATCTTAACTGGGAGCCAAAGACCAGTTTTGAGGACGGGTTAAAAGAAACAATTAAATGGTTTAGGAAGGAAAAATTGAGGATATAATATGGAGTTACTCATCCTAGTACCAGTATATAATGAGGAGAAGAATATAGGCAATGTTTTAGATTCATTACTCAGTTTAGGATATGATATTTTAGTCGTCGATAATAAATCTATAGATAAAACTCCAGAAATAATTAAGAAAAAAAAGGTTAATGTATTGGAGCACAAAGAAAATTTAGGGAAAGCAAGATCCCTTATTGATGGTTTTAATTATGCGATTGAAAAAGACTATAATCATGTTATCTGTATGGATGGAGACAGTGAACATGACCCTAAGTACATTAGTCAATTTATAGATAAGCTAGGTGATTATGATCTAGTAGTGGGGGAAAGAAATAGCCATAGGTCTTTTTCTAGGGGAATTGTAAATTTTTGGAGTAGTTTATGGTTTAATTTTGTTTTAGGTGGAATAAAAGATACTCAATGTGGGTTTAGGGGAATAAGAACATCTTTATTGAAAAATATGAAACTAATATCCCAAGATTTTGAAATTGAGATTGAAATTCTTCTTGAGGCTACAAGAAATAATGCTAAGATAGGTGTAGTAAAAATGGACTCAGGTAATGAATCTCCATCACAATTGGGGGTTAAGGATTATATTAAAATAAATAATTTCTTTGATAGATGGATAATCCATAATATCTGGGAGATGGATACAAATTTCTTTAAGAAAACGTTTTTATTTATTTTTGCTAATATAGGATTATCGTGTTTCAGGTGGTTTGAATGAACTCCATCTATGCACTTATTATTACTCATTTTCCATATTTAATTTTTTGTTTATTTGGAATATTCTATTT
>Ga0066639_10005723_pt1 | contig 10420 bp, 9 predicted proteins | sample CryGeyCG2114_010_2_FD_59504 | JGI IMG/M metagenome (GOLD analysis project Ga0066639, IMG submission 59504) | Groundwater microbial communities from aquifer - Crystal Geyser CG10_big_fil_rev_8/21/14_0.10 | ecosystem: Environmental > Aquatic > Deep subsurface > Groundwater | place: USA: Utah... | reverse complement strand
ATTTAAAATTAATTCATCCAAAGGTTAAAAGACTGTCTGAAAAAAGGGGTACATGCCAGAGCCGTTTTCCTTATTAAAACCGATGTTAAAAAATTTATCAGGGATATTAAGAAAAGTATCACGCCAAACGACTGGATATTGAGTAAAACAAAAAAGAAGGAGACATTTGATAGGGTTGCCGAGATGGTTGTTTATTACAGCAATGTATTACAAAAGGATGCTAAAAAATATGGCTTAAAAATGTTTAATATGGATAGTAGATTTAATGAACAGATCGAGGATGCCATAAAATATTTACAAAATTAGATTTTAGCGTACTTCCAAAATTTCATGCTTACAACTAGCCAAAAAAGTTCTGAAGCCGTCCGCGTATGCGAACCAATTAAGACGAAGCGTATTCAACGCTTCGTCTTTTGTATAATCATAGCCGAATTTGGCTTGGCTGTAATCAATGCTATTTTTCAATCTTTTAAAATTTATTTAACAAAAATATTAAATAAATAACCGATAATAATAATGTTTACAGTCGTAATGCCAAAAAAGTAAATTAATAATTTCATTTTCATTACTCGTTTCAGTATAAGGGCTTCCGGCAAAGACAGTCCAACTACGGCCATCATAAAAGCCATGGCCGTGCCAAGGGGAATGCCTTTTTCCACGAGTGATTGCATAATGGGAATAACCCCGACGGCATTGGCATACATTGGCACAGCCAAAATAGTGGCAATCGGCACGGCAAAAAGATTATCAGCGGTAATATAGTGTTCAAAAAAATCAGCTGGAACAAAGCCATGAATCACCGCTCCCGCGCCAATGCCGATAAGCACATACCAAATAATCTTTCTGGTAAATCTCCAGCCTTCTTTCCAAAATATTTTTAATAGATTTTGCCAAGTTTCTTTTTTCTGCTCCAGGTCTATTTTTTTGCTTTTGACTTGCCAAACATAATCAGCCACATATTTTTCCAGTTTTAATTTTCCCAAAACAAAACCGCCAACTACTCCAAGCAACACCGCGGAAATAACATACAAGATCGTTATTTTCCAACCAAAGAGTCCGGCAAATAATACCACCGCCACTTGGTTGACGAGGGGAGAAGTAATTAAAAACGACAAAGTAACTCCCAACGGTATTCCGGCTTTCAGAAAGCCAATGAATAAAGGAATGGAAGAACAAGAGCAAAACGGAGTAATGGCGCCAAAAAAAGAACCTAAAAAATAATCCGCTCCATACCATTTGCGAGAAGCCAAAAAATCTTTTAATTTTTTTACGGGCAGATATCGGCGAACAATCGCCATAAAATAATTGACGATCAAAAGCAAGATTAGGATTTTTAAAAAATCGTAAATAAAAAAGTTTATTGAAGTTCCCAAACGGCTACTCTGGCCTAAGTCAAAAATATCGTATGTTAGCCAATCGGCCAACCATTGGATTGGATAAAACATATTTTAATCAATTTAACCAATCACTTCACCGCCAAAATCAGCGGCTACGTCAGCCAAATCTTTGGCTATAATCGGCTCGGAATCACCGGCTTCTTTTAACAGGTAATCCACTTTAATTTTTTCTTTAAATATTTCGGTCAGCTGTTCTTCAAATAATTTACGGTTTTTGGTTTCTTCCAGTTTTTCTTTGTGAATACTAAATTGAACGGACAAAGTCAATTTGCCGCTTGTTTCCAAATTATCCAGCTCGGTCATTTTTAATAAAAAACCTAAAGAATGATTTTGTTTAGCTATGTTTTTGGTAATTTCATCCCAATGTTCACGCACTTCTTCCAAGCTTGTTTTGATTGGTTTCCGACTGGTTAATTCCGTTATTTTTTCTTTGATTTTAGCTAATTTTTTAGGCTTGGCAATTGGCGCGGGAGAATTCGCGGGCAAAGGTTGCGCTGTCAATATCACAGTTTCGTCAGGGACGGTCCGATTAGAGCCAAATTTTACCGCCAATATTTCCAAGGGCAGTTGAGCGATAGGCGCTTGTTTTATTTGCGCCTTGCGTAAAATTGTTTCTTCAATCAATTTGATTAAAAGTTCCGGTGAAATTTGTTTGGCCAGCTTGGTTATTTTTTTGTAGTCTTGTTCTGAATAACCAAGCGATGAACTATCAACGGCGTTTTGTTGAATAATCATCATAACGCGCATAATTTCAATCAGATCATAAGCAAATTCTTCCAAATTAACACCTTCATTAACAAGGCGTTCCAATAGATCCAAGGCAAGCGCGCATTGGCTGTTTAATAATGATTCAATAAAATTGATCAAAGATTCAATGTCGGTTGACGGCAAAATTATTTCCGCGTCATTTAAAGTGATTTCGGGCAAGTTTAGACTTAATATTTGTCCGAGCAGGCTTTCAGCGTCGCGCAAAGCGCCATCGCTTTTGTTGATGATTCTGTCTATTATTTTTTTGTCAACTTTGACGTTTTCTTTGGCGATAATATCATTTAGGCGTTGGGCTATTTGGGCAAAGGACATTTTTTTGAAATTGAAGCGTTCACAGCGTGAGATAATGGTGCTGGGAAGTTTGTGCAATTCAGTGGTGGCTAGAATAAAAATTATATGTTTGGGCGGTTCTTCCAAAATTTTGAGCAAAGCGTTAAAGGCGTTGTTGGAAAGCATGTGCACCTCATCAATAATAAAAATCTTAAAAGGGGACAGGCTGGGTTTGAATTGAGCGTTTTCAATAATATTTTCACGCACATTGTCAACGCCGGTATGAGAGGCGGCGTCAATTTCTATGACATCAATATGCCGGCCGGCGGATATGTCCAAACAAGTTGGGCATTGTTGGCAAGGTTCAAATTCACCGGGCTGGCGTTTTGAACAGTTAAGGGATTTGGCCAGCAAGCGGGCAATAGTGGTTTTGCCGATTCCGCGAGCGCCATAAAAAAGATAGGCCTGCACGGTTTGACAGTTTTTGATTTCATTGGTAATTGTTTGCACAATATGTTCTTGACCGATTAAGTCGTTAAATTTTTGCGGTCGGTATTTTTGATAAAGGGTGGACATAAGTTATAGGCTAAATTCGCTTAAAGGAGGGTTGTCTGCTTTGGCATTGGTCACTCCCAATTGGGCGCGATCCATAATTTCCGCGTTGACTATTTCTCGCGGTCGTCCGTATTTGAGACGAGATAATTCTTTGATGGCTTCAGCCATCTCTTTGTTGCCGGCTAGGGGAGGGTAGGTATTCATATTAAACGGTTTAGCCGCGGTATTGTCAATAAGCAATTTAACATAAGCGGTATATTGCTCCACATTGATCAGGTCATAAGAGCTAAAAACAGGGGCATATTCTTTGGAAAGAACTTCCGCGTCTTCCGGACCGATGCGGAAAGTGACCAAAGTGCCGGCATTGCCTAAAACCGCGTCTTTAACGGTTTCTTTGCCTTTATTGTCCACCATTTGTTTGATATATTGATGGGCGATAATCAAATTAAGGCGATATTTGCGCGCTTCTGAAAGAATGGTGGCAATGGATTCAGTGATAAAATTTTGAAACTCATCAATGTATAAATAAAAATCATGACGCTCGTCTTCGGGCAGAGAAGCTCGTTCCATGGCCACCATTTGAAGTTTGGACACAATAATCATGCCCAGCAAATTGGAATTTATTTCACCAACCAAGCCTTTGGCCAGATTGACCAGCAAGATTTTTTTCTTATCCATGACTTCGCGAAAATTAAATCCGGAATGAGTTTGTCCGATAATATTGCGAATCATTTGATTTTCCACAAACCGGCCGACTTTGGAAATCAAATAGCCAAGCATTTCTGATTTGTGAAAGTCTGATGTTTTGGCCATTTCTTTGTCCCAGTAAGCCATTACCACCGGATCTTTTAATTTCTTTTTCCATTTTTTGACAAATTCATCATCCGTAAACATGCGCGGTATTTCCGCGATTGTGCCCGGATTTTCCAAGTCAGACATCAAAGTGAACATCACGTTGCGCATGTTGTGCTCAAACATCGGGCCAATCATAGAGGGGTCAGTCACTAATTTGTAAAAGATAGAAACCATTTCTTGCGAGATAAAATCTTTTTGTTCCTCGTTTTTGGCTTCTAACATATTTAATCCTATCGGTCGGTCAATATCAGAGGGATTAAAATAGATGACATCATCGGCGCGTTCTTTGGGCACATGTTGGAGAACATATTCCACAAAATCTCCGTGCGGATCAACCACGCAAACACCTTCGCCGTTTTTAATATCTTGAATAGCCATGTTTTGGATAAAGACGGATTTTCCACTGCCGGATTTGCCGATCGTATAAAGATGCCGGCGACGATCAGCTCGATTGATGCGCACAATTTTTTCCTCCCCTCGGTAGAGCGTTCGTCCGAGTATAACGCCTTCTTTGGGTAAATTAATTGGAGGAGGAGCCTTGCGCGCGCCCAACCAGTTGATATTGGGCGTTTCTGTTCTGGCCAAAGGCATATGCCAAAGCGAAGCCATTTCTTCAGTATTCAATACCATGTAGTGATCATCGCGAATAGCGCGATAAATAAAATCGCGGATTAGCCGGTTCGGCCGGCGAGGAATCGCGGCCGCGAAACTATTGCCATAACGATAAACATTGTATTGGGCGAAGGAATTGATAATGTTTTCCAAATGCATGCGCGCTTTTTCTTGAGTTTGAGCCACAGTCACTATTCTAATGGTTGTTTGCAGTCCGCCACGACTAAGTTTTTCTTCCATGTTTTTGACCATTTCTTCTTCCATTTGCGTGAGCGTATAACGTTCGCCGGTGTCGTGCTGTTTGGTGGGATCATTGTCTTTGGTCATAACAGCGTTTTTCCATCTGTGTAAACCGCGTCCAAACCAACCGCGCCGAGCCGCGTATTCAAATTTTTCTCCTTTTTTAATGTCGCGAATCACATGCACACCTTGTCGGCTCCAGCGCCGGCTGGCCGGCTTAATCACATATTGGATAGCGGCTGATTCTTCATCTAAGATTTTGCTCAAAGGATTGAGTATGGCCAACAAGGGATCGCTGTCCAATTTTTTATATGTTTTGATGGGAAAGGCTGACTTGTGTTTTAGCCATAAATATCCGCCGACAATATGGCTGTTTGGCCTAAAAATATTATAATCAGGCTCTTGAATTATTTCCGCGTAAGGGTATTGAGCGTGAATCTGCTGAATAACAAAATCTTTCAGTTTTTTGGGCATGGCCACGTAAAAGGAAATTTTGCTGTTATTAACGACTACTTCAAAAGAAATTTGTCTTTTACTGCCCATTAGCCAATTAAAAAAACCGCTTTCTTTTCTTAATCCGGCCATGGCGGAAAAAAGTGTTTCCGCGATGGCCACTTCTTCGCGAGTTTTGTTGATGTTGTCGTCGTTATTATTATTTTGATCAAATTTTTCACCCTTTTTTTCTTTGGGAACGCGAATGAGAAAAACAACATTATCAAAAGCGGTTTTTATTTTACCGCGCAAATGCAAAAAAGACCGCAGTATAAACAACAAAGCGATTAGTGTTAACAGCCCCAGACCGCCAATGACAGCATTTAAGGCTGTTTCATTATTTTGAATCAGGGCAATATAATAATTAAGCAAGTTGATCAGCTCGCTAAAACTCATAATTTTAAATTTATGATGCGGTCGGCTTTGATTTTGGCTTCTTGCTCAATAAAAAACCTATTTATGCCCGGCAAGAAACGCAACCACTCCAAAATCAATTTTAATATTTTTTTGGCTTTGATATGAGTGGAGCGCAATAAATCGCGTATTTTAAGCGCGATTTCTTCGCCTTTGATTTTGAATTCTTGTTTGGCAATGGGCGAAAGCTGTTGAAATGAGTCATTTAAGCCTTCTTCTAAAATCTTTTCAATTTTTAAGGTAAGTTCATCGCGAACCGCCGGGATGGTTGAAGTCTTTTTTTTGATAAGAATCAATTTTTTAAGTTGGCCGGATTCAGTCTTTGATTGTTTGGCTTTGTCCGCCAAATCAGCTTCGTTTTCTTTTTTTTCCACTATTTTTTCACTTTCAGAAGCAGATGCCAAAAAATCAACGTCTTTGACGTCGTTTGATTTTTCCACTGAAAAATTGGGATTATTGTCCAAGATATTTTCTTCCTTTTTATTTTTTAAAGGCATACCCTAAAAGTGGACAAATGAATATTTATTCTTTTTAAATTATACCACAAAAACGCTGTCAACAAAAGCGCTTAGATTTTTTCCACCTCAGCGCCGTCGGCAGTGTCTTTTATCGTGTAGCCCAGTTGCGTTATTTCGTCTCTTAATTTATCGGACGCCGGCCAATCTTTGTCGGCTCGGGCTTTTTGTCTTCGCGCCATTAAGGCTTTTACTTTGACAGGCAGGGTTTTTTTATGATTAGTGTTTGATTTTAAATTAAGACCAAGAACTTGATCAAATTCAATCACTTGGTCGTAGGAAATTTTTTTGTTTTTGAGGGCGTTCCAAATCAGCGCCAAAGCGCCGGGCGTGTTTAAATCATTATTAATGTATTCTTGAAATTTTTCCGGCAGTTTTTTTTGCGCCGGAATTTGAGCGTCTTTTAGCATTTTAACGGCTTGATATAAATGATTCAAACCTTGCTGGGCTGATTGCATAGCCAGCCAGCTGAAATTGAGTTGTTTGCGGTAATGGGTTAAAAGTAAAAAATATCTAAAAGCCAGAGGATTAAATCCTTTGTTTTTGAGAGCTGGCAAATTTAAGAAATTATCGCTGGATTTAGCCATTTTTTCTTTGTCTAACAGTAAAAATTCACCATGTAGCCAATAATTGGCCAAAGGTTTGCCATAAGCGGCCTGGCTTTGAGCGATTTCATTGGTATGGTGAACGGGAATATGATCAATGCCTCCGCAGTGAATATCAAACGGTTGACCCAGATATCGGCTGGACATGGCTGAACATTCCAAATGCCAGCCCGGAAAACCCGTGCCCCACGGGCTGGGCCACTCCATTTGGCGTTTAAGGCCCAAAGGAGAAAATTTCCAAACCGCGAAATCAGTGGGATTGATTTTTTCACCCAAACCGATTCGCGCGCCCGGTTTGATTTTTTGTTTTTTTAAACCGGCCATGAAGCCATAATTTTTTAATTTGGCTGTGTTGAAATACAGCCCGTCAGCCGTTTTGTAAATAAAACCTTTTTGTTCCAGTTTTTTTACCAGGTCAATTTGTTCTTTTATGTGTTTGGTGGCCGGACACCAAATATTTGGCGCGATGATATTAAGATCTTTTAAATCTTTTTTAAAAGCAGTGGTATAAAAATTGGCGATTTGTTTGGCGGTTTTATTTTCGCGGCGGGAACTCTTTTCCATTTTGTCTTCGCCGTCATCAGCGTCGCTAGTCAAATGTCCGACATCAGTAATGTTCATCACATGTTTAACATCATAGCCGTTATATTGTAAAACCCGTTTAAGAATATCTTCAAAAACATAAGTGCGCAGATTGCCAATATGAGCGTAATTATAAACGGTTGGCCCGCAAGCATAAAAGCCTGCTTGGCCCTTGATGAGCGGTTTAAATTTTTCTTTTTTCCGGTTTAGAGAATTATACAGTTTGATTTCCATGTTTAAAAATTAATTAATAATGCTTCTATTTTATCCTATTTATCCACAGTTTACAATATGCTTCTTATTTAAACTGGATTTTTTTGCTATAATACATTTTAACGTATAATATTTTTTTATGTTATTTAACGACAAGTCATTGATAGGCATAGATATCGGCGCGGGCGGAATAAAATTGGTTGAATTGCATCAGCGCAAAAAACGACCGGTGTTGTTCACTTATGGATTTATTAATGAAAAGCACAATGTGCATTCTTTGCTTAAACAAAATCTTAACCCAACCGGCTCGGCTGAACGTCTGCCGGTGGATCCGGTTGATGAGAGCAATGTAGCCGGTTATGCCGACAAGATAAAGAAATTGTGTTTAGCCTGTCGGGTCAAGACCAAAAAGGTAGCGGTTAGTTTGCCGGTATCATCGGTTTTTCACGCCATTGTTACTTTACCGGTTGTTAAAAAAGAAGAAGAAACCAGATCAATGATACGTTCGGAAGTCAAGAAATTTATTCCTTGGTCATTGGAAGAAATGGCGCTTGATTATCAATTTTTGGAAAAACCAACCAAAGAAGCCACTACTCAAAAAATATTGGTTAATGCCGTGCCCAATAAGATGATCAGCTTTTATACCAAGGTTTTTTTGCGTACCGGACTCAAGCTGGAAGCCTTGGAGCCGGAGTCTTCCGCTTTGGCGCGCAGTTTGATTGGACGAGATCAGTCAGTCAATATGATTGTTGATATTGGCGCCGAACGAACTAATTTTTTTATTATTGAAAATTCCGTTCCCATAATTCACCAGAGCATTGATTATGGCGGTCATAAGATTGACAGTATTTTAAAAAATAACTTTGGCGTTCAAGAAGATGAATTGGTGGAACAATTTAAAAAAGATCTTTTTTACAATCTTAACCGGCAAGGGCAGACTTTGCCCGAGTCGCTGGAGAGTCAGGCTAATATGTTTAAACCGGTTATTGAGCCTATTCTTAAAGAAATTGAAGTAAATCTGGAAATATATTTGCGTCAGGCCGGCAACGCGCAAAAAAAACCGCAAAAAGTTATTTTAACGGGAGGCACGGGATTTTTGCCTTTTTTAAAAGAAGCCATAGCGGATAAGTTTAAGGTTAAATGTTATGTGGGCGATCCTTGGGCCAGAATAATTTTTCAACAGAGTCTCAAGCCGGTATTGCATGAAATAGGCCCGCAAATGTCAGTGGCTATTGGTCTGGCTTTAAGAAATATGGTATAATATGTTATTATAAAATATTAGGGGGAGTAATGAAGAAAAATTATGAATAAGAAACAAGAAAAGGAACAAAAGCATGTCTTGCTGGTTGAGGACGATATGTTCTTGGCCGGTATTTATCAGAAAAAGTTTGAGCTGGAAGGGTTTAAAGTAAGTGTGGCGGATAATGGCGAAAAAGGTTTGGCTGAAGCCAAAAAGAAAATGCCGGATATAATAATGCTGGATATTCTTTTGCCAAAATTGGATGGGTTTGCGGTTTTAAAAGCCCTTAAGGCTGATTCGGCCACTGCTAAAATTCCCGTGATACTTTTGACTAATCTGGGCCAAAAAGATGATGTGGAAAAAGGCGTGGAAATGGGAGCGGCCGACTATTTAATCAAAATTCATTTTAAGCCGGCTGAAGTAGTGGACAAAGCGAGAAAGGTTCTTAAAATATGAAAAAGATTATCATCAAACGAAAGGAGGTGAGAATATGAACAAAAGAGGTTTTACTTTAATTGAGTTATTGGTTGTTATTGCTATTATTGGATTGCTGTCCACTTTGGCGGTTGTTGCTTTGGGTAGCGCTCGCGTCAAAGCGCGCGATTCCAAACGCCTGGCCGATCTTAAACAAATACAGACATCTTTAGAATTGTTTTATACTGATGCCAATGGTTATCCAAATGGTACCTATACCTTGGGTAGTGCAAGCGCGGCTTGTCTAAACTCAAGCGGTTTTGGCGCGGTTGGTTGCGCTAACGCTTATATGGGCAATGTCCCTTCAGATCCAAGCAGCGGCACTTACTCTTATGTTTCTAGTGCTAGTTCCAGCTATTCCATTTCAGCCGTATTGGAAGGCTCTATGAGCGGTTTAAGCGGTACTGTCTATGCCACTCCATCAGGAATTAGCAGCACCAGTTCTTAAATAGATAAATAGATTGACATTGAACCTCCTGTTGTAAATGAAGCAGGGGGTTTTTGTTTGTTCAACTTGAGAAAATAACAAAAGGTGTGTTATAATTAAATAGTAAAGAACCGCCTATATTTAAGCCATTTTTATGGAAAGCGAACTTTTTAATATTTTGGGAGATATTTTTTATGTTATTATTTTTTTGTTTGGGCTTTGTATGGGCAGTTTTGTAAATTCTTGGATTTGGCGACGTTATGAAAATATTCGCATAATGCATGGACGCAGTATTTGCCCGTCTTGCCGTCGGCAATTAAAATGGTATGAAAATATTCCGATTTTGGGCTATATTTTTTTAAAAGGCAGATGTCGCACTTGTCACAAGCCAATCCCGCCCCATTTTGTTTGGGTTGAATTAATGACCGCTTTTTTGTTTGTCTTTATTTCTTGGCATTTTTTAGAATTTGGCCATTATGATTCAGCTTTGTATTATCGCAACATAATTTTTGCGGGATTTTTGCTGATAATTTTTATTTATGATTTGCTTTATCAAATAATTTTGCCGGAAATAGTTTGGCTGGGAGCCATGGTCGGATTTTTTGTGAACTATATTTTTTTTGATATTAGTTTGACGGCCATGTTTTTGGGAATAATCATCGGCAGTGGATTTTTTCTTTTTCAATACATAGTATCCAAAGGTCGGTGGATTGGTGGCGGAGATGTTCGTTTAGGCGTTATGATAGGAACTTTTTTAGCTT
>Ga0066639_10005721_pt1 | contig 10421 bp, 8 predicted proteins | sample CryGeyCG2114_010_2_FD_59504 | JGI IMG/M metagenome (GOLD analysis project Ga0066639, IMG submission 59504) | Groundwater microbial communities from aquifer - Crystal Geyser CG10_big_fil_rev_8/21/14_0.10 | ecosystem: Environmental > Aquatic > Deep subsurface > Groundwater | place: USA: Utah... | reverse complement strand
GCGCTGGAGCGTCGTTTACACCATCTCCCGTCATTGCTACCACTTCATCATTATTTCTGAGTAGTCGAGCAACTCTAAGCTTTTGCTCGGGAAGTACACGAGCGATTATTCTATACGTTTTGAGTGCGGCAAGTAGCTCTCCATCTTCCATCTCGTCAATCATTACACCACTAAGTACCGGTGCATCAGCGCGTGTATCAATACCAACTTCATATGCAATACTCCGTGCGGTTTCTGGGTAGTCCCCTGTTGCCATAATGACTCGCGCTCCTGCCTGTTGAACTTCCTGTATGGCTTGAGCAACATCAGGTCTAATAGCATCAGCAAATGCAAGAAGGCCGACAAACACAAATTGCTGCTTTTCTTCTAACGTTAATACTTCCTCGGTTACTACATCACTATCTGTTCGCAGATACGCAACAGCAATAAAGCGTTTCCCCTCTGCAGAAACACTTTTTTGCGTTTGAGAGAACATATCCCGAACCTCATCAGTGATTTTCCGTTCCCGACCATTCAAAAAATATTTACTTGAGTGTGCGAGAAGACTCTCAGGCGAACCTGAGAAATAGAGCCTGTTTCCTTTCTGTGGAGAATTGTTTAGAGAAATTGCATACCGTCGCGCAGATTCAAACTGTACGAAATCAAGACGGCTACATCCACTTGCAAACAAATCTTGCTGTGCCAAACCAGCTTCAAGACCCGCCTCGACAATTGCCTTCTCAATTGGGCGTCCCCGTACGAGCAATTTTCCTGCCTCTTCTTTATCTTCTTCAACAAATGCGTCCGATGAGAGGACTGCCATTTTAAGTAGCTCTTTGTTATCAAGAACAGACTCAGCTGTTTCATTTTCTAGACCTTGTGCCGTGTACAGACCATGTAGGAGCATTCTTCCCTGTGTAAGGGTTCCTGTTTTGTCGGTTAATATGATTGTTGTTGAGCCAAGAGTTTCAGCTGCAAGAAGATTTTTTACTAATCCTCCTTTGCGGAGTATCGCCTCCATCCCAACTGCAAGAACCACAGTAACCGCAGCGGGTAATCCTTCTGGCATTGCTGCAACTGCCACTGCAATTGCAAGGAGAAGCATCGCGTATATGGACTCTCCGCGTAGCAATCCAAGTCCGATTAGAATCACCAGTGCAATTGCGATGATGCCCATCAAGAAACGGGCGATGCTGTGAATGCTTTTTTGAAGCGGAGTCATTGAATGCCCCACTTCATGTGTGCTCTTTGCAATTTTCCCAAAGCGAGCTCGCTCTCCTGTTTCCACTACAACCCCCACTCCACTTCCCTCTGCAACAAGCGTACCCATCCACGCCATGTTTTTTTGCTCAGCAATGGGAAGGGCGCGTCCAAGAGAGTCGCTGCTTTTTTGTATTGGTAACCACTCTCCAGTAAGGGCTGCCTCATTCATGAAGAGATTGTTCGCTTCAATAATTCGCACATCAGCAGGCACTGTACTCCCACCTTGAATTAACAAAATGTCGCCGGGGACGAGTGACTCAGAGAGCACGATTTGCCGTCTCCCATTTCGAATGACCGCAGCGTGTTTTTCGTTTGAATGTTCCAGTGCCTCGAACACTTTTGCTGCCTTCCCCTCTTGCAAGACACCGACAATGATATTTATAAGCAACGCAATAAAAATAACTGTTGCGTCCAAATACGCATGCAAAAACAGTGTAGCGATGCCAGCTGCAGACAATACAAGCGCAAGCGGGCTTCGTAGTTGTTTTAATACCGCATCAAGCAAGAAAAAACTCTGCTCTGACGGAAGCGCATTCACTCCATATTTTTTTTGAAGCTCTTCAACCTTTTTTTGATTAAGCCCAGAATCTTTATCGACACCAAAAACGGCAAGAACCTTATCTACAGGAAAACTGTGCCAAGCATCGGAAGATTGCATATAGAAGTTATTGTACCATTCAACTGTTTCTCGAAAATGGTATACTACCCACATGTTACATACGCAATTAAAAGAACAAATGAAGGAAGCGCTCAAAGCACGTGAAGAAGTTCGACTCACTACACTGCGCGGTATCTTGAGTGCTATTACTAATGAGCTCGTCACGCTTAAACGTAAGCCAGATGAAATATTGGAAGATGACGGGGTTTTAACAGTAGTGAAGCGTGCAGTAAAGCAGCGAAAGGACTCAATTGAACAATTTGAAAAAGGAGGACGTGCTGACCTTGCTGATCGAGAAAAGGAAGAGCTTGCCGTTCTCGAAGCATACCTCCCCTCTCAGGCTTCACGTGAAGAAATAGAATCCGCTATTGAAAAAGTACTCGTTAACTTTGGTGAAATTGAGATGAGTAAAATGGGTATCATTGTTGGTGCTGTTATGAAAGAACTCTCAGGAAACGCAGATGGTGCGTTAGTGAAAGAGTTAGTTTCAAAAAAGCTACAGTAACCAAAATATAAAAACCCCTCCGCACATTGTGCGGAGGGGTTTTTATATTTCTTAGTGTAACTTGCTACTTTTGTTTAACACTATCATAAGCAAGGCAACTGTTGCTGCCAAAATAAATGCGAGACGAATGCCAAACGTTGCAACCGATACTGCCATAATGAGTAACATTACAATTCTACCGACAGAAAGTGCCATCTCTTTAAGCGCCGTGTACTCATCAACATAGCGGCCATTATCAGCGGATTGCTCATATGTAGTTGCATCAAATGAAAGTGTATTAACGGTTTGTCCAAAGTTGTGGTAACTGTCCGCTGCAAAAATTTGAAATGGTGTTTGCACGAATATCTTAGTAACCCACCCAGTAGTTGCCAATAGTACCCCCACAACAAGCATTCGTTTATGACTCCATGTGTCAAAAAGAGTTCCTACTAACCACCGTAAACCCATAACAGCAACAATGGTTAGCGATGCAATGATGCCAAGTGCAGTAAAGCGCTCGTCGAGAAGAGTAAAGACATAAATTGGCCAGAACACTGAAATTGCAATACCTTGCGCACCATTAGCAGAATGAGCGAGGAACAACGAGCGATTACCGCGCGCAAACAGATGTTTAAATGAGTCGATGTAATTCCAACTGTACTGTTCGTATGCGTCATTCATAAACCAAAGCGGAATGAGTGACCCAAGCATGATTATTATTGAGATAACAAATACTACAGAAAATCCTGCGTTCGTTATTAAAAAACCACCAATCATAGGTACCGCAACCAAAACGATACTGGCAATATTCCCTAGAATGGCGAGTTGTTGACCGCGCATTTTTTTATCTAATGCGTGTGAAAAATCAACATGATAGGGAATCCAATACAGTGCTTTGTACGTTGCCACAAACAATATATACGCTATCGTTGCATACGTTGGATTTGCTGGAAAATAATAGAGCGCACAGATTGAAAGAACACTAAATACGAGGCCAAGCATTATCATCTTGCGTGTTCCAATAACTCCAAGTAGACGCGCGCTAAGCGGAGTAAGCAAAAGACTAATACCAAAAAGAGATACGTATATCGCAATAACTAATTGCAAATCATACCCAAATTCTTTGAAGAAGAAGATGGGGAGAAACACACCAAGGACACCGAGTGATATACGCATGAGTGTTCGACTTATGTACAGTGCAATGAGATCTTTTGAAAAATGGGTTCGTTTATTCAACGCAACCACCATATCTTTTGCTTTTTGCTCAAGCTCGTCCATTACCCATGATTATATCCTAAATACACTTACGGTATCGTCTTAATACACAACACCCCCGCTTTTGCGGGGGTGTTTGTTAAAAATAAAAAACGTATATTAGATTTTCCCAACTAAATCCAAACCAGGTTTTAGTGTGTCGTCCCCTGGGTTCCAGTTTGATGGGCAGACATTTCCGTCGTGCTCAGCAACAAACTTTGCTGCTTGAATTTTGCGTAATGTTTCTTTTACGTTTCGGCCAATAGTATCGTCGTTTATTTCTGCAACACGAATGACTCCTTCTGGATCGATAATGAATGTGCCACGTAGTGACATACCTTCATCTGCCATATGTACACCAAATGCGTGTGACAATTCATGCGTAGGATCTGCAGCCATTGGGTACGTTACCTTTCCGATTGCTTCAGACGCATCGTGCCATGCTTTGTGAACAAATACAGTATCGGTTGAAACTGAAATAATTTCAGCATTTTCCTTTTGGAATGCAGGGTAGAGCTCTGCTAAATCTTCAAGTTCAGTTGGACATACAAAGGTAAAGTCTGCTGGGTAAAAGAAAAGCACTACCCATTTCCCCCGTAGACTATCCATGTTCATTTTCTTTATTTCTTCGTTTTGAAATACTTGAAATTCAAAGTTTGGAACAGTATCTCGTACCGTAAGCGGGCCAAAAAGTTCGAATTCGTCGTAATTGTCTATATTTTCCATAATCTATGTTGTCTCTTATATGTAAGGCCTATATAGTACCATATATGACTCTATCGAAGAAAATACTCGTCGTCGTTGGCACAAATGCTTCTGGGAAAAGCAGCCTCGCTGTTTTGCTTGCAAAAAAACATGCTGGGGAGGTTCTCTCTGCTGACTCTCGACAAGTATATACAGGCCTTGATATTGCGACTGGGAAGACAACAAAGGAAGAAATGGATGGCATACCCCATCATCTTATAGACATTGCTGACCCCACCACACAATATACTGCAGCTGATTTTGCACGAGATGGACGCGCAGTGCTTAAAGAACTATTTTCTCGAAATGTCTTACCCATTATTGCAGGTGGAACGGGGTTCTACATTGACATGCTCCTTAACCCTTCAGTACTTCCTCACGTTCCGCCCAACGCGGATTTACGCACAGGGTTTGAGGCTTTACCAACAGAAAAACTTTTTTCTCAACTGGAAAAACTTAATCCAGAACGTGCTCAAGATTTGAAAGAAAAAGGTGAGCAACATCTAAAAAGAAGGATCATCCGCGCACTTGAAATTACGATTGCACAGGGGCAACCAATAATCGCACCAAAGGCCATAGACCTCCCGCCATTAGAGGTACTCTGGATTGGTTTAAAATGGGATAACGAAACACTTAAGCAACGTATTCATGAGCGAACGCTTGCACGACTTGAAGCTGGCATGATTGAAGAAGCAGCAAACTTACATACGAGTGGACTTTCATGGGAGAGAATGGAGGAGCTCGGTTTAGAGTACAAGCATCTCGCTGACCACCTTCGCGGACTCATAACGAAAAAAGAACTCGTTGCAAACATTGAACGTGACGATTGGAAATACGCGAAACGTCAACGAACGTGGTTTAAACGAAATGAAAACATTCACTGGTTTGATGCTACTGATGTTAAGGGTATTGAGAAAGAGGTTGAGAGTTTTTTGAGCGGACAATAGGCGATGAGAGCGCCCTATTTTTCTTAGAGCTATGCTCTTAGAAAGAATGGAAGTACCCTTGGGGTAAATCGGTCACAGTCACTAAGTATAATTTTCGTTCTTCGAACTCAATTCTACTAAGTGCTCCGACCCGGACTCGCCGCTTGCTCATGCTTCTGCATGCGCGGCTCCGTCTTTCGATTCTCTCTCTTAGTCCAAATATAGTAAAAAGCGCTCTACCTATACAGGTACAGCGCTTTTTACTATATGCGGGCGATGAGAGAATCGAACTCCCGACATCGGTTTTGGAGACCGAAGTTATACCACTTAACTAATCGCCCCTCACCCAGAAATCTAAGCGATGCTATTGCGTATCCTTTGCTTCAAAGCTTTGTGTGCTTGAGCAAACCGCTTTAACTGCTTTTCACGATGTTTCGCATCGCTCTGGGATTTATATGCTTCATAATACACCAACTTCCACAAACTTTTATGTTTTGTCGCTTTGCTCTCCCCTTTGTTATGTTCTGTCACTCTTCGCTGTAAATCATTGGTGTACCCGATATACAGTGAGTTATCTTTTTCGCTTTTCAACGTATAGACATAGAAGAACATAGGTTTCTGGGTGAGGGGCTAATCGCCCCTGTTGCAAAAGAGCTCCCTATTGGAGCTCCATTACTATACCAGAAATGTTTTGTTATTTCTTTCCTTCTTTGTGAAGCTTTTTTCCCTGACACCATTTACAGTACTTCTGCAATTCAAGTTTCGCGAGGTTTTCACCCTTAATTCGGCGTGTCGTCCAATAATTAATGCGCTTACAATCTGCACACGCAAGTTTTTTCAATTTATCCTGACTCATATGTAGCGGTTACATTAAACAATTGCCCGCGTTATGTCAACGGGTGCTACGACACTTAGGCTTTCAGTGCGCTTTAATAAGCCCTTTCCAGTGAGCTGGGCCAAGAGCGTATCGACGACAAGCCATGCAACCAAAATGATGATAAGCCCCACTACTACTGAGGTAAATATCTTCTTCCCCTGCTCCAAATTTGAAGCATTTGCGCCACTAGAAAAGAATAACCACCCAGCGTAGGCAAACATAATCGCCGCCGCCACAACCGCAAGAGATACAATGAACGACAGAACATTTTGTGCCAAGGATACCAGTGACACCCAATTACAATCTGGGCCACTACAGGTAACAATCGCCGCATGCGTAGTGTGCGGTAAAAACAACAGTGCGGTAAAGAATGTAAGAAATAGTGCTGTTCGCATGCCTTAATGATAGCATTTCATGTACTAATACAGAATACGGCTCTGGGGCTAACACCTTTTTCAATAGATTGAATATTCATTGATTTTTGCTACACTCTTTCAATCTGCGTCGGTGGCAGAGTGGTCAATTGCACGAGGCTGTAAACCTCGCGACGTAAGTCTACGTAGGTTCAAATCCTACCCGGCGCACAAATAAGAAAAAGGTGTCACTACTCAGTGACACCTTTTTCTTATATGGTTTTTGTGGACAGGATTTGAAAGGCGGAAGACCGCGTGCGGGGCACGAGGAAGGTCTGAGCCCAGACCAAAAGCACTTAGTAGAATTGAGTTCGAAGAACGAAAATTATACTTAGTGACTGGTGGTCAAATCCTACCCGGCTTCCGCCTCGTAAATTTAGAAAATGGCCCCACAAAGCCACAAAACCCCTAAACGCCTCAACCCGTTGAGGCGTTCAATTTTTACAAGAATATCTATTACACACTCGGTGTGCGTATATGTTTTACCAAACCACTAAGCTGCGGCAGCAGTCTTTCTTCCCTTCTTTGCAATCATACGCTTTCGCAGCGCTTTCTTCTTTACATCAAATGTAAATTCTCCATTTTTTACCCCTACCTTTATAACACCACCTTCAAGCAGTCCTTCTGCAACCATCATTGTTGCTATTGGTGTCAGCACTTTACTCTGAATAAGTCGTTTTAGTGGCCGTGCACCATATTGTGGGTTGTACCCCTTCTCTGCCAAGTATACGAGTGACTCTGGAGAAAACTGTAGTGTAATTTTTTTACTTGCGAGTCGCTTCTCTACAATCGCAACCTGCATCTCTACAATTTTCTTAATAGCATCGACTGAAAGAATATCGAAGAGAATGATTTCATCGAGACGGTTTAAGAATTCTGGACGGAAGAAACTTCGCAATGTTTTCATAACCTTATCTTTACTGTGTGTGTACTGAGCAGTCTCACCAGTATCTTCCGTAAATCCGAGGCGACTCATTTTGTCGATATGCTCAGCGCCAAGGTTACTGGTCATAATGATGATGGTATTTTTAAAGTTTACCGTGCGTCCCTTAGCATCAGTAAGTCGCCCATTATCAAGAACCTGCAACAGTATGTTGAATACTTCTGGGTGCGCCTTTTCAATTTCATCAAACAATAGTACTGAGTATGGACGGTGTCGCACTTGTTCAGTAAGCGAACCTCCTTCTTCGTGCCCCACATATCCTGGAGGAGAACCAATCATTTTTGAGACTGAATGTTTCTCCATGAATTCTGACATGTCTACACGAATAAGTGCATTTTCGTCATCAAACATAAACTCAGCAAGTGCTTTCGTTAACTCTGTTTTACCAACCCCAGTTGGTCCGAGGAACAAAAATGAACCGATAGGCCTATTCGGGTCCGAAATACCAACACGAGAGCGTTTTACGGCATCTGCGACCTTCTGCAGTGCGTCTTCCTGTCCAACAATACGCCCACGGAGCGTTTCTTCCATTCGTGAAAGTTTATTAAGTTCATCTTCAAGCATTCGCTTAACTGGGACTCCCGTCCAACGAGACACAACATCGGCAATATCTTCCTCTCCAATCTCTTCTCGCAACACACGTCGTGAACTTTGAAGTTTCTTCAAACGAGCCATTTTCGTTGTCAGATCTTTTTCAAGCTGCGGAATCTGACCATACCGAATCTCAGCTGCTGTTGCTAAGTCCGATTCCGACTCAGCTGCTTCAGCAACAATGCGCGCCTCTTCTAGCTCTTGTTTGATAGCCTTAATATCGGAAAGTGTTTCCTTTTCATTCTTCCACTTTGCTTCAAGTTCTCGTGTTCCCTCTTTAAGTTCTGCAACCTCTTTCTCTACAGTTTTAACACGAGCAATCGCAACCTTTTCTCCTTGTTCAACATCTTTTTTCAGTGCTTCTCGCTCAATTTCCAAACGCATTATCTTTCGGTGCGCCTCTTCAAGCTGTGGCGGTTTGTTTTCCAAAGAAATACGAAGTGCGGATGCTGCTTCATCAATGAGGTCAACTGCTTTGTCAGGCAAATACCGCTCAGTGAGATATCGACTACTTAGTTCTACTGATGCAATAATTGCATCATCAGTTATCCGAACGCCATGGAACAATTCATACTTTTCTTTTAGTCCACGCATGATTGCTACCGCGTCTTCAATCGAAGGTTCGTTTACGTGAACTGGTTGGAATCGACGAGTGAGCGCTGGATCACGTTCAATGTGTTTTTGGTATTCATTGAGTGTTGTGGCACCCACCACACGGAGCTCCCCGCGTGCGAGTGCTGGCTTAAGCATGTTTGCAGCATCTACTGAACCTTCTGCAGTTCCCGCTCCCACAATGCTGTGAATTTCATCAATGAATAGAATGATGTTTCCTTCAGCACGCTCAACTTCTTTCATAATTGACTTAAGACGCTCTTCAAATTCTCCGCGGAACTTTGTCCCTGCAATAAGAAGTCCTAAATCGAGTGACACCAACTCCTTTCCCTTTAAAGACTCAGGTACGTCACCTGACGCCATGCGTTGCGCAAGGCCTTCTGCAATTGCAGTTTTCCCTACCCCCGCCTCTCCAATGAGAATTGGGTTATTTTTTGTGCGTCGAGAAAGAATTTGGATGACTCGTGTAATTTCTGTGTCACGTCCAATAACTGGGTCGAGTTTATTTTCTCGCGCCATGTCAGTAAGACTTCGTGTAAATCGAACAATCGCGCGGTTCTGTTTTGGTGCTTCTATATCTGTAATTTTTCCGTCCTTTATGTCTTCGTAAATACTGGTCACCTCTTCCTTACTCACCTGAAATCGTGCGAGTACTTCTGCAGTATTTCCTGGGTTTTCCAATATAGCCAAGAGCAGGTGCTCTGTTGTTACAAACTGGTCAGTGTACGTCGCCGCAATCTTAGGTGCCCCATCTTGCAAAATCTGAGCGAGTTCCGGTGTTAAATATAATTGGAATGATGTCGACATTGCGGTATTCGTACTGTTTTCATCAAGCATTTCAATGATTGAATCGGCAAAATTGATTGTATCGATTTCGAGTCGTTCAAGAATAGACAGAGTCATGCTCTCGTCTTGCAGCAAGAGAGATGCGAGTAGATGCAGTGGACTCACATGCGACTGCCCACGCTCAATAGCGAGTTGATGTGCTCGATGCACTGCTTCTTTTGCTTTAGTTGTGAAATTTTGAAATGGCATAGTTGTATTTCCTATCTAGTAACTAACGAACGCGAGCTCGAAAACTTACTGGGTTGTTTTTGTTTGTGTTGTGCTTGTTGCACTTTTTTTGCTTTCTGTACTGGTTGCTTCCGTATCTGTCTCAGTAGTTGCCTGCGCAAATGCCGACCGTATTGACGAGAATGAACCCTCTCCTACCGCACGAGACGCTCCAGTGCTCAGGCCGACTACTTGACCATCAACGTTGATAAGTAGTGCTCCTGGAGCTACTTTAGCACCAGTAATACTGGTCCCAATAAATCCTCCGTCTTCTAAGTTTGTTGCGATACCTTGTGTGATACTTCCGTTTCCTACGAACGCAACGAGTGTCTGTCCAAGACTTAATGCTCCATCAACTGGTGTAATTGGCTTTATCCCAATTCTGTCTGCAGTAACTTGCAACAGAGCAACTCCTCGTGCGCCCCCTTCATACTTTACTGTTGCAGGAAGTGTATCTTCTGCACCAACATCAATACCATACGTACCATTTTTAGTTAACACTTTTGAGTCAGTTGCGAGTGTCCCTGCATCATCAATAAATACGCCGAGTGAAAGGAACGCTCCAGTCTTACCATCAACGACACTTACTATTTTTGACTTGTTGTCAGCAATCGCAGCCGCAAT
>Ga0066639_10005718_pt1 | contig 10422 bp, 8 predicted proteins | sample CryGeyCG2114_010_2_FD_59504 | JGI IMG/M metagenome (GOLD analysis project Ga0066639, IMG submission 59504) | Groundwater microbial communities from aquifer - Crystal Geyser CG10_big_fil_rev_8/21/14_0.10 | ecosystem: Environmental > Aquatic > Deep subsurface > Groundwater | place: USA: Utah... | reverse complement strand
AAACCCAACCAGTGGCTAACATCTGCTCGCAAATCGGACGCAATTCAACCCCTAGTTGAATAAGAGCTAGTATTGTTTCTTCTGGTAAGGTTTCTTTTTTCTTTGTGCGAATAACACCAAAACCCTCCACATCAACAGCATTGCCATTGAATGAATGAATAATCATTTCAAATGAAAAGAATATAGTTTGTGTTGTCATAGTTTTTTCGTCGGTCAAAAATCACCACCCTCTTTTTCTCATCGGCATTGAAAGTGTTAGATATATTATAGTTTATTGTCTATTAGTGTCAAGTGTCATTTTGGATATTTCCAATTGACATTCTTGACAGTAATAGACAGGAGAAAACCTTTGAGATATAATGAAAACACAGTTTATGGAAAAACGAGTATTTACACTTGACGAGGTGGCAAAGACCTTCAACGTTGACCCGAGAACCATCTTTCGCCTCATTCACGGGCAAAATAAGGAAGGCAAAAAGCTCCCTGCGACAAAAGTTGGGCGTGCTTGGCGTATTAGCGAAGACAATCTTCGGACTTACCTTTTGGAAAACGCTAATGTCCGTAATGAGCTGGAGTTTAGTAAGATGAAAGAATACGTCAAAAGTCCCGAAAAGAAACCAAAGAAGAAAAAATAGTATGAACGATAAAGAAATACAACAGCAAAAAGATAATCAGATATTTCGGCTTCAAAAAGAGGTTGAGAAACTGAAGAAATCTATCAAGACCCAGAAATATGGGTTGATTTGGGCTGATGTACCAGAAGCGTTTGAAGACGATGTAGAAAACAAACTACCCGTACTTGAAGAAGTGCCTAAACTTGCCATCAAGAGCAAGGACGACAAGCCAACACACATTTTGATTGAAGGAGATAACTATCACGCACTTACTTGTTTGAACTATACCCACAAAGGAAAGATTGACGTTATTTATATTGACCCCCCATACAACACTGGAGAAGACGGATTTCGTTATCGTGATAAAAGATTTATTGAAAAGTATCCAGATGGTACTGAAGTTCCGAAAGACCACCCGTTTAGACATAGCTACTGGCTTTCTTTTATGCGTAAACGACTTGAGCTTGCCCGAACCCTTCTTTCAGAACGAGGCGTGATAATAGTTCACATAGATGAAAATGAAATCTCAAATCTCGGTCTTTTGATGGACGAAGTCTTTGAAGAAAAAAACTCACTTGGTCTGGTGATATGGAATAAGATGAACCCAAAGGGTGATGCGTTAGGAGTTTCGGCAATGCACGAGTATGTCCTCTGCTATTCAAAAAATAAGCAGGAGTTTTTGTTGCAAGATAATACTTTGCTAAAGAGAAAGGAGAACGCCGAAAAGATACTACAAAAAGCAAAAGCTCTTTTCTCAAAACTTGAGAAACTTACTGTTCCCGAGAGTATCAAAGAAGTAATACGTCCATTCAACTACTCAAAAGATAAGATAAAAGAGTTTGAGGTGGAGTACACGCTTGAACTCATAAATAGTGAGTTCCAGTCTTGGCTATCAAAACAACCATTTTCGGGGGGTGAGAAGGCATACAAATACATTGACGAAAATGGAGAAGTTTATCGTGGGGTCTCAATGGCTTGGCCTAATAAAGAAAAAGCACCAGATGAGTATTTCATTCCTCTAGTTCACCCTACTACTCGGAAAAAATGTCCTGTTCCAAAACGTGGTTGGCGAAATCCTCCTGCCACGATGAAATCACTTATTGAAAAAGGTATGGTTCTTTTTGGCGAAGATGAGAGCAAGCAACCAGAAAGAAAGTATCTTCTAAAGGAAAACTTGTATGAAAATACAAACTCTATTTTCAACTATGCAGGGAGTGATGATGCTTTGCTAGAAATGCTAGAAATAGATTTCCCTTACGCAAAACCTGTAAATGTCGGTAAACACTTTATTCGTTCCATACATCCAAATCCCAAGATTATTTTAGATTTCTTTGCTGGTTCTGGAACGACAGCCCAAGCGGTGTTAGAGCTAAATGCTGATGATAAAAAAGAGCGTCAGTTTATTCTCGTTACCAATGACGAGAATAAGATTATGACAGAAGTCTGCAAGCCTCGTCTTGAAAGAGTTATAAAAGGATACAAAACTTATCCGTCTTTGGGTGGTTCAGTAAAATACTATAAAACAGGCTTCGTTGGAAAGCACAGTATTCTTGACGCAGACGACAAAGATAAACTTCAACTTGCATATCACGCGGGGGAAATGCTTTCTATTGCAGAAAACACACTTGAGCTTACAGAGAAAACGGATCACTGGCAGATTTTTGAAAACAAAGACCGCTACACGGCAGTTTATTTCAAAGAAGAGTATGACGAGCTTGATAACTTCATAAAGAAGATAAAGAAGCTCAATAAACCAGTGTCAGTGTATATCTTCAGTTGGGAAGACGACCCATACCTTGATGAGTTTGAGGGTAATGGAAATATCACAGTAAAGACTATACCCCAACCGATACTTGAGATATACAAACAAATCTACAATCTTTTATGAACATAAATCCACTAAAGTTTCAAAGAGATACCGTAGACAAGATAACTAAAACTTATCTCGCACTATGGAAAAAAGATGGCAGACAGCTACCACTTGTTTTCAAAGCACCTACTGGTAGTGGTAAGACATACATCACCGCCCTCTTTGTGCGTGGGCTAAATCACTTGCCTCAATGGTCAGAAGATAAAGCGTTTGTATGGATTACTTTTGGCGATGACCTCGCTATGCAAAGTAGAGACAAGTTCAAAGAGTATTTTGAAAATACGCTTGAGAATGGATTGCTTACCGTACAAGACATCAACCGAGGAAAACTAAATGAAAATGACATTCTTTTTCTAAACTGGCAGAAGGTTGTTTCTGCTTCTGCCGAGAACAGAACTTTGCGTCGCCCCGATGATGAAGAAATGCGAAAAGAAAGTGGCAAATACTTTGAAGATGTTATTGACGCTACAAAAAAAGACGGCAGAGAGATAGTACTTATTATTGACGAGGCACATACTCACGTCTCAACAGCACTCGCACAAAAGATTGTTGACTACATTGACCCGAAGGTTGTCTTGCACGTTTCTGCTACACCAGATAAGGCAATAATCGCGGAGGCGGCAGAACACGATAGCTTTATCAAGATTGACCGTGCAGATGTTGTTGAAGAAGGTCTAATCAAAGACAGCATTATCCTCCAAAGTGAAGAAGACCTCAAGAAAATGGGTACTAAAGACCTTGATGAGGTTTTGCTTCAACTTGGTATGGATAAAAGAAAAGGTTTACTTGATGAGTACAAAGAGCTCGGCAAGAAAGTAAATCCTCTAATGCTTATCCAGTTACCTAACGATGATAAGGAACTTATAGAAACTGGTGAACGAACAAAGGAAGAAATCGTAATGGCATTTCTTCTAAAAAATGGCGTAAAGGAGCATAAGATTGCACGCTGGTTTGATGGCAGAAAAGAACATATGGAAGGTATCACTGATAACGAAAGTGATGTTGATTTTATGTTGTTCAAACAGGCGGCAGGTACGGGCTGGGATTGCCCTAGAGCGTCTGTCCTCGTGATGTACCGAGAGGTGAAGTCAGATAAGTTCTACACTCAAACAGTGGGTCGTATTCTTCGTATGGCAGAACCCCAACTCAAGGAAGAGTACAAAAATAGTCCGAACCTTCGTCGTGGCTATCTATACACAAACTACAAGCGAAATCAGGTTCAAATCCCAGACCAAGACGAGAAAAATAAAGCACAAACACAATCGGCATTTAGAAAAGGTGGAATAAAAAATATCACCATCCAATCTGATTATATTTCTCGTGTTGATTACGGTGATATTCCTCGCTCATACAAGTTCCAAGAGAGCTTTAAGAAATCTCTTGATGAGCATTTTAGTATTACAAAAAATGACATACTCGGTAAAGCTCAAGTAAAACTCAAGAAAGAAAAAATAGACCTTGAGGGTACTTTATTGAATGAGGTGGTAGCAAATGCGAAGTTTGATGATTTTGAGCAAATAGCATTTGAGTTTGCAAAGAAAGGTAAGGACGTTTCTCTTGAAATGTCGGTAAGTGATGTTGAAAAGACATTCAACTACTTATGTTTCCAACTACTGAAGGAGCAAGAGGACGAGAAAGCAAAATACTCAAACATTGCTCGCTCTTGGAGTGTTCTAAAATCTGCTATTCGTATATGGTTCAAAGGTACTCTTGGCGAGGACAGTAACTACTTTTACAGAGTATTTATTAAAGATATTCAGAAAGGTGCTGAAAGTGTGTTTAGACCAGCTATTACAAAAGCACTTCGTGATTTCAAACCTATTTCTAAAAAGTTGATTGATGAAAAGAAGAAGGAAGCAGAAGCTAAAGAAGCCCCAACTTTCAGTATTCAAACAGAATACAAATACACAGATGACTACGAGGTTGTTGAACAACAGCTATACGCACTAGATAAGTTCTATCTCCTGCCTACTTATCAAGGAAGGGATAATGAAATCAAGTTCGTCAAATATCTTGAGAAAAAGAGAGGAAAGATTGAGTGGTGGTTCAAGAACGGCAATCAAGGTAAGGATTACTTTGCTGTTCGCTATATGAATGAGGACAGTAAAAAAGAGGAGCTGTTTTACCCTGACTGGATAATCCTTTTCAAAAATGGAACGATTGGTATTTTTGATACCAAAAAAGGACGAACTGCAACGGATAATGACACTGCCTACAAAGCACAAGCACTACAAAAGAAACTCAAAGAGTTCGGCAAGAAATATATAGGTGGCATTGTCATTGAAGAAGGTGCTGTTTGGTATTACAACAACGGTACAACCTACTCCTTCAAAGACGGACAATCAGTAAATGATAGCAAGGACTGGAAGCCCTTTGAGGATTTGTTTTAGGATTTATGAAAACAATAACTACAAAACTATGTCAGATAATAATTTAGGAAAACTAAAGGAGGTGGAATTACGAGAGGCGTGGAAGCACGAAGCAACTAACTTCACTCAATGGCTTGCGCAAGAAGAAAATCTTGCTCTTTTGGGCGATGAAATTGGTTTTGAAATAAAGCTACTTCAAACGGAGGCGGCAGTTGGCAGTTTCAATGTTGATATTCTCGCCGAAGAAGAAAATACGGGACGAAAAATAATTATTGAAAACCAACTTGAAGTAACGAACCACGACCATCTCGGTAAAATCATTACATACGCCTCTGGTTATGACGCACAGATTATTGTTTGGGTGGTAAAGGATGCTCGTGAAGAACATCGTCAAGCCGTTGATTGGCTAAACGAGCATACCGACGAAAACACTGAGTTTTACTTGGTACGAATAGAACTATGGCAGATTGAAAATTCTCCTTACGCACCGAAGTTTGAAATTGTATCTAAGCCAAATGACTGGACGAAGGCAGTAAGAAGCTCAACTGATGCTAGCGAACTCACCGACACAAAAGTAAAACAACTTGAATTCTGGACGCAGTTCAAGGAGTACGCAAAGAAAAGACAGACAAAACTTCACCTCCAAAAGAGCTACCCTCAACATTGGACGAACATCAGCATTGGAAGCTCAAACGCTCACGTTGCATTGACTATCAACTCACGCGAAGCGACTTTTGGTGCAGAGTTGTATATTCCAGATGATAAGGAGCTGTACCAAAAGCTCTTTAGTCATAAAGACAAGATTGAAGACGAGCTCGGAGAAAAGCCAGAGTGGAGGGAGCTTCCTACAAAGAAAGCGAGCAGAATACCAATATTTACTGCTGGCAACTTTGAAGACATCACCAAATGGGAGGATACCTTTGAGTGGTTACTTGATGAAGCAGAAAAGTTCCAGAGTGTATTCCCTAAATACATAAAGCTTGAAAAATAAAATGAAGCTAAAATACGTAAACATACTAAACTTCCGTTCAATACACACTGTAAAAGTGGAGTTTGAGCCATCGTGCCGCATATTGGTAGGTATCAACGAGAGTGGAAAATCAAACATACTCCGCGCTCTTTCAATGATTGGTGCAGACTACACACCGTCCCCAGAAGATGTTAGAGAACCCCTACCTAAAGAGCAGTCCATAACTGAAGCGTCAATTGATTTCATTTTTGCACTTGATAAGAGTGAGGTGGACAAAGTTTACACAGCCATCAAGCCAAAAGTATTGAGCAAGAAAGCAGAAGCTCCATTGATAACTCATTCTGGTAAAAATCTTTCGCTTCACGGCTTTTGTTTGTTAAGAAATGAGGGGCTTTACAGCGTAGACGTAATGACACAAAAAAAGTCCGCAAACTATTGGACACTAGGTAAGACATATTCACTCTTGCCAAACTGGAAAAAACCTTCCGCAAACTGTCCCGCAGATTACACAGTTCAGGTAGGAAGCACTGCTGTTCCTCTCAGTAACTATACTTTGGTGAACACAAATGACTACACTGACATACCAGAAACACACCTTGAGGTGGTTGATGCTAACATTGTAAATAAGCTTGTTGGTTCAGAGGTATCCAAGATTATTCCGCAGTCTCTGCCTAAAGTGATTTTTTGGAAGTATGATGAACAAAATCTACTCCCTCCAAACATAAACCTAGTCGCTTTTGCCTCAAATCCCGATAGCGTTGTCCCTCTAAAGAATATGTTTTTACTTGCAGGCATTACGGATATTGCATCTCAAATAGACCAAGCAATGCAAGTAACAGGCGGAAATAAACTCCGCAATCTCTTGCACCGCGTTGCCGACCACACAACAACACATTTTAGAAATGTTTGGAGAGAGTATAAAGAAATTTCGTTTGCCCTTGAGCCTAATGCAACAAACATAGACGCTAGTATCAAGGAAAAAAATCATTGGAAAATGTCTCAACGAAGCGATGGAGTAAAACGCTTCATCACTTTCCTTTTACACATTTCTGCAAACGTAAAATCCAACGTACTCAATGGGGCGTTGTTGTTGATTGACGAACCCGATATGGGGCTTCATCCAACTGGGAGCAGATACCTTCGTGATGAGTTGATTGAAAACTCAAAAAAGAACTATGTCGTATTTTCTACTCACTCTATTTTTATGATTGATAAAGACAATGTTCCTAGACACATCATTGTCAAAAAGGACGGCGAGAAAACTTCAATAAGAAATGCCGACAAATCAAACTTCGTAGATGAAGAGGTCTTATACAATGCCCTCAACTTTAGTGTGTTTGATATTCTCCAAAAAGACAACCTAATTTTTGAGGGCTGGCGTGATAAGCAACTCTTCCAAATAGCAATGAGCAAAATACCAACCTCTCATACTGACGACCTCAAAGCTCTAAAAGAGAAACTAAAAACTCTTGGTCTATGCCACGCTGATGGCGTAAAAGACATAAAAAATATTACGCCACTTATTGAACTTGCAGGTCGTAAATGCACAATCATCAGTGATGCAGATGCTCCTGCTAAAGAGAAGCAAAAGGAGTATCTAAAAATCAATGGATATGGTGTTTGGAAACGTTACGACGAGGTACAAACTGGCTCAAAGGTGGATACATCAGAGGACTTCATCAAGCACGATGTGTTTATGGCTTGTCTCGCAAAAGTGACGAAACAATATCCAAATGTTACTGGCGACCCAACGATAACTGCTTTTGGCAGAATGTCGGCAGTGAAAAAATGGCTGGCTACACAAAGTGTAACTCCAGAGCAAAACAAGGCAATACAAGATGCTCTGAAAACTGCCATTTTTGACGACCTGAAGCCAACCGATATTGATACTTCCTACTATGACTTTCTAAAAGACCTGTCCACTTTTTTGTGTCCGCAAAAAGGAAACCTAACCTACGCTGTAAAAAATTGAATGTAATGTAATGAGAGTTATGGCACATAGGAATAAAAGACATACTTAACTATCATAATATTATGACATAGTAAGTTTGTATGGATATGGAATATATGTTTTTACAAACTCTTTTAAATCATTCATCTCTATTGGTGAAAATATGTAATCTAAAGAATTATGGGAAAGATTAAAAGTAAATCCATTAACGATTTCTCTGTTAGCTTTCATAATAATTCCGTTCCCTTTTCTCCACGTTAAGTGTGCCCCCAGCGTTTTAGTTAATGGAAAAAATACTTCACAATGAGGGCTTACTAAACTTTTCGGATTAACATACACATTTAGGTATTCACGTGGTACAAAATATGTCAGCGGATTATCAGAAGTTATGAAATATCTAGTTTCTGATTTGCATATTGTTAATGTCATCTGATGAAATATATCAGCGTGCTCCTCTAACATCGTAAGTGCCATTTTTATAAATAGACCATTTGGATATTTGAGCTTATAGTCCTTATCTATAAAAGATGTCCGTATTTCTGTTGCAAGTTTTATAGAAATATCTTTCCCGTCTATTTCTCTGTATTCTTTCACTAAATCTTCTGGTGTTGTTTGTTCCATTTTTGTTGCCATAATATGTTTATGAAAAACCTCATCCATTTCCTCTACCTCTTGCTTAAAAAGCGGAGTTCTAACCCTCATTGACGCAAAAAACATACAGAGATTATCCTTAATGTATTCAGGTATGTCACTCCCCATAGGTAAAGCTTCTATATCGGCAATTGTAGTATCATAAAAGTTTTCACCGTACTCTCTAAATATTTCTTCTAAATCATCGCTTGTTATTCCTTCAACTTCAGGATTATATAGGTGGTTTTGTAAACCAACATTCTTTAGACCTTCTTCATTTTTGATTATTAGTGTTCTTTGTTCTGGAGTTGTAGCTATATCTTTAAAAAACTTCTCTCCTTTCATATACATCACAAGTTCATCATCAAGAAGAAAATGCTTCAAGTATGTTCTTGGCAAATAGTGACTTCGTACTGTTGGCTTGCTCATATATAAGTCATTTTAACACTTTTTCGTTAATAAATTATATTATGGTTTACAAAGTAAAATGTATAATCTAATATAAAATATAGTTATGACACATAGAGAAACTTGGTACAAAAGAATACTGACAGAAAAAAAGAAAGAGATAATCTCCAGCACAATTTTTGCCGTACTCTTTGCTTTGACGATAGCTCTCTGGCATTACTTCACAGGTAAAGTATTTGAGTGGCAGTCCATCTCTCCAGTAGATGAACCTGATTTGTTGCCCCGCCTCTTTTACAGTGCATTGGTCTATGTAACTCTCGGCGCAGTTTTGTATGCGATGGGCTTCTATAAGTTTTTATACTCCGCTTATCGTGGTACTCGTGGTGGCTATCGTGCCTACAAAGAAATGAAAGGTGCTATCTGGGTAGCATTGATATTCGGAATGTACTTTGTGATTATCCCCGTGGTGGTAAACATACTAAATGCAGTTGCTTCATTTTTCTACAACATCACAATACTTGTTCTGTACCTGTTTCCAGCACTCGGAATATCAGGTATCGTTTTTGCAATCGGATACGCGGTGGTAAAGAACTACAAGCGGATAATAAAATGATTAGCCCAGAAACATTCAAGGAGTTTCAAGAAGCCGTAAAGCAAGAATACGGGAAAGACCTCACAGAAAAAGAAGCGGAGGAGATTTTGACTGGTGCGGTCAAGTATTTTGATTTGCTGGCGAAGCTACACCACAGAGACAAGGAAGCAATAGACGCAAAATATCTAGCTCATACCAACCCACCAGAAGCTATCCCACCGCAAACTTCTCCATTGCCTTGAAGACGGTGTGTGCCTTTTCTTTGACCGAAACCTCATCATCGTAAATCATCAACATTTCAAGCGAACGATGACGGCTAAACTTCCGCACATCTCGCACATCCATACTTTTAAGTAGCTCGGTAACATAAAAATGTCTGAAGCCGTGTACGGTCTTTTCTATACCAAGCTCTGCTAGTAGTTCTCCAACTTCTCGCTTTATTGTCATCGTACTCAATCGCTCTGTTTTGCGATTACCCATACTTCGGAATAGTGTACCGTCAGTGAGTTTGTGTGCCTTCAGGTACGCTTTGAGAGCTTTGACGGTGGCAGGTGCGAGATAGATAGGTTCCTTGTCATCTTCGCCCTTGCCGTGTATGTAGGCGACCCCTTTCCCTATGTCTATGTCCGCAACATCAAGGCGGACAATTTCAATCTGCCGTAGTCCCTGAAACGCCAATAATGAAAACAGCGCCCTTAGGCGACTGTTTCTCGGCGTATCTGGGAGCGACTTGAGCTTCACTCCCAGCAGTTGGACTTCTTTATCAGATAATCCTTCGCGTCTATGTCTTTTACTTTGCCTAAACTGCTTTATGTTATTGGTAACATCAAAAGGTAGTTTGCCTCTGCGTGTAAGCTCGCGAAGAAAGACACGAGAAGTAGCAAGATATTTGTTTTTGGTAGCTACGGAATAATCCGTGCGTGCTTGTAAGTATCGCTTGAAGGAAAGATAACTTTGTTGATTGAAACCGCGAGCGTGGACGTATGAAAGGAATAGACCGATACGAGCGGAGTATTCT
>Ga0066639_10005710_pt1 | contig 10428 bp, 3 predicted proteins | sample CryGeyCG2114_010_2_FD_59504 | JGI IMG/M metagenome (GOLD analysis project Ga0066639, IMG submission 59504) | Groundwater microbial communities from aquifer - Crystal Geyser CG10_big_fil_rev_8/21/14_0.10 | ecosystem: Environmental > Aquatic > Deep subsurface > Groundwater | place: USA: Utah... | reverse complement strand
TGAGTGACTGCGCTTTTTCTGCCGGTCCTTTGTATGCAAGATTTCCAATAATATTAAGAATATGATCTATGTCAGTTTCGGGAATATGTTGTTGTAGTAGCCATGGTTTTATCTTTTCTTCATGGGCACTTGTACCCTTATTCATTTTCCAGTCACCAACATCGTGGAGAATTGCTGCTAACTTTACGATAAACATATCGACATGTTCTGTTTTTCCAATATGTATTGCGTTTCTCCAAACCAATAGTGAGTGCCAGTAATCATGCCCTGTCGTTTCACTACCAAGCTCTTGTTGTACAAATATTTTTGCATGTTCGATAGTCTCTTGTTTATTCATAAGTTATGTAATAATTTTAATGTTTATATAAAAAGTATAGCATATTTTCTTCATTCTGCTCAATCTGGGCAAGGGTATGACCCCTCACAACTTGCTGTGGGGAAGTTGATAAAGAGTAAGTAAAATTTATTGATAAATAAATAAATTATCAAAAAAAATAGTTTTTTTATCAATTTTCTTCTAATTTTAGCAAATTGTGGACAACTTTGGGTATAAGTCGCACATACTAGGCTAGTATGCTTTTCATTTTTTGCTAAACATAGCATAGAAACATCATTTCTTGACAAAAACATATCCACATGTTCCATATTTGACAAACCACTATATATATAGTATTATGGTGTTACTTTTGAACAATGGTGCGCAATCATATGCACCAATCTGGTATTCTCGCTCAATATAGCGAAATTTCCCGGACTCCATGGATCAACTTTCTTCTCAAAAATAACTGTCATAAGAATCCTTTTTTACCAAAAGGAGTTTTTTTGTTGTCTAGACAGCCTTATTTCTGTGTTGAAATGGTCTACGTTTCATTGTTGTATAGAAGGTTTTGTTAAGTTGTATATTACTTTTCATGTTTTATTAAAAAATTATTCATTTTTCATTATTAACTCCCTCTATGCCCGCTATCTATAAACGTCAGGCTCTCAAATCAAAAGAGCGAAAATTTTTTACTGATATTCGTGATGCAGTAGATGCTCCGGATCTTATCAGTGTACAAAAATCATCATATCAATGGTTTTTTGAAGAAGGATTACGTGAATTGTTTGATGAAGTTTCTCCTATCACAGACTTTACTGGTCGTGATCTAGAATTATATTTTGAAAAATATTATTTGGATGAGCCAAAATTTGACGAACGGACATGTCGTGCAAAAAATATTACATTTGAAGCACCACTTCGTGTACATGTGAAGTTGGCAAATAAACGTACTGGCAAATCTGATACACAAGAAATATATTTGGGTGATGTACCACTTATGACAGATAGAGGTACTTTTGTTGTCAATGGTATTGAACGTGTCATTGTCTCACAGCTTATCCGTAGTGCGGGTGCATTTTTTACGGCTGATGTGAGTCGTGGGCGACGTATGTATGGAGCAAAAATCATCCCAAATCGTGGTGCATGGATAGAAATAGAAACTGACCAAAATAATGTTTTGTGGATCAAGGTGGATAGAAAACGTAAAGTAGCTGCAACATCACTGTTGCGTGCATTTGGATATAACGCAAATGAAGAAATTTTTGAATTATTTAAAGATGTAAATACACATCCAAGTATTGATTTTATTGAAAATACATTGCAAAAAGATACAGCAAGTAGCGTTGATGAAGGACTTATCGAAGTGTATCGTCGTATTCGACCAGGTGATTTGGCGACTGCTGACAATGCAAAGAGTTTGATTCATGCTATGTTTTTCAATTTTGATCGTTATGATCTTGGGAAAGTTGGTGTATATAAGTTTAATACAAAATTTGATCTCAATTTACCAGAAGATGCATATGACAACAAAGAAGAACGTGTGTTGTCTCCAGAAAAATTGGTACGTGTATTACGCGAAGTCATACGTCTCAATGTAACACAAGAAGAACCAGATGATATTGATCATCTGGGTAATCGTCGTATTCGTGGTGTAGGTGAGTTGGTACAAAATCGTTTTCGTATTGGTCTTGCACGTATGGAACGTATCATTCGTGATCGTATGAGTACGATGGAGATGGATTTGCTTGCGCCAAACAAATTGATCAATGCGCGTCCAGTGATTTCTGTTATTCGTGAATTTTTTATGAGTTCACAGTTGTCACAATTCATGGATCAGGTCAATCCGTTGGCAGAGCTCGAACATAAACGTCGTATTTCAGCATTGGGGCCAGGTGGTTTGTCTCGTGATAGAGCAGGATTCGAAGTGCGTGATGTGCATAGAACTCATTATGGACGTGTTTGTCCGATTGCGACACCAGAAGGACCAAATATTGGTTTAGTCGGCCATCTTGCATCATTTGCAAAAATAAATAGATTTGGATTTCTTGAAACACCATATAGAAAAGTATTACGTCGTGTTTCAAATGATGTGTCACTCACAACAGGTGAGATCGCTGGAGAAGATATCGCATCAATAATAAAAACAGGAGAAACCATATCAGCTGACATCGCAAAAAAACTTGCGGTAAAAAAAGATATCACACAAATAATAATAAAACCCCGTGTTACGAGTGAAGTTGTGTTTCTCAATTCATTTCAAGAAGAACGTACTGTAACAGCATCTGCTACGACTGAAGTGGATGACAAAGGATATTTTTTACAAGAACGTGTGCCTGCTCGTGTACATGGTGAAGCAGTCGTAACAAGTGTTGGTGATGTAGAATATATTGATGTTGCATCAAACCAAGTATTATCTGTTGCAACAAGTCTTATTCCATTTCTCGAACACGACGATGCGACACGTGCACTCATGGGTACAAACATGCAGAGACAAAGTGTGCCATGTATTTTGCCAGAAGCACCGCTTGTTGGTACTGGTGTAGAAAAAATTGCTGCCGCAAATAGTGGTTATGTGTTTCATGCGCCAGTTGCATCTGAAGTAAGCTATGTTGATAGTAACAAAGTAGAATTGACTGATAAAAAAGGAATGACATATAGTTTTGATTTGTCAAAATATGTTCGATCAAATGCGTCGAGTAGTATCAATCAACGACCGATTGTAAGTCTTGGTCAACAAATGAAAAAAGGTGATCCATTGACAGACGGTCCATCTATAAAAGATGCAGAGTTGGCATTGGGACAAAATGTATTGGTCGCATATATGGTATGGGATGGATACAATTATGAAGACGCGATTATTATTTCAGATAGATTGGTACGTGATGATAGATATACATCAGTACATATAGAGGATTATGTGATTGATGTACGTGAGACAAAGCTTGGTGAAGAAGTGATTACATCAGATATCCCAAATGTTGGTGAAGAAAAATTACGCAATCTTGATGCAGAAGGTGTTGTACGTATTGGGGCCGAAGTACATTCTGGTAATATTTTGGTTGGAAAAATTACACCAAAAGGTGAAACCGAATTGACACCAGAAGAGCGATTACTTCGTGCTATTTTTGGTGAAAAAGCACGTGATGTGCGTGATTCATCATTGTATCTCGAACATGGTGAACAAGGAAAAGTCATTGATGTAAAAGTATTTTCAGCATCAGATGGTGACAAATTGCAACCTGGTGTTATAAAGCAAGTACAAGTCACCGTTGCTGATATGCGAAAAATTCAAGTAGGTGACAAAATGGCAGGTCGTCATGGAAATAAGGGTGTGATTTCACGAGTTGTTCCAGCAGAAGATATGCCATTCCTAGAAGATGGTACACCTGTTGATATTATTTTATCTCCACTTGGTGTTGTCTCACGTATGAACTTGGGACAATTATTGGAAACACACCTTGGTCTTGCGGCAAATGCACTTGGTTATAAAGCTGCAACACCAGTCTTAAATGGTATTGCTGAAGAACAAATCGAAGAAGAACTCGAAAAAGCAGGATTCCCAACAGATGGAAAATTACAATTGTTTGATGGGCGTACTGGTGAACCATATGATTTTAGAACTACTGTTGGTTATAATTACATGTTGAAATTGAATCATATGGTCGAAGACAAAATCCATCAACGTTCTATCGGACCATATTCATTGATCACTCAGCAACCTTTGGGAGGAAAAGCTCAGTTTGGTGGACAACGCTTTGGAGAGATGGAAGTATGGGCATTGCAAGCATATGGTGCAGCACATACCTTACAAGAAATTTTGACCATAAAATCAGATGATGTACCTGGTCGTGCAAAAGCATATGAAGCGATTATAAAAGGTTTGCCAATTACCAAAGTAAATTTGCCTGAAAGTTTCAATGTACTTATGCGTGAAATGAAAGGTCTTGCGATGGATGTAGAATTATTGAAAGATGTAGATGGTGAACTCATCCCAACAGATGGTGTAAAAGCATACGTAAAAAAATCAGATTATGGTACAGCGACAGATGTGAATAATGAAAAAAATGAAAGTAATGAATAAGTCACATAGTTGTAAACAATTATTACATTTCAATTATAAATTATACATGATATGTAATATCTCGTATGTACGAGGTGTTACATAATCCAATAAACACTTCAATATGTCACGAGATATACTTCATACAATGGATTTCAATGCGATGCGTCTCAAAATTGCATCTCCTGAAGTCATACGACAATGGTCTCATGGTGAGGTCTACAAACCCGAGACGATTAATTATCGTACACAAAAACCTGAAAAAGGTGGTTTGTTTGCCGAAGAAATTTTTGGACCAACGAAAGATTGGGAATGTTATTGTGGAAAGTACAAAAAAATTCGTTATAAAGGTATTGTATGTGATAAGTGTGGAGTAGAAGTAACACACTCACTCGTACGTCGTGAACGTATGGGACATATCGAATTGGCAACGCCAGTATCACATATTTGGTTTTTGCGTACAATTCCATCTCGTATTGGTTTGGTATTAGATTTGTCTATACAATCATTGGAAAAAGTCATGTATTTTGCGTCATTTATTATTACGCATGTAAATCAAGATGAATTAAATGAAACATCTGAATTATTGAAAAAAGAATACAAAACAAAGAAAAAACAATTGACTAATGATTTTACACAAAAAATAGATAGTGCAGACAAAGCTGTGCGTGCTGATTTAGAAATACAGCGTGATGAAAAAATCGAAGCCCTAGAAGAAGATTTTAAACAAGCAGAAGCAGAATTGAAAGAAATCAACATGATGAATATTATTAGTGAAGCGCGATATCAAGAATTGTCATTGCGTTATGGACATTTGTTTGAAGCAGGTATTGGTGCTGAAGCAGTACGTGGTTTGCTCGAACGTTTGAATCTTCCTGAGACAATTGTAGCACTTGAAAAAGACATAGAAAAAAGCAAAGGTGCAAAACGTGAACGTCTTATGCGTCGTGTTAAATTGTTGACCAGTTTAGAAAAAAACGCAATCCGTCCTGAGTGGATGATTTTGAAAAACATTCCGATCATTCCACCAGATCTTCGTCCGATGGTAGCACTCGATGGTGGACGTTTTGCAACATCTGATTTAAACGATCTTTATCGTCGTGTTATTAATCGTAACAATCGTTTACGTCGTTTACAAGAATTAAATGCGCCAGAAGTTATTTGTCGAAATGAAAAACGCATGTTGCAAGAAGCAGTCGATGCATTGATAGATAATAATGCCCGTGCAAGTAAGACTGTCCGTGCTTCAACTGGACAAAAACGTCAGCTTCGTTCACTTGCTGATATTCTCAAAGGTAAACAAGGGCGTTTTCGTCAAAACTTACTTGGTAAACGTGTCGACTATTCTGGTCGTTCGGTTATCGTAGTCGGACCAAACTTAAAAATTCATGAATGTGGTTTACCAAAAACAATTGCACTTGAACTTTTTAAACCATTCATCATGTCTGAAATTATAAAACGTGAATTGGCACATAATGTTCGTAGTGCATCTCGTTTTATCGAAAGTAATGATCCACAAGTCTGGGATATTTTGGAAGAATTGACCAAAAAAACACGTGTATTATTGAATCGTGCACCAACACTTCATCGTCTTGGTATACAAGCATTTAAACCACGATTGGTCGAAGGAAAAGCTATTCGTCTTCATCCACTCGTATGCCCTGCTTTTAATGCAGATTTTGATGGAGATCAAATGGCAGTACATCTTCCTTTGTCTGAACAAGCAAAATGGGAAGCAGAACATCTCATGGCATCTGAAAAAAATCTTTTGAAACCAGCGACTGGAGCTCCGGTTATTACACCACAACAAGATATTGCACTCGGGTGTTATTATTTGACCAAACATACAGAAGGTGATGAAAAAAAAGAAGTAACAAAATATTTTGCATCAATACAAGAAGCAGTGTATGCATATAAGACACGCTATATTACACTCAAAGAACCTATCAAAGTTCGTTTTGATGATATGAGTAAATTTGAAGAAGGTACATCACATTTAATAGAAACATCAATTGGTCGTGTATTTTTCAATGAAATTTTACCAGATAAGTTACCATATTATAACCAGACTGTTACCAAAAAAGATTTGAGTGCTATTATCCAATTGTTACTCGAATATTATGGTCAAGAAGTTACTGCTATTCACTTAGACAAAATCAAGAGTCTTGGTTTCAAATATGTAACAAAATCTGGCTATTCTCTTGGAAAAGACGATTTTCCATCTATTGATAGTAAGGCAGAAATTTTGGCAGGAGCTGATGAACAAGTATTAGTTGTACAAGAACAATATAGCGAAGGTTTATTAACAGATTCAGAACGTCATAGTAAAATTCTCGAGATTTGGACCAATGCAAAAGAAACATTGTTGGCACAAAGTCAAAATGTATTAAATAAAGATGGTTCAGTTTTTGCAATGATAGACTCTGGTGCTCGTGGTTCATGGGGTCAGCTCGGACAAGTCATCGCGATGAAAGGTCTCGTAGCTTCACCAAGTGGAGATATTATTGAATTGCCAGTAAAAGGAAATTTTAAAGAAGGGTTTGATGTACTTGAGTTCTTTATTTCAAGTCATGGTACACGAAAAGGTTTGTCAGATACAGCATTGCGTACTGCAAATGCTGGGTATCTTACTCGTCGTTTGGTTGATGTTGCACAAGAAGTAGTCGTAAAAGAAGAAGATTGTGGTGATAGCGAAGGTGAATTGTTTACGATAGAACAGTCAGAACAAATGGGTGAAAAATTGACAGAACGTGTACTTGGTCGTTTCGTATTGGCAGATATAAAACATGGTAAAAAAACATTGGTAAAAGCAGGTGATGTCATAACTGAAGAAGCATCACGTATTATTGAAAAAGAAGGTATTGATAATATTCATGTGCGATCAGTTTTGCAGTGTAATCTTGCAAAAGGTGTTTGTTCAAAATGTTATGGGTATGATCTTGGTAATCGTCAAGTCGTGATGACTGGTACCGCAGTCGGTACTATTGCTGCCCAAAGTATTGGTGAACCTGGAACACAGCTTACGATGCGAACATTCCATCTTGGTGGTGTTGCTGGTGGAGATATTACCCAAGGTTTGCCACGTGTTGAAGAATTGTTTGAAGCGCGTAATCCAAAACGAAAAGCAATACTTTCAGAAGTTGCCGGTACAATAGAAATAGAAGATGCAGATGGTAAAATTATCACCAGTCCAACAGGTCGAAAAATATTTGAAGGTCGTCGTGGGCAAAAAATCATTCGTGTTTTTGCTGATGAAGTAGAACAAGAAATATATACCATACAAAAAGAAGATGATGTAAAAGTAGAAGATGGTTCACTTGTCAAAAAAGGTGATAAACTTATTGTTCGTGGTAATAGCGGTGAAGATATAAAAGCACCATTTGCTGCAACTATACGTCGTAATGGTGATGAGCTCATCGTCGTGCATGATGGCAAGACTATAAAAGAATATATCATTCCTATTGGGTATAAACTGTGGGTGCAAGATGGCGACAAGGTAGAAAAAGGTGCACAACTTACCGAAGGTGCTGTTGATTTACAAGAATTATTCTTACTCAAAGGACAAGATGCAGTCAAGCGATATATTTTGATTGAAATTCAAGAAATCTACGCGTCACAAGGACAACGACTCAATGATAAACATATTGAAATTATTATTAAACAAATGTTTAGTCGTGTTTTCATCGAAGATCCAGGTGATACTGATCTTTTGCCAGGCGAAGTTGTCGAGCGTGCACAACTCATTATTGCCAATCGTGATGCAGAAAAACATAATAAAAAACCAGCTCAAGCACGTGACATGCTCATGGGTATTTCTAAAGTTTCTTTGACAACTCAGAGTTTCCTATCATCTGCAAGTTTCCAAGAAACATCACGTGTCTTGGTCAATGCAGCTATTACAGGAAAGATAGATTATCTCGAAGGTCTCAAAGAAAATGTCATTATTGGTCGTCTGATTCCTGCTGGTACTGGCATACAGGGGACTGGTGTTAAGATTATAGAAGAAGAGATAGAAACAAGTGTGGTAGATATTGCAGAAGAAGTCGCAGAAGAAATAAAAGTCTAATTGATAGATTATAATAAAAAACATCCCTACATTTTGTAGGGATGTTTTTTATTGTGTATAACTTTGAATACATTATTTATACATATTAATATAATATGGTATACTAATAGCACTATTTATTTTATAATAATACATTGTGTATTATTATAATAAAATTTTCTTATGAAAATGTCTTTATCGCGAGTTCACGATATTATGCGTGAATCATTTTCTTCTCAGCTCCAGCTTTGGTTGTTGGTGTTTGTTGTGTTTATGATTGCACTGTGGAGTGTATGGTTTAATGTTTTTTTTGAATCTGACATTGCAGAAGCTACTGCGCCAAGTTTACCAGCGACAGTGGTCTCTAATCTAAATGGAGTTCATAATGTAGAAGCATTAACAGCTGGAGGAGATTATTATATTGCCTTTAGTAGCTCTACAGGAGCAAACTATGGTGTATTCATAATTTCTTCAACAGATGGCGATACGTGGACAAGTCCAGTCAGTGCAGGAATTTCTGCATCTGCAAATAGCAATGGATCTGCTGCATTTGATTTTAAATACAATAGTCGAGCTAATTATTTTATGTTGGCTTATAAGGATTCTTCGGGAAATAATATTCGTTTTACTACTTCATCAGATGCTAACACATGGTCGAGCGCACAAATTATTGATTCATCTGCAGAAGTTTCAAGTGAAGTTTATATTGCATTTTCTACATCATCTGATTTTATTGCGACAGTATTTGAGATGAATGGTGAGATGGTGAGTGCGACGTCAACTGATGGTTCAGTGTGGGCTACGAGTACAATAGATAGTGTATTGCAAACATTTAATTCAAATGAATCAATATATTATGCAAAACCTCTTGGGGTTCATGTACATGGTTCTTCTGGTCAAGAGATTATCCAGACTGTATACGATATAGCTTCGAGTTCATTTGGGTATGAAGTCATTTATGCGTCGTCGACAGATTTTGGAGATACATGGACAACCAGTACGGTATCAGGTGTGATTCCAGGAAGTGGACAATTGACAAATCTCAAAGATGTTGCTTCTGCAAATTTTGATAGTCAGGATCTTCCTGGTGTAGTCTATGCAGAATTGACAGAATATTCATTGGTCAGTTCTCCATTCCCTGTCACAAGTACTATTGTATTTGCGGGTAGATCAAGTGGTGGTGTATGGACGACATCGACAATATTATCTCCTGTGTTCCAATCAATTACTGGTGGGGATTTATTACCTCGTGCTTCAGCACTTGATTTTTATAATACCAATACACCTGTCGTTTTATTTGAAGGATCTTCTAAATATCCGACATTTTCTGTCAATACAAGCACATGGGTAAATTCAGTCATTGAAAATGATGCAGTCGCAGTGGGGTCAGATGTGTCAATTGTTCATGACGGTTGTGTTACATTATTGAGTTATGCTACCTCGAGTACTATTCGTATTGCTACTGTTGCACTTCCTGATAGTTCATTATGTCCAACTATAACAAGTGTAAGTCCAGCAGATGGTTCTTCTACTGTTCCTGCGGATGCTTTTGTACATAGTGTATTGAGTAAATCATTGGATGCAAGTAGTGTGACGACGAGTACAGTATTGTTACAAGCAAATACAGGAAATACTCAAAATGGAGATCCTACTGGTGAAAATTTGTGTTTATCAACAGACTTAACAACAACAACAAATCCAGGAGATCATATTATTTGTGAACACTTGTCTGATTTTCAGCCATTGGCAACATCGACATGGTATACATTTTCAATTACTCGCGGAGTAAAAACAAGTAGCGGTGTTCCTGTGCCTGCACAATTGTCTTACTCGTTTCAGACAGGAAATATTTCTTTTGATAGTAATAATACACCGCCATTTGTTATGAATTCTTGGCCAGCTATGGGATCAAATGATTTTCCTATCAATGGAAACTTAACCATTGGTTTTCCTATGGGGCAAGAAGGTCTTATGAGTACGAGTGGTGCAGGGTCTGTCACAAGT
>Ga0066639_10005702_pt1 | contig 10434 bp, 8 predicted proteins | sample CryGeyCG2114_010_2_FD_59504 | JGI IMG/M metagenome (GOLD analysis project Ga0066639, IMG submission 59504) | Groundwater microbial communities from aquifer - Crystal Geyser CG10_big_fil_rev_8/21/14_0.10 | ecosystem: Environmental > Aquatic > Deep subsurface > Groundwater | place: USA: Utah... | reverse complement strand
TCGTTTCTCTGGTTGCCCACCAGCGATCTGGTGGCTGCCGCGATGAATGACTTACCCACGCCCCCCGGGACGACCTGGATCACCCTGCATGAGGGTCAAACCCTCCAGCCAATATACGGCCTCTAAAAAACGCACCTTCAAACACAAAGAGCCGCGACAGGTAAACCTGTCGCGGCTCTTTTTCTTTTTGTAAATTAAACAGAAAACGGACATAAATTTTATAGGTACAAAAAATTTTCTCTACCTATGTTGTTTTATCTTCGGCTTCAATAAAATCGCGCGAAAAATCCATCGTCATTTCGAGCGAAGCCCGCTGAGTCGAGAAACCCCTTCGACATAACAATATAAAATATTCAAACCAACTATATTTTTCTGACAACCCCCTTTTCCAAATCCATCTCAACCTTATCCCCGTCCTTGAATACGCTTGAAGCGTTCTTAGTGCCGACAATACACGGCATGCCGATCTCGCGGCACACAATCGCGGCATGCGAGAGCAAACCCCCGCCGTCAGTAACAATGGCATTTGCGTGCGGAAACACGGCAGTATCGCCCGGAAAAAAATGCGTGAATACGTACACAAACTTTCTGCCCTTCTTCGGCAAGACGCTGTCTGCTGTATGCAGCGCAATAACGCCCTTGACCGTCTTTTGCGATGCATCAACACTGCTTCCCGAAACTTCAGCAAGCGCGGCGACGTGCTTTTTCTTTTTCTCAAATAGCTCGGGATAGGCCCAATGGATGAGGTGCGCATAGTCGTCCGTCAGCTGCTGCATGCGTTTTTCAAGATTCTGCTTATGCGTACGCCGCAAGAATCGGGAAACCTGATTATAAAAAGTTATTCGGTCATGATACCGCTTCTTATCCGCATAATAGAAATCACGGAACGCGGCAGCAGACTTTCCCTTGAAATCGACTGAAAGCACCTCCAGGCGCTTGATAAACTTTTCAGCCGATTCAAGATTAATCCGCTCCCCGCCAACAACAACCTCCTCGCAGTTGCGGCTGATGAATGAGGCGCCCAGATAGTCATCCGGCAAGGGCATAAAATCAAGGCTCACGCGATATTTGTTCTGCAGGGCGTTGTACTCATCAAAGTAGCGCCCGGCCGGCGGAATGATGGAACGGCTCTGCTTTTTTATCTTCCACGGCAGCTTATCCTTCAGAACATATAAATTAATATCGCGTATGATGTCCTTCGGCTTCGGTACCATGCCAATGAAAAAATGAGACAGGTATTTGCCTACCATCCACTGCCGGGAACTGAACCCCCATGAACACATAAGTTCAGATACGGCAACTGCCGCTTCTTCAATCTCGCGCTTGGTTCGGAATGTTGGCGCACGCATGCGACTATTTCTTTACCGGCAGATATTTCTTAAACCAACGCACGCCATGCGAAATAACCTCGCGCTTCTTGCGGCCGAAGCTGTGGTTGGTCGCGTCGATCAGGCGCATCTCGCGCGGCTCGGGCAAATGCTTCTTCCAATAGTCAAAATGTCCCTCTGAAAGCGGCGAGGCTTCATCGTGCAAGCTCTGGAGATACATGACCCGCTTCAGCTTGGCGCCGTTCTTCTGCAATGGCTTGTCAAATTTTTTCAATTCACTGATGAATGAGAATGGCAGCCTGCCCGGACCTTTGGTGTGTGGGCGCTTGAACGATTTGTGCACAAAATAATTGCCCTGTTTTTTTGCGGTCGCAATGAATTTTTTCATCTCGTGCGAGTAGTATGCCCCAGGCGCGAGCAGAACATAGGCTTTAATGCGCGGGTCAGGCCCGTGCACGAAGCAAAGTGATCCGGCGTTACTGCGGCCCATAACTCCGATGCCAGAAACATCCTCCTGCTCTGCCGCAAAATCGAGCACATCCTCGAAGTTCTTCAGCATCACAGCGGTTGACTTGTCCTCGAATTTCCCATCGCTTTTGCCCGTCCCCACAAAGTGGAACTTGACCGCAATGTATCCTTGGCGTACGAACGCTTTTGCGAACATATCCAAAAAACCGGGATAATAAGATCGTAGCCCGTGCGCCACAATAATGGCAGGCGCCGGCAGTTTTTTAGGGTACGTAAATTGCACGTATATTTTTTTGCCCGCGCTTTTGATATAAAAATCTTTTGTTCGTGCTCTGGTCATATGATTCATGTTAATGCCAAGAAAAGTATTGGCTTCTCGTATCTTCATAGTCCCCCCAGGAACTCCATTTGTCAAATCCGGCGAATCCACCCATGGTTCGCGTTGACTTCAATGATGTCGCCGTCTTTAAATACTGTGGTGGCGATTTTAGTGCCGATGACGCACGGCTTCTTCAACTCGCGCGATACAATGGCCGCGTGGCTCGTCAGGCCGCCTTCGTCCGTAACCACGGCAGCCGCCTTTTTCATTGCCGGAACAAATTCCGGACGCGTCATCATCGTTACCAATATTTCACCAGGTTGTATTTTTTTGATATCAGAAAGCCGAAGACAAAGGCGCACTTTCCCTATTGCACTACCAAGAGAAGCGGTAATACCGTCGATTTCATCGAACACCCTATGTTCCTTAACGGACAAGATGCCTGCGGCGCGCTCTGCCGCACTGCCGGTAAGGATTACAAATTCTTTCTTGTGAGCGAGCAGAACGCACAGCTTTCGTCGTGTGTGCAATTCAGCGCCAAGCGACGAAGAGGCAAGGCGCTCTCGGGTGGTTTCGTGTGGAAGCAGATATCGCAATTCCCGCTGTTTGAGGCCAAACCGCCGCGCGAGCAGCGCAAGATACCGGTCCATGGCCCATACACCGTGCACAATGGCTCGCTTTCGATCATCCTGCCACTTGGTCACCGTTTCAGTCAGGCGTATCATTTGCCGGCTATATCGCGACAACGGATAACGCCGTAACAGCTGCTTCTTTTTCTTTTTTACAGCCACAAAATATGCTGGTCGCGATCGCTCAACGTCCGTACGCAGCACATCCTTGATGCGGCGAAGCGCTTTAACAGCCGTATATGTAGAAGCGCCGCGCCAGTTTGATTCTATCCAAAAATAACGAGAAAGGTGTTTCTGAAATCGATCAGCGAGCATAGGATCATTTCGTATCGCTCGGTTTAAATCAACAAATCGGGAATTCCTAAGGAGCCGCAGACAGGCCGGCCTTCGCGCGATGAGCGAATGAATCGCATACAGATCCTGCGTGTATTCACCAAGATACGAGCCGTCGACTGGCTGCATGAGATCGGCAAACAGTTTCGGGAATGCGTTTTCGGAAACAGAATCCGTCGTTTCCGTGCGTATTTGGTCCCGCAGCGATGTATCTGTTGTCAGTGCAATTGATTCTATAATATGCGAAGTAGTGAATGCCGAATAGAAGATGTCCGCGAGTTCGCGATATTCTGCAATAAGAACAGTGTCAGAAAGATGCTCAAGCCGTCCGGGGTCAGAACGCAGATTATTGTCAATAAACGCGTAGAGCGGCGCCTCTTCCTCGCGCGTCATCGCAAGCAGGCGATCGCTATACGTCCGGTCTTTTAAACACCGAGGTATTACGATCGCGGCCAAACGATTCAGATCAGCTATTGAATAACGAATATATGCATAATCGTTTCGAAATACGTAGATAAAACTGTGGTATCCGAATCCGTGGCGCCTCTGCATGTTGAGAATGCCCGTCACGTCAGCTGCCCGGATGAATGCAGGGGTTGCGTTAATGCCCTGCACATAGCACTCCAGTCCGAGTAATTTTTGTTGTGTTTCCTGTTTCATCATAAAGCGTGCATAGTTCTTTCATTAAGAAGCAGATCGTAGAGGCTACCAATCTCCCAATATCCTTCCTTGATTCGCAGACCGTGCCCATCATTCAAAAAGTGATATAGGCGATACCCAAAATCCGGATGCCGCGATTGCACTACTCGCGCGGCGGCAACAAACTCTTCGCCGTTTGGGAGCTTGTCATCCGTGTACGCGACCGTCTGATACCCATGGTCATACTTTTTCAGAAGATAGCCAACCAACATGTCACGCGTCTTTGTGTTTGTCGGCCCATAGTCAAACGTTGAATTCATTTCTTCAAAAAGACCACGAATGTCAAAGCCGACGCGCGGATTCAAATATTCAGCACGCCAATCCATCTGTTCGCGGTTTCCCGTTGAAAATGTCTCATTGTGCTTGGTCTGCGAAAGCACCTCTTGAAATCCATCCGAAATACTCAGATCGAACATGCCTTCGCAATACGGCCGTTCATGCGCCCATTCATAATCGTGCGGAGAGATGGTCTCTGGATTATATCCAAGAAAGCGAAAATAATCCTGCAGCGTTGGAAATCCGCTACGTACCGCATTCCACGCTTCAGGAAATAATGTGTTCGCCAAATCCCAAAGATACAGCGTTTTTCCAGTACTGTTTTTTCGCGTCTTTCGCATCGCCCTATATTTTCTTAACCGTCCCTTTTGTGGCATTAACGTCGACTCGATCACCATCATTCAACGACGACAATAAATCCTTAATGCCAACAATAGACGGCACGCCCAGTTCGCGAGAAATAATGGCCGCGTGGCTCGTTAGGCCACCCACTTCTGTCAGGATCGCCTTTGCTTTGCGCATGATGGAGAGATAATTAATGTTCGTGAATGGCGCCACCAGGATGGAGCCAGGCTCAAACTTATTTATCTGGCTCGCATTCAGGATGAGCGCCACCTTCCCGCATACCGATCCGGCCGAAGCTGAGGTGCCCTTGAGCGAAGTATTATTATTGCGGCGTGCTACAAATGAGGCATATGCGCGATCGCCATGGTTGATGCTGCCGCGCCGCATCTCATACACCCACGACGCGTTGCGCTCTTTCCATCCGACAGGAAAACCACTGCGCAGGATCTCGACAAATTCGCTCGGACTGAACTGGTACAGCGCGTGCATATCTCCAAATGACAACCGTGGAAAGCGAGCTTCAACAATTCGACGAATGAATATATTTACCCTGCTTAACACCTGCTTCTTGCGCTCATTGTACATATACAGCATTTCCGAAACTGTCTGCGCCTCTCGTCGTGCCGCTTTTGGAAGGGATTGTTGTATTTTTTTTATGTCGCGAATACGCTTTCTGGTGCGGCTGAGCTCATCTGCGATATCAGTATGCGCATGTTCCTGCTTGATAATATACGATTCATCAACGATCATACCCAGATAGTCATGCACCAACCAGTAGTATTTCTCAGCGACTTTCTTTTTGTCGCGCTTGGTTTTCGCGTTCTGCAACGCGGCCAAAAATTGCTCATAGTTTGTCTTCTTATGCGAAGACAAAAGCAGATCAAATTCAGGCGCAGTCAATTCGCTGACACGCTGGAGCTGTGTGCGAAAATCTTCGGTATAGTACAGCTGGAACAAAAATCCGGGAACATCCGTGTAGTATGCATACTCCGCGTACATGGCAAGCAGTTTCTCCAGAAATGCATCTCCCGCCACGGTCAGCGCATTATGGCGGACAATACGAGAAACTGGCGTTTGAATCATGCGCAAAAGCTGGCGGGAGAGAACGCGCTCTTTGTCTTGTATTCGCTCCCACTGCCGCGGATCGCTCACAATGCGTTCAATGACCCGCTTCCCGATCGGCGCGAGACTCTTTGGAAAGAAAAAATTAGCAACACCGTTTTCAATAACAATGATAATCGGATCTGCAATAGCAAAAGCAATGCCTGATATGTCCGCGAGGTTTTTGGTATAACCTGCGGCGCAATAGCACACCGGGAAAAAAGGAGTGGTTCCAGTTTTATATACAAGATCAAATCGTTTATGCATAGTGGTTAGGCTATAGTTTACCATCACAAGCATGATGGAAAAAAAGGCGTAGTTCCTGTTTTGTGCACCAACGCGTACCGTAAGAAATTGCTATCCGCATCATTTGTATGAGCCCTTTCGTGTGCCATATCTTTTGTATTGCTGGCATGTTTCCTGCCTGCCTGCGAGACAGATCGCGTTGATTTAGTATCGCTTATAACTTTCTAATCCACCCATGGTTCGCGTCCACTTCCACCCGATCGCCGTCCTTGAATACTTTGGTTGCGATCTTGGTGCCGATGACGCAGGGAATGCCGAGCTCGCGGGACACGATGGCCGCGTGCGACGTAATGCCGCCCTCGTTCGTGACAATAGCAGCAGCGCGCCTCATGGCGGGCACATAGTCAGGCCGCGTCATGACCGCGATCAGAATATCCCCTTGCCTGACGTTCGCGACCTCTTTTGCCGACCCTAGCACGCGCGCCGTGCCGATCACGCGCCCAAGCGAGGCGCTCAAGCCGCGTATATCCTGAATATCGCTCAGGTCCTCGCTCGCGAGCATGCGTTTTCTGATATGTTCAACTTCCGCGCCTGTCCGGATATCATACTCGCGTTCCGTTGCCACCAGAAACGAATTGTTCATGCGCGCCTGCAACGTTTTTCTGTTGGGCGTTTTGGACCGAACAATAGCGGGTATTTCCCGCGCAACCGCGTATTTCAGCTCTTCAACGCCATATCCCTTCCGCCTCGCAATTTCTTCCAACATCTGCATGCCGATGTGTATGTTGAAGTAGGTGGATTTTTTGCGCTCATCCTGCCACCAGCTGAAATCGTCCGAGATCTTGATCAGCGTGCGCAAGAGTTGTGAAAATTTATATTGTTTGAATAACCGCGCCTTCTTCTGCTTATTCAATCGAGGCGTCTCCTTGATATGCCACAATGCCTGTTTCAGACTTTTGCCGCTTTCCTTCCATGACAGAATGTCTTTTTTGAATTCCGCGATCGACACAATGTGCGCATCAACGTAGTTGTTCTTGATCCAGAAGTATTTCCGCTGGTACTGCTCAAGCGTCATATTCGATTGCTTGGTCATAATTTTCAACAGGTCAATCTCGGCGGTATTGATGAATGACTGTTCAATTGGCGCAGTCGCGACTGAGAATAGTTCCCCGAATTCAGACGACGTCATATCTTTTTTTTGCGCAACCACCTCCTCGCCGAGCGTGCGGTTAACTATCTCATCCGTTCCGAGAGCAAAATGATCGATAATAGAGGATGACGTAAATCGCTGTATGAACAATTTGTAGTACTGTTTCCATAGCGTGACGAGTTTTGCGTCAGAGAGTGACGCGATATCAATAGCGGGAAACTCTTTCCAAAAAAACGTCTCAAATCTTTTTTCATCCTTTTCCCAACGCTTCAATAATTTCGACGAGATGTCCGGATCCCTTTTGGCTAATGCGATGATCGCGTTTGCGCCTCGCCTCACATCCTTCATGTCCAGATACCAGTCAGCCTTTCCGTGCGAGAAAAAACAGGCCCGCGCTTTTGCCTCGGTTCCCGCAGGCTTCCTCTTCTCTTTCTTTGTCTCTGCCTCGCCGACAGCAAACAAAAACATGGGGGATCCGTCAAAACGCTGGTGATACCACTGCTTATTCTCAACAAGCTGATTTAATCTTTTATCGGAAATTGACATTATATATAATTTATATTGTTGTATATCGTTTCTCAATGTCACTGTTCTTTTCCATTATACACGCATATACATAGTCGCAACACACCGCCACCCAACCAAGGAGATAACAATGTTTAAACTCCTGTACTATCTGCGGCATGCGTACAAAGATGAGCGGCTTTTGTCCGTCACCGAGAAGTTCGCACACCCATATACCATCGCAGCGCAATGCCGGTTCAAACCCAAAGCGGGAGCACAATATGTGTTCCCGCTTTTTTATTGTTATACTTTTCGTACTATTCCGTGTTCAGCGTCAACCTCCAAGAGGTCGCCGTCGCGGAACAGCTCAGTCGCGTGCACTGTTCCGACAACGCACGGTTTTTTCATTTCGCGCGCGACAATGGCCGCGTGGCTGGTCATGCCCCCCTCGTCAGTCACAAAAGCTGCCGCGCGGCGCATGGCAGGCACATAGTCCGGATGCGTCACCACCGTGACCAGCACCATGTGCTTTTTCATTTTATCAATCGAATACACGTTGGGCACAATGCAGGCCCTGCCCCGCACCACGCCAGAGGAAGCCGCAACGCCCCGCACTTCGTCTGTATCGGGACGAACACGGCGCACCATTTTAAGATAATTCTTGTATTCTCTATCCGGAACAACGCGGCTGCCACCGATACCCGGAACAAGGACATATCGTTTCCGACGCGCGCGCACAATGCTCGGCGCAAGCGGCTTTCTAACTGCTAAAGCATAATCTATCTCGTCATAGGTGTAATACGGCATGTCATTTTCATCACATCCCAACACGCGGCTTATCTGTTGAAAAAGCGGCGTAGCATAGTAGTACGCCTTCCTGCGAGTATCGTCACGATCGTCTTTGATGAATGACATCGCGTGCAAGCGGTCAAGCAGCGCCTGCTCGGAACGCGGAAATTGTTTTTTGATCCGGTTGTAGGCCGCCCTATTTTTTTTAAATGACTTCTCGAGCTCTTCCAATTCCTTTCGGGCCTCGCCACTGCTTGGTATCTGTTTTAGTTCTGATACAAAATGGCTTTGCGGCCAAGCTTTCGGCTCAATAATGTTAATGCAGGGTATCCACTCAAACGATGCGGCGTGCCGTCTGAGGAGCCGTTGCCGCTCTTTCTCTGTGAGGGCAAGCGCAACACTCAAAATACTCTGCCGCTCTTTTCGTATCTGACTCATTTCTCCGGGTGAAAATAGTACTTTTTCTATTTCCTTTTGCCGGCTGACTCCGGCAATAAAGCGCTCGACAAGTTTATGCGTGGCAACAACCGCGTGTTCGGTCAATAGGAAACTGCCCCACTGCCCCACTGACATATTGCGCTGATCAACATCTTCAAACGATCGCAATAACTTGCGCAGCATGTCAGAGTTGCTTATCCGCTGCCCATAGACACCTACTTTTTTTGCGACAGCAATAATCTCGCTCCGCAGCGCGCAATAGCGGCGGTAGTAATCATCAAATCGCCTCTTGCTAAGCATAATCGCGCGCGTTTCATTGATCCAGCGATTGTATGATTTTTTTTCAACAAAAACTGCATCATTGCCGTTTGGCATGCGCATGGCAAACGACCGCGGTATATCAAAACCGTATACGGACCGAAAATAATCTGTCCGCATTGAACACAACACCATGTCCATCTTTAGCACATTATACTCCCGTTCCCACGGTTTGACCCATTCTGTTTTCGGCATACGCTACAGTGTTGTTATCGGCCGAGACTGAAGAATATAGATCTTGTTCTTCTCAAGCGCCCATTCAATATCCTGTGGATGTCTGTAATGCTTTTCAATCTTCGCGCACAGGGATGCAAGCTCCATTATCTTCTTGTCAGTTAGCTTCTGCTTTTCTTGTTTCGCTTTTGGCACAACAACCCACTTTAATCCGCCGGCAGCGCCTTTCATAATCATCATCCGCGCCTGCTCGGCAACTGACACATCAAGCATTGTTAACTGTTTTTTGTCCAGAATGTACGAGTCAGGTGTGATCGAACCAGACACAACCGCCTCCCCAATACCGTAACCCGCCTCAATGATCATCTGATTCCGGTCCTGAGTCACCGGGTGCACCGTGAACGTGATGCCGGAAACATCAGAATTGATCATCTTCTGAACCACCACCGCGACACTCACCTTTTTCTTGAGCAAGTTCTTTTCGTGGCGATAAAAAATCGCACGCGGCGTGAACAGTGATGACCAGCAGGTTTTTACCTGATCAAGCAATTTTTTGTCCGTAACATATAAATACGTCTCAAGCTCTCCTGCCCAAGATGCCTCTTTTGAGTCCTCGGCCGTGGCGCTTGAGCGCACCGCCACAAATTTCGCGCCCAGCTTCTGAAACGCGTGCATAATCGCTTCTTCAATATCTTTCGGTGTTTTTGTGCGGCGTATGATATCACGAATCACATTCGATGCGCGGTCAATGGAGTTCGTGTCTTTGTAATTTACCTCGTCAAGCTCCGCCTGAATGTCTTCAACAATCTCCGTCTCGCGGACAAACGCGTCAAACGTATCCGCAAGCACCACAAATCCCGGGGGCACCGGAATGCCGGATCCCGCCATCTCGCCCAAGGATGCGCCTTTGCCGCCTGCTTCGGCAATGGATTTTTTGGTTAATTTGGAAAATGGTTTAGTGTAGTTCATATAGTTTTACGCGCTAACAAAGCAAAAGGCATGCAATACCGTTCAAGTGACCTCGCTGACACAGCACCGTCCGCGTTGCCGCGAATCGCGCAGAGCGCATCCCGCATTTGTTCAAGTTCACGCTTTCGTGCGCCTGTCTGCTGCGCGATCGTTACATCAACCAGCTCTAACGCGCGTGCAATCGCGTTGTCCCTGCGCTCAATATCCCTCCGTTCATCAGCAGACCGGACGCGTGAAATCTCCGAACCAATGTTTCCCATTCGTTCGGCAAATGACAATTCATTCCATCGACCGCTTGTTATTGTTTTGTGCAACAGAGGCATACTATTGTACCAGTAAACTGATAAC
>Ga0066639_10005701_pt1 | contig 10434 bp, 6 predicted proteins | sample CryGeyCG2114_010_2_FD_59504 | JGI IMG/M metagenome (GOLD analysis project Ga0066639, IMG submission 59504) | Groundwater microbial communities from aquifer - Crystal Geyser CG10_big_fil_rev_8/21/14_0.10 | ecosystem: Environmental > Aquatic > Deep subsurface > Groundwater | place: USA: Utah... | reverse complement strand
CAGCCCTATTGTTTTATTTTTACGGAATCAAAAGCTCAAAAGACCCTAGAGCGCCTGGCGGCGCTCGGGCAGGCGAAAAACGGATTTGAATTGGCCGAGTACGACCTGCAATTCAGAGGTCCGGGAGAATTATCCGGAAAGAAACAATGGGGTATAACGGATGTGGGAATGGAGGCCCTAAAAAATTTAAAAATGGTGGAAGCGGCCCGGCTTGAAGCACGGAATATTTTGGAAAAAGACCCGGAACTGAAGAATTATCCTCTGCTAAAAAAGAGAATCGGAGATGAGAAACTGGATATACACATGGAGTAGTTTTATTTTCTATGTTTTGGCGTTACCCAGAAACCCATATATTTTCCCAACATCAGCCGTAGTTGGGCATCAAGGCCGGGTATCGCGCCGAAAATCGAAATAGTAACGGGAATCAAAACCCACTGAAATACCATAAAGAAAAATTTGCGGAATTTTTGGATTCTGGGCCTTTTTGGTAAAAAGCTCAAGGAGATAACGGCCGAGCCTATAAGCCCCAGCATGGCAATGGTCATCAACGTTCTCGTAATTCTCGGCAAATTATAGGAGAGAAGCAAGGTATTAAATTCCTGCCCGCCCAAAAACAAAGGGAGCCAGCCAAGTAAAAAAATCAAAAGCGGATTTGTGGCCAGCGACCAAAAACCCTCAATCTGAGCAAAAGAATGCCGCAATTTTTTCCCAAAAGATATTTTTTTGTTTTTCAAAAAACCGAAAAGAATGTAGGGAATATTTTCAACGCCCCATGTCCAGCGTCTTTGTTGTTTGTAAACATTGACGGTCGTCCTCCAAAAAGTCGGGGCCAGGTTGGCATCCATGGACACAGGATAAGACAAAGGAACCACTTTGTAATCTCCATTATAATGAAGAAAGAAATTCCAAAAAATTCTGGAGTCTTCGGATACCATGTTCCTCTGCCAAAAACCCACCTCGTAAAGCGCCTTGAAAGACATGGAATGGGAGGAAAAAGTCGCCAAACGTTCGGGCCTCTCCTGCTGAATCATCTGCCAAAAAGTGCCGGAAGTGGCAACAACCCTAGACAGAGCCGGTGCCTCCCAAATATTATTATTATAAAGAGGCACAGGCTGAAAAGAACTCCTGTACGGATTTTCGACCGTAAGAAAGTGCCATGCAAGACAAGCAAAATACTGCGGGTAAACTCGGGTATCAATATCAAAAGCTGAAACCAACACTTTTTCGTAGGGGATGCCTTGGGCATCCAAAATTTTTAGTCCGGCCTTCTCGGCGGCCCAGGCAATGTTTGATCCCTTCCCCGCCATTTCCCCTTCGATATCCTTTGGATGAACCGTAACCAAAAAATGGGCAAACTTATCTCCGAACTTTTCTTTTATTTTTTCAGAAATCAGACGAGCACCCTCCCCCGCTCTTTCTTCAGCGGCCAAAATAATAATCATCTTGTCTTTCGGCCAATCGGCCGAGAAAAGCGAACCGATTGCATCCTCTACAACTTCAAAATCTTCCTTATAGAAAGGCAGAATAACCATCTGCCATAAACCCTGCCACTTCATATTATCAAGACGGCTCATCCAGTCCACCGCCAAGTTGCGCTTCATTCTCTTCCAACTCACATTCAAATGGAATGAAAGATAAACGGTTTTAACGAGCCAATAAACATCAAAAACAATAATAAAAAGGGCCACCCAAACGGGCTTTTGCCAGGAAAGGACAATTACTCCGATTATAGTGCCCCAGCTTAAAAACCCCGGAAAAATTTCCAGGAGACGATAAATAAATTTGTCGGCACCCTCAAGCTCGGCGGCCCTTCCCACTTTAAGATAGCCGTTTTTCATCGCTTCTATTCTATATTAAAAACCCGCCGGAGTAAAACTCCGCCGGGTCTTGTTTTTATTTTTTCCTGTACAGGTCTAAAACGTAGAGCGCGATTTTTTGGGCACCCTTCAAGGTATAACCGAATTTTTCCTTCTCAGTAAGATTCTTCAGCATCAAAGTTACATGTTCTTTCACTCTCTCGCCATAAGAATCAAACTCTGGCCAACCGTAGTCCGTTATGGCGCGCCTGAAATTGTCGCTCTCAACCCACGGATCCAGAGCCCCCGTTTTCAGTCTGATGAAATACGTTTCATAAAGCTTTTGATAAAGCTCCGTTTCCTCAAGCTTTTTCATTTCATTTTTCATTTCCTTAGAAAGCGTCTTAATCACATATTCCTTTTGAGCACGCTCCCTAAATTCAATCTTGTCGTCGTCAGAAACTTTCCCAAGAAACCGGCCCTCGATTTCTTTCAGAAAATCCTCCGCAACCTCGAACTCTTCGCCGGTGTAAACGCATTTGAGCTTCGTGCCTATCGCGAAATTAATGGCATAGAGGTACTGCTTGATATCTCTCCCTATTTTTTCGGCATTGTAGTAGAACAATGATTCCTTAACCTCTTCCGTTACCTCGTGGTTATAAATTCTCAACAGGGAACCCAGAAAAGATTCGGGGAGGGTATCCTTTATGTTTTTGAGATATTTTTTAAAAAAACTGACCACGTCTTCTATGCCCACTAGATGGCTTTTCACCCTTGAATGGAAAGCGATAAAACTGCCGAGCAGGGAAATAGATTCCCTGACCGAAAGGCCGGTTTTGCCGGACCGCTCTTTCAATACATCCAATATTTTGCGGCGAACTCTCGCTTTGAACTGGTTTTTGTGCTTTTCCAAAAGCCAGTCCGGAAAATTGCCGTAAGAGATCTCCATCAGAAAAATATGCCCGTCAACATCACAGTAGTCGCTGTAATCTTTTTCAAAAGAAGTTTGGGAGATAAATTCCTTGAGGTAAGTCTCCGAAGACGCTTTTTTGGGAAGTCTTGTTGAAATAATAACCCTGGTAAAATACCGCAATATCTTCGGCAGAAAATTTTTTCCTATATCATCGCCGAAAACACTCTTGAAAATCCTTATTTCGGTCTCAACATCAGTCGGATAATCAATATTGGAAAAAGTAATCCTGTCCTTCAGGGAAGCGGTATCTTTAATGCTTTCTTTATCCTCCGGATTCATTAAAGCGACAAAAAGGCAATTGATTTCTTCTTCAACATCCTCTCCGACGCTCTGCGCCCCTTCGCTCACAAGATTATGGCAACCAATGAATCTGGGAACATTGTGGTTTTTCACGTCCTCAAGAACCATAAGCCCGTTATTGGCCTGTGCCTGTTTGCTGAATCTGTATCTCACCAAGTGGCTGTCCCCAAAAAGACCCGTGATTCTTCTTTGGAGCATTTCATTTATTACAACATTTCTCCCCGACGGCTCGTCTCCCGAACGCAAAACCTTGATTCCCTGCCCCATTGTCCGATTAAAAAGATAGTATCTGACATTGAGCATTTCCAGCACTTTTTCCAGATTTCTGCCGAATTTATCGTAAAGCATCGAAAAAAGAGACTGGCATATGGGACACGCGTCCTTGTTCAACACCCATTCATAGCACTTGTCGCCGAAAATTTTGCTCGCCCAGTTTTCATCCACGAGAATGTTTTTCAAAAAATCGGCACGAAATTTTCTGGGAATCACGAGTATGGGTACATCGTGTCCCGGACACGGAATTTCAAGACAATCTCCAACCGCCAAATAATCGGACCTCTCCCTTGCCGGATAATCACACTCGAAAGTGCAGGTTCTGCTTCTGATTTCATCGAGGTTTTCTTTTCCTATTCTCCAAAAAACTTCAAACATCGGATTTTCGTTGACATAATCCTGATAACTGGCCAGAAGATTTTTGAGAAAAGTGCTTTTTCCACATCCGTGAGGCCCCACAAAAACATAAATCCTGTTTTGGCGGGAACTTTCGGCCAGCACGTCAACTTCCTCCACCAGCGCATGAGAAAACATCGTGCTGGCGAAAAATGGCTGACTGTGTCCTTCTTCAAGAAGACGGCTGCAGTCATATCCCGTGTATCCTATGGCCTCCGGGTCGTCCGGATTCGTCTCCGGCCGCTTCACTACCTTAGCGAAAATCAAATCCCTCAATATCTCCGGAGCTGTTCTGAAAATAACGCCGGGATTTTCTCTCATAATTTCCAAGTACTCGCTGAAAGAGAAGACTTTTTTGGTCCTTTCTTCTCTTTCAGCCATTTGTCCGCTCATAGATTTGATGGCCGCTTCAACGATGTGATGGTTCATCAAAAATCACCTCTTTTCTTTTTCTTTTCTTCCGTTTTTACGGTTTTCTTTTCTATATTCCCGTCCTCCAATTTATAAACAACTCTCATTTCTTGGTAAGCAATGTCATCATCATCACCGGCCGCTTGAAACTCTTCCAAGCTTTTCCTGGGCAGTTCAAATTCAGTCGTCTCAAGAGAAACCTTGCCCTTAACTTTTCCGTCTTTTACCCCGCCCCACAGATACGAGAGCCCCGTCAAAACATCCGGTATCATTTGAGTGACAAGAGACCTTCCTTCAAACTCGTGAATCAGATAGAGCTCTTCGTTCGCGAGCTTCGACGAGTCAACCCTTATAAATGGCGGATGATACAAGGTTTTGTTGAGCATCTTTCTGTAATCCACGCCCTTCCTGCTTTTCACGTAATACTGCCTTTTGGGCCGGCCGGAGTTGTCCAAAAGAATTCTGGCACCAGTCACAAACAGATGATTTTTCCTTACGAAATCTTCAAAGTCTCTGTCCGACAGATAATTTACGAACAATCTGTCGTCCAAATTTCTTCTTAAGGAAAATATGTGCTCGCGTCCCTTGCCCTCCTTAAGGTCAAACTTCTTTCTCTGCTCCTCGTCTTTCAGGTTTTGGTAGGAAAGGTTGAACCTTCCCTTATCGGCCATGTCTTCAATGAAACGATACAACCTAAGACCCAAGGCGTAGGGATTGAGGCCAACTTTGTGCATGGCTGTCACCCCTGAATCAACCTTGGAAAAAGCGAACTCGTTGGATGACATCATTTTGTCTTTCATAAAGAGTTCCTGGTGCCAATAACTGGCCCAGCCTTCGTTCATTATTTGCGTTCTCATTTGGGGAGCGAAATAAAGTCCGGTGTCCCTTACGATTCCCATCACTTTCTTTGCCCATCTGTTTTTTGCTTTATTCAGAAAAGCTGAATTGTTCATGAGCAGAGAAAGAATATCCGTCCTTTTTTCGCTATCCCTATGCTCTTCCAGGTCCTTTTTTTTCTTTTCCAAAAGATCGCCAAACTCAAGATATTTTTGAATAATGTCCCTGAAAAATATCTCTTCCCCGCCCTTTTTGCCGTATTCCGCCTCGTACTTGTTGAAAAGCTTGAAATCTTCAAGATAGTCGCTCAATTTCATGCGCCCTTCAGCGACAAGCTTTCTTGAAAATTCGCCGAAATAAAACTCCACCCTGGCGTTTTCTCTCTTTTGCGCCAGTTCTTTGCCGAAAAGCTCGCGATGGAACCCCACCAGATTATCCAGCTGGCGGCTAAACTCTATGACGTAGTCAACCCATCTTCTTTCGGCGCCCATTTCCGTTCTCAAATTTTTTATCACCCGCTTGTCTGACAAAGCCCGCCCGTAAAAATCGTCATCGTGCGTGTTTTGGTAATAGATATTATTTCTGAAAAAATCAATGTGACCCAAAACATGATAAAAGATAAAGGTGTTTATCCACGGCGGATTATTGTCATTGTAAAATGATATCGGCGCCATGGTATTTATCACGGTCTCGTACGGATTGTGCGGATAATAATCGTATTTGATGTTTCCGCTTATCGCCTGAACATCGTGCACCCAGAAATCGTAGAGCGTCGGGACCATACCCTTGGGTTTTATCCCCAACAAAGCCCTGTTGGTAATAACATACTCCAAGGTCTCATCCGGAAAGACAAGCCCGACTTCACGGGCACTCTCTTTGCAACACTCCATGCGAGATTTCTCTTCCTTGTCTATAAGCCGTATTTCCATTTTAAAATTTCCTTCCTTTCATTCCGTTATTAAGGCTTTTACGGCCTTTATGTTCATATCCATGTTTATCTGACTGTCTTTCATGGGAAACAATCTCAACTCTTTGTGATAAGTCTGAAGAAAACCGGATTTGTTGAAATATTCCTCAACCACGGATTTTCCTCCGGCGGCTTTCGTGTAAAAACTGGCGTCGGGAGTAATAATCGTTACACCCATTCTGTTGGCAACATGAACGATTTTTTCAACTTCGGGAATGGCTTCCGCTCCGGTACTGTCCCAGTCATCGCCGTCGGTACCGTGAAAAACATATATGTTGTAGTCTTTTGCCAGATTTTTTTCCTCGATTATTTTATTCACCAACCTGTAGCCCTCGGCCACCTTGGTGCCGCCGGCAACTCTCGCGCGAAGATAGGCGTCAAAATTGCTCACTTCTTTGGCGCTGGAATCATGTAGAATAAAATACGACTCCACCAGACCCTGTCCGTATTGTCTCATAAGCCAGGCATAAATAATCTGGTGCTGCGCGACCACTCCTATGGTGGGAGAACCGATCATTGAACCGGAATAGTCTCTGACAAAAAACACGGCGGCTTTTGAAGTGAACTTTTTTTCTCTTCCCATAACCCTGTACCATTTCATGCTCTGGGCCACGAGAAGATCCTCGGTTGAAGGGTCGTCGGGGTCCAACTTGCCCATGGCAAGGTTGTCCTTGACTATCTGTCTCAAGGTTCTCCCCTTATCCACAACCTGCCCCGCGCCTTTAAATACCTGGGACAAATCATAGGTGTACTCATTCGTTGGGACTTTTTTCCCTTTCTCCTTGAGGTGGGGGAGCTTATGCTCCTTCAAAAGATCGTCAACGATATCCACGACATCACTATCAAGCACGTGGTCATCGCTGGGATCCTCACCCGCTTCCCGGGGTTCGCCTGCTGCTTCCCCTTCCAGGCTTTCTTCGTGAATGACTTCGCCCTCTTCCTCATCTCCGATTCCGCCGGTTCCACCGCTCTCTCCCGGTTCAAACTGCCCGTGAATAAGTTTGGATTCATGAACAATGGGAATATTTATCACTTTTTTCTCGCTGACGGGAATACTCATTATCTTTATCTTTCTTTTAAAGCCGTCTTTAACCCGCTGCTTGTCCCTTTCCAACAATTCTTCTAACGTTTCCATAATGCCTCCTTTATCAAGAGAGCCGGGACGCTTTTGGGGCACCTCGGCTCTTTTTGTTATTATTAGCTCTCGTTTTCGGTTGAGCAAAAGTGCTCAATCGTCTTGAGAGCGCAAGTCTTGCAGTAGCCCAATTTCTCAATCATAGACTTGAGGATTCTCGCCCTCAGCTTCACGTTTTCATCATTGGTCTGATTGGCAAGCGCACCAACAAGGCTGCCGGCGCCGGAAATATCGGATTTGAGCCGAACGTCCGTTATCGCCTTTACCAAATCAAGGTTATCCATAAAATCATAGTTCGGGTCAACTGAAATCTTCTGACCATAAATCTTTCTGATTGTGGTTCGAAAAGTCGCTCGGCCCTCCTCATTTTTCACGCCCAGACGCTCTTCAATACTTTTCACCCACTTCTCATCTATCCGGATTGCCGTCATCTCCCCGGTTTGCGGGTCTCTGTATCTCCAGAGATTATCGGGGCCTAAATTGTCCGCGTCCGTACCGATGATCATGTTGACATAGTTCATCACGTCCTTGCGGATGGCCATAGGCTCATCCATGTAGGCGTTGAACATCTCCGTCATGATACGCTCGCGGTAAAGTTTTCTGGCTTCCTCAATATCAGCTATATACTTTTCCTTATCACTCGTTTCTTCAATATAGTCAAGGACAATTCTTTCCATCGCGTCAAAAACCTCATACGCGACCAAACACTTACCTTTCACCGTAGTAGAACCCTCAAGAATCAGCTGGAAAGCACGTCCCAAATTTCTCTGAGACATACCTTTCTGCCCCCACCGTTTCGTAACATCAGGATTCTTGTTGGCCTCGTCAATGACTTCGGCCAAAACCTTTACCCTTTTTTCGCCGGCAATTTCTCCGGCGGCAAGCTTCATGGTTTCCACACGTTCAAGCTTCTTAGATGCCAGAAGTCTCGTGAGGACCACCGCCACGTTAGCAGCGTATCTCAAATTGGGGTCCTGGTGGAGTCTCCCGCCACCAATAACCGTCTTGACATCCGAACCGATGGCGTATTTCGTAAGCTCATCCTGAAGTTTATAATCGGTATTGTGAGAAACATAGCAGATGCGGCACCGGTCAATAATCGGCGCCTGCTCCTTTTCCGCCTTGAAACGGTTGAACTCCGAATTGTTGCTTGTGGCGATAATCAGAGTATCCATGGGCCATTTGAACCCATCCATTTCGATGCTTCTGTTTTGGATGACTCCCAGATAGACCTGAACAAGGTCCACCTTGTTCTTGAAAATCTCGTCGGCGAAATGTATTCCTCCACCCGCCACGCGAGCCAAAGCTCCGCGACGAAGGTCAAACCTAAAGGGGTTATCCAAATCCTGAAGATGCATCAAGCGCGGGATGGATTCTTCACCCAGAAGGTCCACCGCAGAAGAAGTGATCTTGTCCTTGGCCGGATATTTCCCTGTTACCGTTCCCAAATTTTCAATAAGAGGCACGGGAAAGATTTTCACGAACTGGAGCATCTTTTCAATATCGCCATCGCAGTATTTTCGGATGTCTTCCCAGATATAGGCGGTACACGCACCGAGCGGCCGATGATTTTTGTAAATAACATCGATCGCCGCGTCTTTTAATCCCGCTTTGCCGGACAAAAACTCTTTGTTTTTTTCTTTGTCGGCAAATAAATTCATCGCCAGTATGGCCGGGTCCTCATAGGTTTGGGAAGAAATCTTGACTATTTTCCCGTAAGTCCCCAATTTATCCATCCCGACAAATTCAAAACTGTATTTTTCGTTCCCTTTTATGCTCAAAAAACGACGGTATCCTTCGCAAATAAAATTCACAAAAAATGTTTTTCCGTTGCCGGGTTCTCCGACAAGGACAAAGGCCATCTCACCGCTTGATCCTCCTTCTGAAGCATCGAGCACAAAACTCACCAGCTGGTTAATCTCATTATGGAGACCGATCATGTGCTTTTTCCCTTGACGGAAAAAAGGGTAATCATTGATGGTTTTTCCGCAGACAACGGTCTCTTTCACTCCATATTTTTCAAACATTCTCGTTACGCTCTGAAAAACGTTTTCAAAACGCCTTCTCTCCTCCCTCAACTCGTTGAAGTGGAAAAGTAGACTGTCCTGCCTTTCGTTTTCCATTTTTTCGCCACCTCCCCTGAATCTCATCAGTTTTTTCTCGCCTGTTTTGCCATTTTAAATTGTCAAAGTTCTTATTAACAACATAGCAACCTCCCCCTTTTTGTCAAGATTTTGTACGAGATGAGTACCTTGGTAACACTTTGGCAGTTTTCTGGTAGAACTCCCAGGATGTGTCATATCCGAGGGTTTGATGCGGACGGACAAAATTGTATTCAATAAGCCACTCGGTAAGACGTTGATTAAATATTATCACATTATCGGTGTAATTGCCCAACTGGATAAACTCTTCTTTAAGAGTTCTGTTGAATCTTTCGTCAACCGGATTGTCTTTTGGAGTATGATTTCTGGACCAATATTGGAAAAGATTGAGCTTAAGACAAGCGCCGATGAATTCTTTGTGGAATTCCGAACCATTGTCGTTAAGCGTATTCAACACACTCCCGTCCAGAAGATATACCATGCGTCTTAAAAAATCAGCTGCGTTTGCGGAAGATTTGGTTGTGTACATTCTGGCGAAAGCTATCTTGGAAACGGAGTCGATGGCGGTAAGTATGTATCGTTTTGAATTGTTCCAATAAATCACGACTGTATCGAGCGCTATGAGATAGCCCGGGAACGGCTGTTTCTTGAGTTCCGTGATCCTCTTTTTGGCCTGGCTTCTTTTGCGTTTAGCCCGGAGTTTTGCGTTCTTTTGGGGATGATAATAGAGCCTGTATTTTTGAATGGTATACTGGATTTTCCAGGAAGAAACGGCTGTGCCGTGTACGTTTTTGTAAAGCCGGGCCAGTTTCATTTTCCCCCATCTGATATGCTGTCTGCGAAGAGCCACAATTCTTTCTTCTTCAATGGGGGTTATGGCTCTTTTCCGTTTGTTTAACGGAGAGCAACTTCTGTCTTCCAAAAGTAATAAATTTTTGCCGTCAAATCTGTTTTTCCAAGTATAGAAAACCTTGGGAGAAACAAAAAAATGCCTGCATGTCTTGGAGGCATTTTTGTTGGCTTTAGATTCGTAATATATCATCCATTCCAGCCTTTGCCTGGCTTTTTGGAAAAGCTTCAGTAGTTTGGCTTGTTTACGCCAATTGGCGTGTTTGTCAAAAGGTGCCTTAAGACGTTTTACCGCTTTCCAATAGTTTTCATATACCATTTTGATGAGTTTTATTCCGGTAATCACCCTTCAATTTTACCAGCGACGGCGCCGTCGGGGTATTACCGAGGTATCT
>Ga0066639_10005698_pt1 | contig 10436 bp, 14 predicted proteins | sample CryGeyCG2114_010_2_FD_59504 | JGI IMG/M metagenome (GOLD analysis project Ga0066639, IMG submission 59504) | Groundwater microbial communities from aquifer - Crystal Geyser CG10_big_fil_rev_8/21/14_0.10 | ecosystem: Environmental > Aquatic > Deep subsurface > Groundwater | place: USA: Utah... | reverse complement strand
GTCACAAGTATTTTTCCTGACGGAAAAATCTCGCGACCCCGGCTCGCGGTTTTTGCCTTGAGCAAAGCTCAAACAAAAACATCGCTGCGCCCCGGACAAGCTAAAAATTTCTCGCAGGGGAAATTTTTTTAACGCTTGTCCGCCCGGTAGGGATCGAACCTACGACCGTCAGCTTAAAAGGCTGCTGCTCTACCAACTGAGCTACAGGCGGATATATTTATTGTGTTGTAAAAGAAACGCTTTCGATCTACCAAAACAACTACAAGCGGATGATGTTTATGTTTTGTAAAAGAAACGCTCTCGATCTACCAAGACAGCTACAGGCGTATGTGTATTACTAACTATATAAGAGTAACGCTGTAGATAGTAACACAAAATGCCTTATTTGCCAAAAATTTACCTCTTACAAAGGCAGGTCAAGAGCAAACGCCCCCGCCCCTGAGAACAAGAGCGAAAACGTGGTAACGAAGAGAAGTACGTAGAACTTCATGTCATTGGGGAACGCCCCCTTGTTTCGCAATTTAATAATAATGACACCGAGTATGAGGACACTGAGAATGAGCGAGACGATTTGGGTAAAGAGTCCGGCAATGAGCAGTATTCCACCTACTGCCTCCAAAAGTCCGAACACCCACACGAACACAATTCCCGGCTTGAGGCGTATGTTTTCAAAAAAACGCACTTCCACCTCCTTGTCCTTGATGAGTTTGAGATATCCGAAACGGAGATAGAAAATTCCTAAAACGATACGCAAGAAAAAAGGCGCCAAGAGGCCAAGCACGAGCAAGTCTGGAAATTGATTAAGCATGTTAGTATTATAACGCTATGAAAGAAAATGCAAAAGAAACGATCTTGATCCTCCACAACATACGCAGTGTGCACAATGTGGGTGCTATCTTTCGGACGGCTGATGCGGCCGGCGTTTCTCGTGTGTATCTCTCCGGCTATACGCCAACCCCGCTTGATCGTTTCGGCGTGGTACGCAAAGATATTGCCAAAACGGCTCTCGGCGCGGAGAAGACGGTTTTGTGGGAGAGAGCAAAGGAACTCACCAAACTTCTCGCGAAGCTGAAGCAAGAGCACGTTATGCTTATCGCCATTGAGCAAGGAGTGGGGGCGGTTGATTATAAAAAAGTAAAAGCGCCCGCGCGAAGCGCGTTCATCGTGGGAAATGAGGTGCGGGGACTTTCCCGAAACATACTCTCGCGTTGCGATGTCATTGCCGAGATACCGATGACAGGCAAAAAAGAATCTCTTAACGTGTCGGTTGCAACGGGGATCGGATTATTTCGCATGCGAAACATGTAAACAGTAATCACCCTACGTCACTAGTAGGATTTTGAATCAACAAGACTACCCGTGTGATCATAGAGGCGGATGAGATCGTTCTCGTTTTCCCAAAGTTCAATATTTCTTCCTAAATAGATCCTCCATTCGGGTTTGAAAAAATCAAATTCATTTTTATGAAGCTCTACACAGCTATTATAGTTGATGGTATTGCGGATATAGGAAACGCATTCCGCTGAAAGCCCGGAAGGAACTTCGGCGGTATATATTTCACAGCGCGGAAGGGTTGAAATATAGCTCCCGCACGTTTGCCCCAGACTCTGGTTGTTTATGTATATATCACTAGCGGGACTTGGACAGTCGGCGGGCAGTGGGGGAGAAAAATACTGGAACTGTTCCAAGTAGCCGCTACACTTGTTTACCTGAAATGATACGCCGATAGGGGATCTGCCGCTCGTGATGATCGCTTTTTCTCCCGGGTTCAAAAAGAAGGGAGTTTCCACGTTGACCATGCCGGTTAAGGGAAGCTTACTTGCCTTATTGATGATAGCGGATCTGCCTGAAGAATTTTTCAATACCCAATTGTCGAGAGAGATAAGATTTTTATTTCCCGACGATGCTTTTATTTCTATATATTCAGCCTGCGGGTCGGATTCTCCGGCACTCGCCACTTCGCCGATGTGTACTTCGTCCTTAAAAAAAGAAGGAGCAGTGCTTTCTTTCTGCGGAACGTTCCCTCCTGAAGTATTCCCGGATGGTTTTTTCAAACTGGGAAGTTCGCCGTATGTTTCTCCGGTGTCGAGCGGTGCGGGGGGTTTGAGAAACGGACCGCCCTGCGCGCGCTCCGACTCCGGCCCGCCGGTGAAAAACCATACGATCCACAAGATGATGATAATATAGACGATCCACTGTAGTTCTTTCATGATATTGTTTGTGTGAGGTTTTTTAGTTCTTCTCGCGCCACCTTTGCGTCACTCCACGGAAGCTTGGTGTTATTGGGCCCCATGATATACGGGTCTGTTCCTTTGCCGGTGATCAAAACAGTATCCCCGGTTCGCGCAAGCTTAAGCGCGGCTCTGATGGCCTCGCGCCGATCAAGGATCGTTTCGTGGATGGGTCGTGTGATCCCTTGCGCGATCTCTAGAATGATCTGGAGCGGATCTTCATCGTAGGGGTCTTCATTGGTTAAGATAATATGACTGCAGTGTTGCGAAGCAACGGCACCCATCTCCGGACGTTTCCATTTGTCCCGGCCGCCGCCCGTGCCGCCCAATACGCAGATATTGCGCGAGTGCTGGAACACATCATACACCTTTTCAAGCGAGTCCGCAGTGTGCGCATAGTCAACGACAACCGTAAAGTCTTGTCCTTCGTCCACACGCTCCATCCTTCCCGGTATGCCGGAAAATTTTTCCACCGCGCGCTGTATCGTGTCTACTCCGACACCCTGGCTTTTAGCGTAGGTGGCCGCCGCTACGATATTGTAGACATTGAACTCTCCGGAAAGTTTTGACGTCATGCGCGTAGTGTCAATGGTGAGCTCCACACCTGTCTTTTTGACGGAGTAGGGCTCCGCATCCCGGAGCGAGTATGGATATTTTTCCGAAACGTTCACCTGAAGAAACTTTTCTCCCTGCGCGTCATCCGCGTTGGCAACCACTATTTTTCTTTTCTTGTGACTGCGCGCGAGCGACTTCGCGATGGAGAGCTTTGCGGCAAGATAGTTTTCAAAAGAGCCATGCGATTCGATGTGTTCCGGAGTGAGGTTGGTGAAGACGAGCGCGTCAAGGGAGACAAATGTATGGCGGAATTGTTTTGCGCCTTCCGAAGTAAGCTCAACGATGGCGTACTGGCATCCCGCATGCACCGCCTTTCGCAGAAACTTTTGCAGGAAGAATCGCCCCGGGAGAGTCATTTTATAGGTATTGTTTTCCGATTCGCCGCCTATCTTGAAGCGCAGCGTGGAGGAAAGCGCGGTGGTGTATCCCGCCTCTTCCAGCATAGCGTTGATAAGCTCAATGGTGCTCGTTTTTCCTTTAGTGCCGGTGACAGCGACCACAATGAGCTTTCGGGAAGGGAAGCGATAAAGGATCGCGCCAAGGAGCGCAAACGCATAGTGATACGCAGGTTGGAGCGTCTTGAAGAGGCCGCGCGGGATAATTTTTTTAATTGCGTATAAGAGTGACTCCATATCCATATTACAAACTCCCCAGCTGTCTGAGTGCTTCCTTGATCTTTTCACTGGTTCCGACGGTGTCTTTGCTGACTCCTTTCAGTGCGTCGCGCGCTTCTCTCACGGTGTATCCGATGGACTGCAATACGGCAATGACATCGGCGTCTTCCTTGAGCATTGTTCCGGGGAGAGCGTGAGCCCCTCCCAGCTTGTCACGGAGCTCCACGACGATCTTTTCGGCGTTCTTCTTTCCGATACCCGACACTTTCGTCAGGTAAGACGTATCCCCCGAAGCTATCGCGTGCTTTATGGTGTCCACCGGGGCGACAGAAAGTATTCCGAGTGCCGATTTTGGCCCAATGCCGGAAATAGTGATGAGCATCTCAAAGAATTCAAGCTCCGAATGTTCAAGGAACCCATACAGATCCAAAGAAGTTTCCCGAACCGCTAAGTGTGTCCACAGGGAGAGCGTATGCTGGCGTTCTTTGGTGAGCGCGCGCAACGTATCCAAAGATACATGCACTTTATAGCCGACACCGGCAACATCAAGGACGACGTAGTTGTTTCCCGTAAAAGTGATATTTCCCGAGAGCTGGGTGATCATATTGTCTCTATCATAGCAGATTATTCTCTATTGCTGTATGGAGCGCGGGGCTTGCCCCGTAGTGAATTTTGGCATGATATGCCGTAGCGCCTGCCTGACGGCAGACAAGCGCTTGAGACGCAATACCAAAATCTACTACCGGGCTTGCTTTTTAAAACAAATACTGTACTATTCTCCATTATGCCAATCATCAGATCAGCAAAAAAGGCGCTCAGAGTGTCTCTCCGAAAGAAAGTCGTTAACGACAAGAGGAGAAAAGACATGAAGGAGGCCGTCAAAGAAATCAAGGTCCTCACGCGCGACAAGAAGAGCGCCGAGGCGAAAGCATCCCTCTCGGAAGCGTACAAGGCGATCGACAAGGCCGCAAAGCGGGGAGTGATAAAGAAGAACACCGCCGCACGCAAAAAGTCACGCCTGTCGGCAATGATCAAGAAAGCAAGCTAGAACCCATCTCAAAATAAACCGCCATGAATAAAGACGTAATAATGCTTGGCTACTGTAATCGTTTTTTCTCGGCTACGACTTGTCGCTCAAACTCGCCATATCTTGATATGGTTCGTTTTCCGCAACTGCGTCTCGCACGAGAAAAAACGCTCTCGTTACGCCATTTATTTTTAGATAGGTTCTAAACAAAAAAATCCTCACCAAGAGGATTTTTTTGCCGTTCACACCTATGTTTTCCTCAAAAAACTTCATTGATGCAAAAGAAGCGCACGAAGAACTCCAAAGCGAAAGCACGCTCGTGCTTGATGTGCGCACCACCGAAGAGTATGCGAGCGGGCACCTTGAAGGTAGTGTCAACATTGATATACGGGAACCTTCCTTTCTTGAAGAGATAGACGCGCTTCCAAAAAACAAGAAATGCATTATCTACTGCCAGAGTGGCGGCCGTGCGGGAGCGGCGCTTGATATTATGAAAAAACGCGGATTTGAAAACGTCTGCAATCTCAAGGGCGGTATCATGGAATGGAAAGAAAAAGGGTTGCCGATCGTTCGCTAATTTTTTCTTACTCAACAAAAAAACAGGCACATGCCCGTTTTTTGTTTTTTGTCTCCCAGTCTCGGAATTATAGGTACGAAACCCCGCAAGGGTTATTTGAGGAAAATTAGATTAATAAATAGCCAATTCGGTCTGGCTAAGTTATTAAGGTAATATGAATTTTACGGTGCGGATTTTTGTATTTAATTCACTTGCGTTGACCCTTTTAAAAACAGAGGCGGTAAGGGTCTTTGTCGATTCATCAAAGGCGAGATCATAAACAGGAATACCCATGTCATATCCTTTTGCATACGTTTCTGCGCCGTCATATGTTTTCGATACAGGCAAGGTTGAGTTGGGGATTATTTGAAAATCCACTGCACCTCTTTTGTAAAAAATAAAATTATCCTCACCAATAGTATCAGTGGGGCCTGCAGACGCCAGCCCCACCCATATCATATAATCACCACTTTCTATGTATCTGTATCTGCCAAACAATCTCCCGCTTTTTGCTGTAATTTTTTCTAAAGTATTTATATTATAGATATCGAGAAAACATCCGACCTTTTCAGAAGGAACACAGAAAACTACAGTTTTATTATCGTAAAATTTTAATTTTGGAATGGCTCCACTATAACTAGATTGCATCACAGACGGTGAGAGTTTGGCTTTATCAATCAATTTTTTCTCGTATTCTGTAAAATTGTTGTATGTATCTGGAAAAATATCTGTTACTACAGGCAGTTGGTTTTTTATAGTAATCGTATCTTGTTGATTGGGCACTTCTGGTGTTGAAGTCACTTGAGTACTAGAATTCTCGATTGCCGGTTGATTTACTTGTTTATTTTTAAAATATACATATACTCCGCCGCCAATTAACAGAATAACGACGAGCACAACAAGCATAGGTACAATAAACCCTTTTTGATTATTTTTCATGTACTATTAATATTACCTTTATAACAACTATTAAGGAAGCAATTTGCCAATCTTAAACCTCTAGGTATATACCCGTTTTTTGTTTTTTGTCTCGGTACTCTATTTAACTATCCATCCGCCATCAACCACTAACACCTCGCCATTTACAAAATCTGATTCATCAGACGCCAGATAAACTGCGGCCATGGCGATGTCCTCCGGTTCGCCGAGGCGAGGATAAGGAGTTGAACCCTCCAAAAATTGTTTTGTGGCCGGGTCAGTGATCATATCTTTGGTCATTGCGGTTTTGATCACTCCGGGAGCGATGCAATTAACATTAATTTTTTTTTGGCGCATATTCCAAAACCATTTCTTTGGTTAAAGCAATGATCCCTCCTTTCGAGGCGCAATAGGCGCCACTTTGGGCAAACCCAACCAAACCGGCAATTGAAGCTATGCTTATAATTTTACCTTTACCTTGCGCAAGCATTTCGGGGATTACTCTTTTGGAGCCCAAGAAAACACTTTTGAGATTAACATCCAAGATCTCATCCCAGTTTTCTTCAGACATCTCGTGAAGATCGTAAGCCTTGTAAATACCGGCATTATTAACCAAAATATCCACTCGGCCGAATTTATCCAGACAAGTTTTTACCATCTGCTCAATATCCGCCGCTTTACTAACATCTGTTTTAACAAAAACAACTTCCCCGTTTTCCTTTGTAATCTGTTCAACGGTCTCTCTCCCGCCTTCTTCTGAATAATCAGCCACCACCACTTTGGCCCCTTCTTTAACAAAAGCCAAAGCTATGCCACGACCAATGCCGGAGCCGGCACCGGTGATAATCGCAATCTTGTTTTGTAAGCGCATAAGTTTCCTTTATTAATATTAAGTTTTTAATAAATTCTATCAGACGAGCTATCTAGTTTTATTCTGGTGCCCTCGCGAGGGATCGAACCTCGATTTTAAACTCCGCAAGCTTATGTCCTATCCATTGAACGACGAGGGCAAGGATTTAAGAACAAAAGACAGCACAGGCTGTCCCCTAGAATGTAGCATACATTGGGATTCTTAGGAACTCTAAAAACCAAGGTAGTCCATGAGCGCCTCAGAGACGCTTTCTTTTTGTTCCTCTTCGGGCAAGTACTCCAAAAGGAACGTGTGTACCGCACCCTTGTCCATTTCGGGAGAAAGGGGAATGGACATATGCGGCATGAGTGTTTTTTGAGATTCAAGAATAAGTTTGATGCCCCTATCATCATCACGCAGCCAGAATGATTTCAAAGTGTGATAGGGATACAGCGTGGAACCGATGCGCATTCCTTTTTGATTCAGCTCAAAAGAGAGAACCTGCGGCTTTCGCGCGGAGTACAACAAGAGCGTAAAGGCGCCGAGCAGGATAAAAACGGCAAAGAGAATATTCCGGTAAATGATGGCGGTTACGGCAAGCGAGAGCGCGATGATGCCAACCGCCCAAAACCAGTCCACGCTGTGCTTTTTGTGTTCATACTCCGGAGCACTCCACTGTATCTTTTCGTGATCCATGCGATTTGTTTGCGGCTTAAAAGTATTCCTGTATTCTTTTGTGTGCCGTGCATTCAGTATAGTAAAGAGAACGACCACTTCGCAAGCTAAAAGTACGTTGTTGCGGCTTTTTTCATTGTATGCTTTCATGAAACAAGGAGTTCTTAACGTGCTTGCGCACAAAAAGGAGGGAACACATGGGAACGATCCTTGCCTCTCCAAAAGAAGTTGCACCGTGGTACGCGTTGGTGAATGACGCAGAGTATCGGGTTGGCTGCCAGCTCCCCCTAGATCTTGAAAGCTACCTGGTGTTCCTCCTCATGCGCTACACGAGGAAGAGGGAAATGGCGGGGAATGTGTTGTCTCTCGGGTTCATGGAAGCGCTCCGTACGCGCGGTTTAAAAAGGCAAAACGCGCTGAAGGATGTCGGAGACACATGCCTTCTGTATGCCGGGTTGTTTCCCGAACGCGCAGGGAGACTCCGGGTCCCTGACGACTACTTTGCAAACTTGGGAAGAGGGGCGTACCACGCGCTCTCGCTCGTTACGGAGGACGGATTTCAGAACGTGTACACCGACCTCTCGGGAGAGTTTGTTTTTTTGTCCCGCGTTCTGGCAGCAACACGAACGATAGAAAAAAAGTTTGCAGCAGCTCTTGTGCTTTAAAAGCCGCCACGGATATGTGGCGGTTTTTTGTATCAACGGAGATAATGTTCTATGTTTTCCAGATGTTCTGCGTAGGTTTCGGCGCAGTGGATCATCCCCGCGTTGTCATGAAGATAGTAGAGGCACGCCGTTTCTTCCGGATGAAGAACCGCATTGATCGCGTCAATGCCGGGGCTTGCGATCGGGTGAGGAGGCAGACCCTCATGCCGATAGGTGTTATACGGTGAATCAAGTTGTTTATCCGCGGGGGTGATCGGCGCCCACCAGCCCTTTCCCGTATCGCCCCGCGCGTACTGCAACGTGGCATCCACTTCAAGTCGCATGTTGGTAAGGAGGCGGTTCCAAAGTATGCCCGCGATCTGCGGCATATCTTCGGATCCTGCCGCCTCTCGCTGTACGATGGAGGCGATACCCAAGAGTGTGGGCCATCTGATATTTTGCTCCAGAGCTTCTTTCGCGTACGGAGCAAACTTTTCTTCAAACCTCGCGCGGAGGCGCTCGGCAACATCAAGCGGCGGCTCGTCTCTCGGAATAAGATACGTGTCGGGGAAGTACACACCTTCAACATAGTCGTTCTCCAAGGCGGTGTGGACAGTGATCCATTTTTCTTTTTCTTCATCACTCCACCCGAGTTCTCTCGCGAGGATGTTGGCAGTTTCTTCTTTGCGCAACCCTTCGGGAATGACCACCCACTTGAGGGAGGGCTCGCGCATGAGAACACCGGCCACTTGCCAGGCGTTCATCGCTTTGGAGAGGAGGTATCCTCCGGGGACGATCTCGCTTCCGCCAACCCGGCGGAACGCAAAACCAAATACCTGTGTATGTTTAATAAAGCCGGCGGACTTTAGTTTTTCAATGGCTACTTCACGGTCGGTATTGAGGGTGATGACAAAATGTTCGGTTTCTCTGGTTTTCTCCGGTGCGCCGAAAGTATTGAGATAGAGAAAAATAGCGCCGACAGCGACGGCAATACCCACAAGGGTAGCCACGGTTCGTATCGGTCGCTTATTTTGAAATTTCCGCTCGTCATCCATTGCCGTATTATATCAAAATAGACAACTCGAAGCTCTTGGCGGTGTGTGTTGAACAAAGTTCGAACATTTTTTGAGCAAAATTCTAACGAAGAAATCTGAAACAATGCGGACGAGTAGGGACATGATGAGGAATCCTCCGCTCACCCTTTTTTTGGCGAAATTTGGGGGGGATTTTTGGTGGCGATTACTTCTTTAAAAACCGTAATTTCTGTTAAATTTTATATGTTGAGTGGGTTCATTGATTGGTCGATTTGGTGATACCGGAAACGACAGAGTTAACTTTCGAAAATAAATCTGGACTATTTTCTTTTTCTTTTACATGATTGTCTTTGATGTTTCTCATGGGCGAGGAATAAAGGTCTGTGACTGCCCCAAGAATGAAATCAAGTTTTTGTTGATAAGTAGAAACTTGGTAGTCAGAAAAAATTTCTTCAATAATGTTTTTATATGCTTCAAACGAGCGTGCTATCGCGGCCTTGAAAGTGTATTCTTCAATAAGATTTCGTATCCGACCATATTCTCTGCTAGTAAAGATGACGAAATAGACAATCGGTGAAGTCAGGGCAATTTTTATTAGAAAACTAATTTCGAATATAGTTTCTTTTTCTAGAATCTGCCAAAACACAACACCAGCAGTAGCAAGAATAAGAACAGCGACTGCTCCAACTAACCACCAGAACCATTTTATTTTCTCCTTTCCTAGCTCGTTCTTAACTCCTTCAAATGTGCTTGCAAGCTTTGCATTTGCTGCCACTCCAAGCTGTGTTTGGGTCTCTTTAATGAATTCTCCTACTTTCTGCTGTAATTCTTTTGTTCTCTCAACTAGATCGGACACCTCCCCTTCTCGTGTGGCAACTTGTTCGTTTAAATTTTTTACTTCTGTAGTTATGCGGTTGAGTTCTTCGCTGCGTGCTGGTAAATCATTCAAAAAAGAATCAATGTTGGTCTTTTTAGTTTGAGCATCATTGATAAGATTTGGAAGATCCCGTCCTTGCTGTACAAGGTTGTTTAAATCACCTAATGTCGTTAGGTGTTGATTTATCTCCGTGAGGGTTTGTTGCAGTTCTTTTTTGTTCATGAATTCACAGTGATTAATTAATGATGTGTATAACTTAATTTTGATTTTCTACTTTTGTTCTATTATAATATAAGTACAGAAAAGAAATCAAGTATTTAAATTATATGCTTACCAAACGCCAAAAAGAAGTCCTCGACTTCGTAGAAAATTACACGACAAAGAAAGGATACGCC
>Ga0066639_10005692_pt1 | contig 10441 bp, 9 predicted proteins | sample CryGeyCG2114_010_2_FD_59504 | JGI IMG/M metagenome (GOLD analysis project Ga0066639, IMG submission 59504) | Groundwater microbial communities from aquifer - Crystal Geyser CG10_big_fil_rev_8/21/14_0.10 | ecosystem: Environmental > Aquatic > Deep subsurface > Groundwater | place: USA: Utah... | reverse complement strand
TGCCGAGTAGCTATGTCGGGAAAGGATAACCGCTGAAAGCATCTAAGCGGGAAGCCAACTCCAAGATAAGGAATCGTTATAGACCCGTGGGAGATGACCACGTTGATAGGCACCAGGTGTACGTGCAGTAATGTACTGAGCCGAGGTGTACTAATACGTCGACAGAATCCCGCGAGGAATCGTGCGAATCGCGTGTACTTTTTCGTGTCGTTATTCGGTTGTTGACGCTCAGGGAATGCAAATCAGCTCTTTAGGGTCTTGAACATACTGTTCTGGTGATTTGTCGCCGGGGTCACACCGGCCCTCACTCTGCGAGTCCAGCACCAATTTGTAAGCAGTGTTCCTAGTGTCTTATCGGAGAGGATACACCCGTTCTCATTCCGAACACGGTAGTTAAGCTCTCTTGAGCCGATGGTAGTCGAAAGGCGAGAGTAGGTAGATGCTAGGAACAGTGTTTACAAACCAGCGCTCGAAGAAGTAAATGCCGGGCGAGCATGGCGGGTAAGACCAACAGAAAGGCGAGGTTCTCTGCAGGTTGTCTACTGTTCACTCGGCAAGATTAGCTATACACTAAATCGCATGACATGGGCTTCCCGTCGGCGCGCGCTGTACCTTGCGGTCATTGGCGGTGTTCTGTTTTTGATAGCGGGGATTCCCCTCCTGGTGTGGCTGTATAAGCCGCCCACATGTTTTGACGGCAGGCAAAACCAGGGAGAAACGGCGGTTGATAAGGGCGGTCCGTGTGCGGTACTCGACGAGCGAACCCTTATCCCGCACTCGGTGCAGTGGTCTCGTGCATTTCCTGTGCGCTCCGGCTCGATATCCGCAGGTGCGCATAATGCGGTTGCGTACATTGAAAATCCGAATGGCGAAGCAGCCGTTATGTACGCACCGTACGCATTCCGCCTATACGACCCCAACAATGTCCTTGTCGCTGAGCGCGAGGGCATTGCATTCATTATGCCGGGCTCTATCACGCCCATCTTCGAAGCAGGAATCCCTACTGGCGGCCGCAGCTTGACGCGAACGTTTTTTGAATTTACCGCCCCTCTCGTGTGGGAGCGCGCCACGGACATGGCGCGGGAGATAGCCATTTTAGGCAAGCAGGCGCGCGATCCGTCCACCGCGCCGCGCGTGACAGCTATTGCAGAGAATACTTCCGTTGCAGATGCTCGCAACGTGCAATTCGTTGCCGTTGTCTTTAATCCTGCGGGCAATGCCTTCGCTGCCTCGGAAACAGTGCTCCCGCTTCTGGCAGCAGGAGAGCGGCGCGAGCTTGTATTTACCTGGCCGGAAGCGTTTCGCGAGATGGTCGGGCGCATCGATATATTTCCCGTAAGGCCGCCGCAGCCGGCCCGCTGATATGAGGAGGCCGCAGCGGGCCGCGCTCGCATGGTTCGGGCACATTGATTGGCCGCTTTTTTTCTCTGCGCTCGCGCTCGCGCTTGTCGGGCTCGCGACGATGCGTCCCCTCTTTGCCGCCGCGGACGTATTCTTTGAGAAGCAGGCAATATGGATAGCCGTCGCCGTGGCTGTCTTTTTTCTCTTTAGCATTCCCGAGTACGGATTCTTGCGGCGTACGCCCGTACTGGTGTTTTTGTATACGGCCGCAGTGGGGCTTCTTGGCGCGGTGCTCGTCATAGGAGGGGCGGTCATGGGTGCGGAGCGCAGGTTCGACCTGGGGTTCTTCTCACTCCAGCCGGCGGATCCGGCCAAACTTATCCTTATTGCGGTGCTGGCGAAGTACTTTGCGCGGCGGCATGTGGCTATCGCACAATTCAAGCACATTGCAGTGTCCGGAGCGTACGCACTCGTCATATGTGCCCTTGTGTTCTTCCAGCCCTCGTTCGGTGGTGCCATTATTATCGCCGCAGTGTGGTTCGGTATGGTGCTCGTGGCCGGCATATCATGGCGGCATCTGGGCGCACTGATGCTGGTCGGAGCTCTCTGCTTCGGCGCGCTGTGGGGCTATGTACTCGAGGACTATCAGAAGCAGCGTATTAATACCTTCATTCATCCGCTCGCCGACGTTCAAGGTGCCGGTTACAACGCCTACCAGTCGACGGTCGCAGTGGGGAGCGGCGAACTCATGGGCAAGGGCCTTGGATACGGAACGCAATCGAAGCTTCGGTTTCTCCCGGAGTACCAAACAGATTTTATTTTTGCCGCCTTTGCGGAAGAGTGGGGGTTCATCGGCGTACTCCTCCTCTTCGGCCTGTTTGCCATTCTCATACTGCGCATACTGCGCATCGCGTGGCAGGGGTCGGATAATTTTGCAACGCTGATGGCGCTCGGCGTGGCGATCCTTTTTATCAGCCACTTCATTGTCCACGTGGGCATGAACATCGGCTTATTGCCTGTCACGGGCACTACCATTCCGTTCATGAGCTACGGAGGATCGCACCTTCTTACCGAGTTCGCGGCTCTCGGCATCCTGATGGGCATGCGCCGCAGAAGAAAGGCGCTGCCGGTACGGGATCAGACCGAGCTCATCGCCGGCATGTGATACGCGCGCAACGTTTCCTCCACCATGCGCTCAATCGGAAATGAGTGCGGCGCGCCTCTCGGCGCATGATGCATCTCTGCGAGCGCGTCAGTGAGCGCTCGCTCATCCCGCGCTGGCACCAAACGTACACCGATATCGGCAAAAGACGAGTCGACGACCGTCGTAGCGATAATCGGGATGCCGGCGGCTGCTGCTTCAAGTAGCACATAGGGCGTTCCTTCTTTGACTGACGGAAGCAGGAGTACGTCGAACGCGGGCAGGTATCGTGCTGCGTCGGGCACGAACCCCGCTAATTGCACCTGTGCCGAGACGCCGCTCTTTTCCGCCTGTGCCGCAAGTGCATGCCTTTCTTCACCTTCCCCGAATACAACGTATTGGAACGGTACTCCGCGTTCCCTGAGAAGCGCGGCGGCGGCGATACCGTACGAGATGCCTTTGTTGGGCGTCAGTTCGGCGATAGAAACAATGCGCAACGAGGGCGGTGACGGCTCCAGGCGGATGCGCGCCGAGAGCCGCTTCTCCGCTTCTTTGCGAGTGCAGTGCTCCGGCTCTGCTATGCCGAGCGGGACGTATGCCGTCTTGCGCGCGATGAGCGGCATCCGCGACGCGATCCGCTCGTCTTCTCTTGATACGGTGATCGCGCAGTGTGAGAGCGCAGCGGTACACCAGCTGACGGCATAGATGAGCGCGCGCGAAATAGGGGAACGCGCTTCTTTGAATGGCCAGCCATGTACGGTGAACACGATGCGCGGGGCGCGCGCGAGCCGCGCGGCGAGCGCTCCGAGGCCGCCTGCTTTAGAGCTGTTCAGGTGCACGACATCCGGTCTCTCGCGCCGGAGAAGGGCGTAGAGAGACGCGAATGCCTGCAGCTCACGCAATGGGGAGATGTCTCTTGTAAGATGCGGGATGCACACCGTGCGTATGCCCGCTGCCGCCAGCCGCTCTGCGAGAGCGCCCTTGCCGTCGCCGAGGGCGACCAGCGGCGTAAGGTTCGGCGGCAGGCGCGTCGCGATGTCAAACACATACCGCTGTGCGCCGCCCCAATTCGGCTTTGTAATGACGAACAGTATTTTTTTACTCATACGAATCAGCGCTTGAACTATGGAGAATTCAGTGTCATGATACACCCATGTCGCCGGTCCCCAAACGTGAGTACCTCGTGCTTCTCGCGGGAGACGTGCTGGTATTCACGCTCGCACTTTGGGTCACGCTCGCGTTGCGTTACTTGGAACCGCCCGCTATCGGACTCTTCCGCCTCCACTTCGAGCCGTTCCTGCTTCTGTTCGGCGCGTGGGTTGTCGTTTTCTTCCTAGCGGGACTCTACGGCCGCCATACGAAATTGTTCCGAAGCAAACTGCTGCCGACTATCCTGTACGCGCAGCTCATAAACGTCGCTATCGCAGCGCTTTTTTTCTTTTCCGTGCCGCTGTTCGGCATCGCGCCGAAAACCATATTGGTCCTCTATCTTGCTGTATCATCGCTCATGATATTCGGCTGGCGCGTTCTTTTGTTCCCACGTCTGCGCTTGTCTAAACGGCTGAAAGGAGTTCTCATAGCATCCGGCCCGGATGCACTCGATTTGGTTGAGGAGATACAGAGTGATGCGCGCTACCCGCTCATGTTCGAGCGCGTCATCGATACGAGCAATATTCCCTCGCACGAGGTCATTCAGCAGGCGTGCCGCGTCGCGGCGGAAGACGACGTTGCATTTCTTGTTGTGGATTTTTCAGACCCGGCCCTTTCTGCGGCGCTTCCCATCGTCTACGATGCGGCTTTTCAGAAACGCCAATTCGCGCTCGTCGACATACTCGACCTCTACGAGGAGGTGTTCGAGCGCGTCCCACTTTCGTTCATGACATATGAGCGCGTGCTGGGGAACCTCTCGCGCTCCCGCCTCTACGATGCGCTGAAACGTGCCATCGACCTCTCCATGGGGCTTGCCGCTGGAGTGTTTTCGCTCGTGCTGTATCCGTTCGTCGCGCTCGCCATCAAGCTCGAGGATGGCGGACCCGTATTCATCTCGCAAGAGCGCGTCGGAAGGTATCAACAGCACATCAAGGTCCTTAAGTTCAGGAGCATGACAGGCAATGATAACGGAAAGTATGGGCACAGCGGGACGTCTTCACTACGGGTCACTCGCGTCGGGAAATACCTGCGCATACTTCGCATCGATGAGCTGCCGCAGCTTTGGAACATCGTTGCGGGCGACCTTTCTTTCGTCGGGCCGCGGCCGGAGTTGCCTGCGCTTGCCGCGCATTACAGCGCGCGCATACCGTACTACAATGCCCGCTATCTGCTCCCTCCCGGACTCACCGGATGGGCGCAAATACGGCACGACAGGCATCCGCACCATGGCGCGGAAGTGGCAGAAACGAAAGAGAAACTCACGTACGACCTCTATTACTTGAAGCGCCGCTCGCTCTTGTTGGACATCTATATTATCCTGCAAACTATCCGCATTGTGCTTACTGCGCGAGGGACGTAGCCAGCACGAGGCCGGCAATGAACACGAGAAAATATGGCACATGAAAAAGCAGTAGTAACGGGCGGGGCGGGTTTTGTCGGCTCACACCTCGTTGATGCGCTCGTCGAGCGCGGATTTGATGTCCACGTCGTCGATAATTATGCTGCAGGAAAGCGTGAAGACCGCATACATAAAGCGGCGACGTATCACGAAGTGGACATTCGCGATTACGAGAAGCTTGCGCCGGTCGTTGCGGGCGCTCGGTACGTGTTCCACGAAGCGGCGCTTCCCCGAGTGCAATTTTCAATTGAGGAGCCGCTGGAGACATTCTCTGTGAACGCCCACGGAACCGCGTCTGTGCTTCGCGCCGCGCACGAAGGAGGCGTTAAGCGCGTCATCTATGCGGCGTCCAGCTCCGCCTATGGCGATCAGGAGACGCTGCCGCTCACTGAAGATCTGCCGGCCTCGCCCAAAAGCCCGTACGGATTGCAAAAATATATAGGCGAGTTGATGTGTCGAATGTGGAGCGAGGTGTATGGTTTGGAAACGGTCTCGCTCCGCTACTTCAATGTATATGGTCCTCGTTTTGATCCGCACGGACCCTACGCGCTCGTTATGGGAAAGTTCATCCTGCAAAAATCCGAAGGGAAGCCGCTCACCATATGGGGCGATGGCACGCATACCCGCGACTACACGCACGTGCGGGATATCGTCCGCGCCAACGTGCTCGCGGCTGAGTCCGAGCGCGTTGGAAAGGGAGAGGTGATAAATATCGGCGCAGGCGAGAACATATCGGTCAGCGATTTGGCGGCGCTCATAGGCGGGCCGGTGGTGCATGAGCCGGAGCGCCTGGAGCCGGCGCATACCCTGGCGGACATTTCTCGCGCGAAAGAGCTCTTAGGGTGGGAGCCGACCGTGAACAGGGAGGAGGCAATTTTGGAAATGAAGCGCGAGTTCGGCGTTTCGTGACGATTAGCGGCAGAGGTGTCACACAGTCGAGGGACTCTATGGTTCAGCTGGCTCTCGTAGTATCCTCATGCTCTTAGGAGCAAGAGGATAGGGTGCATATGATCGTTGACGGCAGAGCTATCGCGGAGGACATATACGCAGAACTAGAGGCGGCGTGCGGGAAGGTTCTCCGCCAGGCGCGGCTCGGTATCGTCGTGTGCGGCGATGATCCGGTCATCCATTCGTTCGTGCGCATAAAGGAGCGCTCGGCGTCCCGCCTCGGGGTAGAGGTTGTGCGCGAGGACGTGCCCAGGAGCGCGACGACGGACGACCTTATTGCGGCAACGAAGCGTGTCGCCGGAGCGGCAGAAGCTGTTATTGTACAGTTGCCCCTTCCTCCGCACGTCGATACGGAAGCAGCGTTACGCGCGATACCAAAAGAAAAAGATGCGGACGCGATCAACCCGGCGCTTTCCGAAGAAGAGCGGCTTGTGCATGCACCGGTCGCGCTCGCCATTCTTGAGATACTGCGCCGCTCGAACGTCGAAATACGCGGGAAAAGAACTGTTGTTGTAGGAAAAGGCCGCCTCGTGGGGACGCCGGCCGCCTTACTCCTCAGGCGCCACGGCACGCATGTTAAGGTGGTGACGCGCTCGGAGGGCTCGCTCGACGATATTTCTGACGCGGACATCGTCGTACTTGGAGCGGGTAATCCCGGCTTCGTCACGCCGCAGATGATAAAGAAAGATGCGGCGATAATCGATGCTGGTACGAGTGAATCGGGCGGCAAAGTGGTGGGCGACGCCGATCCCGCGTGCGCTGAAAAAGCGGCGCTTTTTACCCCCGTACCAGGCGGGGTCGGCCCGGTCGCGGTGGCGATGATATTCAAAAATCTCTGCGCTCTCGCGGAAGCCGCAAAATAACAAGATATTGCGCCGTTTTTTGATGCAGCGTATACTGCATTCTCATGCTAAAACAGCGACTTGCCGCTATTCTCATATTCGCTCTCGGCGCGGCGCTTGGCTGGTTCGTCTATGCATCCGAAGTGGACGGGTGGCGCCCATTTCGGCTCGGGCTCGACCTCTCCGGCGGAACCCAGCTCATATACCGCGCGGATCTCTCGGCCATACCGACCGCGGATGTCCAAGAGTCGATGCGCGCATTGCGAGAGGTCATCGAGCGCCGCGTCAATCTGTTCGGCGTTGCGGAGCCGCTTGTGCAAACCGAGCGCGGCGGTTTTTTCGCGGGAGACGTGGAGGAGCGCCTCATTGTGGAGCTGCCGGGCGTTACCGATACCAACGAGGCCATTGCGCTGATAGGGCAAACGCCCGTACTTGAATTTCGTATGCTGCGCGAGGGCGCGCCGCATCCCGCCGAAGGGCGGCCGGTGGAAGACGTCAACGAGCATTTCGAGTCGGCCACCATTACGGGGCGGCACCTTGAGCGCGCCTCTCTGCAGTTCGAGCAGGGCGTCGGTACGATACCCAACATGCCCATTGTGGTGCTCAACTTCAATCGCGAAGGCGGCGATCTTTTTGCAGATCTGACGCGCGAGAATGTAGGACGCGTATTCGGCATCTTTTTGGACGGTATCGTTATTTCCGCGCCGGTCATTCGCGAGCCCATTCCCGGCGGCTCGGCCGTCATCTCGGGGAATTTCACTGCGGAAGGCGCGCGCGAGCTCGTGCGCAATCTGAATTACGGCGCGCTGCCGCTTCCGATAGAGCTCATATCAACGCAAACCATCGGCTCGACGCTCGGCGAAGAGGCGGTTGCCCGGGGAGTGAGCGCAAGTCTCTGGGGGATAGCGCTAGTCGCCCTCTTTATGCTCTTGTGGTATCGCCTGCCGGGGGCGGTAGCGATAGGTGCGCTCGCACTCTACATTCTTATCATGCTCGCCCTCTTCAAGTTCGTGCCCGTCACGCTCACCGCCGCAGGCATCGCCGGCTTCATCCTCTCCGTGGGTATGGCCGTGGATGCGAACGTGCTTATTTTCGAGCGCATGCGCGAAGAATTGCGCGCGGGCAAGATGCTGCGGGAGGCGATACGCGACGGGTTCGCGCGCGCGTGGCTGGCGATTCGCGATGCGAATATATCCAGTTTTGTCACCGCCATCATTCTCTTCTGGTTCGGAACGTCTCTCATTGAAGGGTTCGCGCTGGTCTTCGGTATCGGCGTTCTCGTTTCCATGCTCTCTGCGATACTCGTTTCGCGAACCCTGCTCTTGGCGCTCAGTACAGAATCGGCCGGCGGCGTCGTGCGGGCACTGTTTGATTCCGGATTGCCCGAGCATCGCGCATAAGGTATGTATATCGTCACTCGCAGGAAGACATTTTTCATTCTCGCCGGCGCATTTGTGGCGCTTGCGCTCGGATCGCTCGCCGTGTTCGGACTCTCCATTGGCCCTGATTTTACCGGTGGAACGCTCGCGGAGGCCCGCTACAGCGAGGGGAGACCGGCGATAGAGGAACTCAGAGCTTCACTGGACGCGGCCGGGCTGAGCGGCTACCTGCTGCGCACGACTGAAGAAGACGGTTACATACTGCGTGCGGGCGTGCTCGCCGACGAGGAGCGCGCCGCACTGCCCGAGGCACTTTCGCTTGGAGGCGCGTATCCGGCGAGCATTGAGCGTCTCACTGAGGTCGGACCGACCGTAGGCGTCGAGCTTCGGAACAAGGCGCTCGTCGCACTCGTTCTTGTCGCGCTTCTCATCGTGCTCTTTATCGCGTTCGCGTTCAGGAAGGTGTCCGAGCCGGTTTCGTCATGGATGTATGGCTTTATCGCAATCGTGACGCTTCTATTCGATGTGCTCGTACCGGTGGGCGCGTTCGCCTTCTTCGGGTATCTGTGGGGTGCGCAGGTAGATGCACTTTTCGTTACGGCGCTTCTTGCCATACTGGGGTATTCCGTCAACGACACCATCGTCGTGTTCGACCGCGTGCGCGAGAATCTGCGGCTGAACCAGGAGGGGAACGTGCGCGAGGATTTTGCGGAAACTGCAGGCCGCTCGCTTAAGCAGACGTACGCGCGCTCCATCAATACTTCACTCACGACGCTCCTGGTGCTCGCCGCGCTCTACGTGTTTGGTCCGTCCGCCACGCAGGATTTCGCACTCACCCTTATCGTAGGCGTCATAGCCGGTACATACTCATCCATAGCGCTTGCCACGCCGCTGCTTGTCGCGGTCGCGCATCGGCGCGTCAGGTAGGTCCATTTCCCACACTGCTTCTGCAGATGTGCAGCTTCTGCTGCATTGTGGAGAGTTTTCCACATTGACACGACTGGCGCCCTACCTATGATGGGCACATGAGTCGCAGGCACGTGCAGAAGGGAATCATCCGTATCCTCCTTACCGCCCGCGGTGGAGGGTTTGCTTGTGTCTAGATTCTCTAAAAACAAAATGTAGATACAAGGAGGCCCTCCACCAGAGAGGGTCTCCGTTCTTTTGGGCAATGCACGTTAGATGGGAGGTAGGCATGTGTAAGATCCACACGTGCGGAAACGGTACGGCTCTTAAGGGGCTCGCCGCCGCCGTACGCGACTTGGCGAGTTCCTTCACTAATGTCGAGCGCGTGATTTGCGGACGCCCCCGAGGATATAAGGGGCGGGCAAAGGTGAAAATATCAGAGCCTTGGCCCGCGGGGATTCTCCCGATCGTCGTATGTGATACGGCTTTTGGAGAGCGGAGAATTGAAGTGCATACCTCCAAGCGGCCCGCAATAGCGCGCATCTTGCGTCGGGAACTTGCCCGGCGCGGCGTACGCTGTGAGTGACGATACCCCCGGGACTGCATGGGTCCCGGGGGTTTGCTTTTTGCTCGGGTTGATACCTCAGCAGATCGCTTGACACTGCCTTCAGAGCGCCTATACTATCCGCATGACCTCGTGATGGTGGATACTCTCTTTCTCTAAAGAGCCCCGCCGTCCGCGGGGCTTGTCCATTGAAAATTGCATATACGAAGAAACGCAAGAATAAGAAATGCACACAATTGGTAAGAAAGTAAGTTAAGTAACCCAATGGAACATCAGAACGCACCTGCCCACTGCTCTTTGAGCATCGGCGAGGTGAGACATTCTTTTGTTCCGTTCACAATTCCAAAGCCGATATGCCTATGCGCGTAAGCGCCGGGCACATCGGTTCTTATTGAGAGTTTGATCCTAGCTCAGGGTGAATGCTGGCGGCATGGATAAGGCATGCAAGTCGAAAGGGTTTAGACCCTTGGCAGACGAGGTAGTAACACGTAGGAACGTACCCCACAGTCGGGCATAATCGGCCGAAAGGTCGGATAATTCCCGATGGCCTGGGCGCATCACATTGCATGTGATGCCAGTAAGCAGTAAGTGGAAGGCAGCAGGCAGTCAAATTCAAACCGAATTTTTGCCTTCTACTTTCTATTTTCTGCCTACTGGTCATCGTGTGTAGCGCGATGCGCTTAGTAAAGATTTATCGCTGTGGGAGCGGCCTGCGTAATATCAGCTAGTTGGTAGGGTAACGGCCTACCAAGGCTATGACGTTTAGGGGAG
>Ga0066639_10005690_pt1 | contig 10443 bp, 10 predicted proteins | sample CryGeyCG2114_010_2_FD_59504 | JGI IMG/M metagenome (GOLD analysis project Ga0066639, IMG submission 59504) | Groundwater microbial communities from aquifer - Crystal Geyser CG10_big_fil_rev_8/21/14_0.10 | ecosystem: Environmental > Aquatic > Deep subsurface > Groundwater | place: USA: Utah... | reverse complement strand
GCCAACGCCGCCGGCCTAGCCAGCTGCGGCCGGGGTCTGGTTATTTGGCATTGTTAATTTTTTCCTATGACCAAATATATTTTAGCCATTAACGCCGGCAGCGCCACGCTCAAAGTCAAGATTTTCAACACTAACTTGCAAGAACTTGGCAGGGCGCAGCTGGAAAGAGTTGGTTTAACCAATTCGTTTTTAGACTATTACTGGGGCAGAAAAAGCCCGCGGATCCATTTTTCGGCCGGCATAAAAAATCATCAGAGGGCCCTCAAGGAAATAATAAAGCTGATGCCCGAGCGGCTTTATCGTCATATTAAACTGGTCGGTCATCGGGTGGTGCATGGCGGCGAAGATTTTATGGAAGCGACGCCGCTGAACAAAAGAATCATCGCCCAAATCGGCCGCTATAATGATTTTGCCCCGCTGCATAATCCTATTAATTTAAAAACGGCCGAGGCGGCGATGACAGAATTCCCGCAGGCCAGGCACTGGGCAATTTTTGACACCCAGTACTTTAAAGACCTTAAGGAAGAGATTTATCTTTATGCCATTCCGCTGAAATATTACCAACATTACGGCATCAGAAAGTATGGGTTTCACGGCCTGTCCCATGAGTATATGTATCAGCAGGCCGTTAAAAGATTCGGGCGCAAAAATTTGAATCTGATTACTTGTCATTTAGGCAATGGCGTCAGCATTACGGCCGTCAAGAACGGCCAAGTGGTTGATACCAGCATGGGTCTGACGCCTCTTTCCGGGGCGATTATGGGCAGCCGGTCCGGCGATCTCGATCCCTTCATCCCGCTTTTTTTAATGCAAAATCAAAAATTGTCAATTGCCGAGGTTCAGCAGGAGCTTAATTTTTCTTCCGGATTAAAAGGTTTGTGCGGCGCTTCTGACCTGCGCGATGTACTGACCATGGCCGGCCTCAAAATCCCGGGTCATAGGCACATGGTCAAGACCAATAGCCGTAAGAAAGAATTGGCTAAACTGGCGATAAAAAGTTATTTATATCATATAGAACGATACGTCGGCAGTTATGCAGGGCTGATTGGCCGGCTGGATGCGGTAGTTTTCAGCGGGGGCGTTGGTTACAATCTTAAAGAATTCCGTCAATCAATTATGGGAGCGATATTTTTTATTGGCCGGCCGAAAGTTCTGGTAATCAAGGCTAACGAAGAGCTGATTATGGCGCAGAAATTAATTAAAACGGCATGGATTTAAAGTCAAAAATCAGGGCGGTGCCAGACTGGCCCAGGGCTGGCGTCAGTTTCAAAGATATTTCCACTATCATTGAAGACGCGGCCGCTCTAAAATACGTCATTGATAAATTGTTAGAGCCGTATCAAGGACAAAAAATTGATAAAGTGGTGGGCATTGATGCCCGCGGCTTTTTGTTGTGTTCGGCCATGGCCTACAGTTTAGGCGCCGGTTGCGTTATGATCCGTAAAAAGGGCAAACTGCCTGCCAAAACCATCAGCCAGGATTACGCTTTAGAGTACGGCGCCAATACCATAGAAATGCATCAGGACAGCATTAAAGCCGGGGAAAGGGTGGTTATGGTTGATGACTTGTTGGCCACCGGCGGCACCATGGCCGCTGCCGCTTCTTTAGTCAAAAAGTTAGGCGGCCGGATCATTGGCATTAGTTTTATCATTGATTTAGTGTTTTTAAACGGCAAAGAAAAGCTAACTGGTTATCCTGTTTATACTTTAGTTGAATATCATAGTTAATTAATTATGAGTCCTAAGGCCGAAATCGGCATTATCGGCGGCTCCGGTTTTTATGAATTCATCACCGACGGTCAGGATTACGAAGTGATGACCCGTTGGGGCCGGCCCAGCGACAAAATCACCATTGGCCAAATCAGCGGCCGGGCAGTGGCCTTTTTGCCGCGCCATGGTAAAAATCATATTTTCCCGCCGCACCGAGTGCCTTACTTAGCCAATCTGGCCGCTTTTAAGAAAATCGGGGTAAAATATCTGATTGCTCCCAGCAGCTGCGGCTCACTGCAGGCCGGCATTAAGCCGGGCGATTTTGTCATCTGTGATCAATTTGTTGACAGAACAAAAAATCGGACCGATACTTATTATCACGGTCCAACGGTGGTGCATATTGTCGGGGCCGAGCCCTATTGTCCTACTTTGAGGCAGCTGGCTATTGATTCTTGCCGCCGGCTAAACATACCTCATCATCCAACCGGTACCGCGGTAGTCATCAACGGCCCGAGGTTTTCTACCAAGCAGGAAAGCTTATATTTTACCAGAATGGGAAACAGCGTCGTCAACATGACCCAGTACCCGGAAGTGGTTTTAGCCAGAGAGCAGGAGATTTGCTACGTTAACATATCACTCTGCACCGATTATGATGTCGGGCTGGTGTCCGAACAACATCTGCCGCCGGTCAATATCCAACAAGTACTCTCTACTTTTAAAAGTAACATTGAGAGGGTGAAGAATTTGATTGGCGAGATGATTAAGCAACTGCCGCCAAGTAAGCTGACTTGCGACTGCCAGCAGACCTTAACCAAGTCCAGGATTTAATCAAGCGTTGTTTTATCCCGCCCGCCTAGCCTGACTCGGCCAGCTGGATTTATATTTTTGCCTTTAGTATAATGAAATTGTTACAAAACTGTATCTACTGCAGTTTGTCTTTTTCGGCTACGGCTTCGTCAGGCCGGCGCGAAATGATTTTCACCGTAATCCTATTACGCTTCAAATCATTTCGCTGGCCTTCCTCGCCTCGCTCGAAAAATCCTAAACTTCGTAACGAACCAGTTTTGTAACCATTTCAATAGCTTTATGACTTTTACAATCAAAAATTTATGCTATTTCACTATAATTTTGATTCTTTTTGTTTTTGCCGCTCCGGTCAGCGCGGCAGATTATGATTACGATTTGGCCATTAATTATGACGATATTTATTTTTCCGAAGATGTTTTAATCGCCGGCGATCAGGTGCGGATTTATGCCACGGTCCATAACGTGGGCAGTGAAGATATCGTTGGTTATGTTTCTTTTTTTCGCGGCATTGAACTGATTGGCAATTCGCAACCAGTTTCCGTTTTACCCAACGGCAGTGATGACGTTTTTGTTGACTTTGTGGTGCCAGACACCTCCTTTAATGTTTTGGCCAGAATCCAGGGGACCGATCCGGCTGATCAGAATTCCAGTAACAACGAAGATCAGACCAATTTGATTCATCCGGATTTTGACACCGACGGCGATGGCGTTGTTGACCGGCTGGACAGTGACGACGATAACGATGGTTTGACCGATGTTGCCGAAGGCGACAGCTCTTGCACCGATCCTTTATTGGCCGACACCGACGGCGATGGCATTAATGATCAGGCTGATCAGTTTCCTTGCGATGCCAGCGAAACCATGGATACCGACGGCGACGGTCAGGGCAATAATGCCGACGTGGACGATGATAACGATGGCTGGTCCGATAGTCAGGAGCAAAGTTCGGGTACCGATCCTTTAAGAAAAGACACCGACGGCGATGGCGTTAACGACCCCCAGGATTTTTACCCCCTGGACAGCGCTCAGTGGCAGGAGATAGCGGTCATAGAGCCGCGCAATATTTTTCAGCCGCCGGTTAACCAAAACAGCAATCAAGACGAAACGCCTTCAGGCACGATCAATCAGAACCTGTCTACCTTAGAAGATATGGAGCAACAATTGGGGCAATTTGGGGCGACGTCCGAGGTCAGTAAAAAACTGGCCGGGCAACCACTGGAAAAACTGGGTTTGGCCGTGGAAAAGGTATCGTCCGGTTATGGAAAGTTTTTTCGCTGGAATAATATTTTGCTGTGGCTGGGGTTAATAATCATTTTATTAATTGTGGCGATTATTGTCTGGCTTAAAAGTAAAAAGGCCACTTATTCAGTTTTAAAAATGGATGCTCTGGTCCAAAAAAAAGAGGTTAAAAAAACTCAACCAACAATGGTCAGAATTGATCCCAGGTCAAAGCCCCGGCCGCCTCATATTGTTGATTTAAAAGGGATGATGAAGAAGTGAAAGAATCAGGAATTAAGAATGTTTTAGATGATGTCATTAGCGCGTTGTGCCTGTCAGGGCATTTTTATATATTAGATTTAAACCGTCACGGTAGGTATATTAAGAGATAGTTATGAATAAATATCAGTGGGTAATTAAAGAAAACATTGCTAAAGATGTCGCTCCCAAGCTACCTAAATTGCATCCGGTCATCAGCCAGCTGCTGTTTGACCGTGGTCTGGTGACGCCCGAACAAATTCAGCAGTTTTTGCAGCCGGATTATGGTAATGACGTTTACGACCCCTATCTTTTCAGTCAGATGCAACGGGCGGTTGACAGAATATTTTCAGCACAGGCGGCCAGGGAGAAAGTGATTATTTACGGCGATTATGATGCCGACGGCGTTTGCGGTTCAGCCATTTTGACCAAAGTCTTTGAAGAAATGGATCTGGATTTTGAAACCTATCTACCCAACAGAGAATTGGAAGGTTACGGTCTGAACGCTAAAGCCATCAATGAATTGGCTGACAAAAAAGCCAAGTTAATTATCACGGTTGATTGCGGCATCAGCAATAATAACGAGGTGGAGCTGGTAAAAAAGTTGGGCATGGATGTTATTATCACCGATCATCATCATTCGCCCGGAAGCTTGCCCAAAGCTTGGGCGATTATTCATCCCGGTCTTGACCCCGGCTATCCGTTTAAGGACCTGTCGGGCGGCGGTACGGCCTTTAAGCTGGCTCAAGCGCTGCTGCGGCAGCTTAAGAAAAAATCCGGCAGCGCCGAAGATCCGGCCGCTGAAAAATGGCTGTTGGATTTAGTGGCCATCAGCACGGTGGCTGACCTAGTGCCGTTAATGGGCGAGAACAGAGCTTTGGTCAAATACGGTTTGCTGGTGCTGGGCAAGACCAAAAACTTGGGTTTGCAGAAACTGATGGAAATTGCTGGCTTAAATTTGCAGAAAGTTGACACCCGAGCGGTGGGTTGGCAGATTGCTCCCCGAATTAACGCCGCCGGCCGGATGGATCATGCTAACTCCGCTTACCGTTTGTTAACTACCGCCAACGTGGAAGAAGCCATTACCATTGCCAGCGGTCTCAATAAAAGAAACGCCGACCGCCAATCATTAACCGAGAAATTAATTGAAGAATCAAAAAAACAAATCGGACCAGTCCCTGGCGATCTGCCCGTTATTTTTAGCTGGGGAGCGGATTGGCCGGTCGGAGTAATTGGTTTAGTGGCTTCTAAGCTGACTAATCTGCATGGCCGGCCGGCAATTGTTTTAAGCAAGCAGGGCGAAAAATTAGTGGCTTCCGGCCGCAGTATCCAAGAATTTAATTTAATTGAGGCTTTAACCAAGTTTAAGGACTATTTTGACAAATTCGGCGGTCATAGCGGAGCGGCCGGTTTTTCCATCGGTGCCGGTAAATTTGACGAATTTAAGGCAAAATTCACTGCCTTGGCTCAAGAGCAGTTGGCCGGAATGTCATTTATGCCTAGATTGATTATAGACGCCCAGTTAGAATTAAAGGATTTTACCTGGCCGCTTCTTGAAGCATTGAAAAAATTTGAACCATTTGGCCAAAGCAACTTTAAGCCGCGTTTTCTAATTAAGGATTTAACCGTTATGTCGTGCGAGAACGTCGGTCAGGGCGATCAGCACCTGCGTTTAATCGTCAGACAAGGCAACGAACAGCGCCGCGTCATCTGTTTTGGCTTTGGTGATTACCTGGAAAAGTTAAATCCGCAAGACCAGGTGGAGATGGTCTGCGAAGCCGGAATTAATAAATGGAACGGCAGTCAAGAAATTCAGCTGTCATTGGTAGACATTAAACCGGCTGGAAACGGTAAAATTTAAATGTCATGGTTTATCCTAAACTGAAAATTTATACCGACGGCGGCGCCAGGGGCAACCCGGGCCCGGCCGCTTGCGCGGCGGTGCTTAAGGATCCCAGCGGCCGGATAGTCAGCCGGCAGTCCCAGTATTTAAATCGTACCACCAATAATCAGGCGGAATATCGAGGCGTGCTGCTTGGCCTGAACCTGGCCAAAAAGTTCGGCGCTCAGGAGATTGATTTTTATTTAGACAGTCAATTGGTGGTCAATCAGCTGAATCTGGAATACAAAGTGAAAGACTTGGCCCTCCAATCAGTTTTTGTAAAAATCTGGAACCTTGGCCTTGGTTTTAAAAAAATAAGATTTCATCACATCCCCAGGGAGGAGAATAAAGAAGCCGACCAACTGGTAAATCAGGAACTTGACGCCCAGTGATGATTTCTATTATAATTCATTCATGACGGAGCAAAATTGGGGCATCATTGGACATCAGAAAATCATCAGATTCTTGAACCGGTCAATTGAGGCCGACCGCTTAGCCCAGACCTATCTGTTTTACGGACCCAGGTCATTGGGCAAGGCCACGGTGGCGGAAAGGTTTGCCGAAGTTTTGCTCAAAAGCCGCCAGGCCAAGTTAACAGATTTATATAAAGTCGAGCTTTTAGAAGGTAAAAAAAATATTGCCATTGAACAGATCAGGGAATGGCGGCAGAAATTGCGGCTTAAATCTTTTGACGAAGCCGGTTACAAAGTGGGTTTGATTGACGATGCCGAAAGGCTCAATTTGGAATCGGCTAACGCCCTGCTTAAGGCCATAGAAGAGCCGACGCCCAAAACGGTCATTATCTTGGTGACGGCCGATTGGGACAGAATATTGCCAACCATCATCTCCCGCAGTCAGTTGCTGCGCTTTTCGCCCGCCAGCCAGTCGGAACTGCTGGAGGGCCTGAAGGTTAAAGATTATCCCCAGGCGCAGATAGATAAAGTCAGTCAGCTGGCCTCCGGACTGCCGGGCAAAGCCATTAATTTTTTAAATAATCCGGAACTATTCACCAGTTTTAAGAAACTACACCAAGCTGTTTTAAAAACGTTTAGCAGTAATTTGGCCGAAAGGTTTTTACTGGTGGAAAAACTGCTGGCGGCCGGCGAAGATTTTAATCAAAAAGTTGCGATTGCGCTGGATTTTATAAAGCATTTCCAGTTTGTCTTCAGGGACCTGTTATTGAGGAGCCAAAATCTAACTTTTTGGCTGCGCCATCAAGATCTAATCAGCCGCGATTATTCTTTAAGCGAGCTGATCGCGATTGGCACCAAGCTGCGGGATGCGGAACGACAGTTAATTGGCAATATTCAGCCGCGGCTGGTTTTAGAAAATTTATTAATCAACCTATGAAAAGAAAATTTATCGCTTTCAGCCTTTTCTGCTTAACCGCTGTTTTGTTGACCGGCTGTGTTATTTCTTTCAAAGCTAAGGAAAATATAGATGGCGGCGTTTTCGTTTCCAACGATAAAGGCGAGAACTGGTCGCAAACATCTTTAATTTACCGGGTCAGCGATATTGCTAAAACTTTCAGCAATATTGATTTGATTGGCATGACCGTTGATCCGTTGGATAGCAAAGCGCTGTACGTTGCCACTCACGATAAAGGCATGTTTTATACTTATGACGGCGGCACGGGCTGGCATCAGACTTTGGAAAATAAGGGCCGCATTAATACCATTGCCATCAGCCCCAGGGAATCATGCATTATTTATGTGGCTATTGCCAACCGTATTTACAAATCCACCGATTGCAACCGGCACTGGGATTATCAGTTGATTGAGCCCCGGGCCGATCCTAATAATCAAATCACCGCTTTGGCCGTGGATAACAACGACAGCAACATTGTTTATGCCGGCACCTCCGGCAAGGGGCTATTTAACAGCGCCGACGGCGGCTACTCATGGCATGTGATTAAGTTTTTTGATGACCGCATCGTCAAATTGCTGATTTTACCATCCAATACCAATATAATTTACGTGGTGACCGCCTCAAAAGGAATCTTTAAGACAACGGATAAAGGTCAAACCTGGACAGAACTGTTTAATGACGAAACCAAGAAGCAATATGCCAAACTGCTGGTTTACCGCGATGTCATTTTAGATCCGACGGTAGAGGACGGCCTGCTTTATGCTTGTCCTTACGGTTTATTTCGTTCCGGCGACGGCGGCCAGAGCTGGCAGAATATAAAACTGCTGACACCGCCCGATAGCGTCAATATCTATTCCGTCGGTATTAATCCTCAAAACGGTCAGGAGATTTATTATGGCATTGATAAGGTTCTATACCGCTCGGAAGACGGGGGAGCGAATTGGATCACCAGGAATTTGCCCACTGTCAGAGCGCCGGAATTTTTATATATCGATCCGGCCAATCCCTCCCGGCTATATTTAGGCGTTCAACAAATTAAACAATAGTTAAACTTTTGCCTATGAGTGAATTCGTTAGTGCCCACAAGCCCGATTTACAAAAAGTGATAGAGCATTTTCAAAAGGAAATTGCCGGATTAAGGATTAGCCGGGCCGCCCCCGCTTTAGTAGAAAATATTATTGCTGAAGCATATGGCGTGCCTACGCCCATTGTTCATCTGGCCAGTATTACCATGCAGGACGCCAAAAGTCTGGTCATTAGGCCGTGGGACAAAAATAATCTTAAAAACATCGAAAAAGCTCTGCAAGCGGCCGGTATTGGCGCCAGTATAACCGTTGAAGGAGAGGCGATTCGGGTGATTGTTTCTTCTATGACCGAAGAAACCAGAAAAGAAGTCATTAAAAAATTGAATCAAAAAACCGAGGAGGCTAAAGTAAGTTTAAGAAGCAAAAGAGAAAAAATCAGAGAGCAGATCATTAAACAAGAAAAGGATAAAATTATTGCCGAAGACGAAAAGTTCAAATCGTTGGAAGAACTGGATGAATTGATTAAAGATTTCAACGAAAAAATTAAGGAGATTGCCCAGAAGAAAGAGACGGAGATAATGGTTATTTGATCTTGTTGTTAATTAATTCTGTCAATTTATTAAATTATGGTATCCATAGTTATTTTTATTATCATTTTGGCCGTTTTAATTCTGGCCCATGAATTTGGCCATTTCATTACGGCAAAAAAAACAGGCGTGGCCATAGAAGAGTTTGGCTTAGGTTTCCCGCCCAGGCTTTTTGGCAAAAAAGGCAAGGATGGCGTCTTTTACTCAATCAATCTTATTCCCTTGGGCGGCTTTGTTAAATTAAAAGGCGAGTCCGGTGAATATCGCGACGATCCGGATAGCTTTGTCAACCGCCCAATCAGGGTCAGAGCGTTGATTATTGCCGCCGGCGTTATCATGAACGTCATTGTGGCCTATCTGCTTTTTTCCGTTGGTTTTATGTTTGGCCTGCCGACCATAGTCGGCGATGACCAGCTTAACGATCCCGGCATAAAAAACATTAAGGTGCAGATTGCCAGCGTTGTCGCCAGTTCGCCGGCCCAGCTAGCCGGCATCCAAATCGGTGATCAGATTTTGTCCATCAACGGTCAAACTCAAGCCACCGAAACGGCCTACCACGATTTTATCGGCCAGCACAGTCAAGATGAATTGACATTAAAAATTTTGCGGCAGGAGCAAATCAGCGAAGTCAAAGTCAGACCGCAGGAAATAGAGGGCTTTGCCGCGGGTAAAGTTCTGGGAGTGACTTTAATTCAAACGGGCATTGTCCGGCATAACTTTTTTACCAGCTGGTATTACGGTTTACTGGCTACCGGCAATGTTATAATTTTAGTCGTCCTGGCTTTCTTTAATTTGTTTAAAGACTTGCTGACCGGGCTGGGCTTATCGCCCGATCTTTCCGGTCCGGTGGGCGTGGCGGTGATGACCGGTCAGGTGGTTTCTTTGGGCTGGGTTTATGTATTGCAGTTTATGGCGCTGTTATCTTTGAATCTGGCGGTGATCAATTTTTTTCCTTTTCCCGCTCTGGATGGCGGACGGTTTTTGTTTTTGATAATAGAAAAAATCCGCCGACAAGCCGTCAGCCAGAAAATTGAAAACATCATCCACAGCGTCGGCTTTACCCTGTTAATTCTTTTGATTCTGGCCGTTACTTACCGTGATATTGTTCGTTTCGGCGGGGGATTCATTGAACGGGTAAAAAATATTTTCACTTAGGCCGCCATGAACTTTAAAATCAGCCAGCAGCTATTTAAAAAAAACATTCGCGATGCTTTGCGTTCGGCCGGCTATTTCGGCATCATTGACCGTCGGAGCGGCCAGACCAGCTTTGTCCGGCGTTTATCTTTAAACCAGTATTATCCCAGGTTTCATTTATACCTTGAGGCAAACCAAGATTACCTGAATTTTAGTTTGCATCTAGACCAAAAAAAAGTCAGCTACATTGGCCAGCGGGCTCATAGCGGTGAATCTGGCGGACCAGAAGTTAAACAGGAGGCGGCCAGAATTCAATCATTGTTTAAGTGATTTTTTTTCCTTGTCATTGGCTTAAATACATTATCGTAAAAATCACAGGTTCTAGTTTGACCGTTGCTGGAAAAAATGGTAAAAATTTAAAGGTTAAACTAAAGAGTAAGGTTAAACTAAAGAGT
>Ga0066639_10005685_pt1 | contig 10445 bp, 13 predicted proteins | sample CryGeyCG2114_010_2_FD_59504 | JGI IMG/M metagenome (GOLD analysis project Ga0066639, IMG submission 59504) | Groundwater microbial communities from aquifer - Crystal Geyser CG10_big_fil_rev_8/21/14_0.10 | ecosystem: Environmental > Aquatic > Deep subsurface > Groundwater | place: USA: Utah... | reverse complement strand
TCATAGGCGGTAGTTTGCAAGGTCTCAAAGCTCCCAACGTCACCAGTGGTGTCACGCAAACGCTTAGTCCAAGGCCGATCATTCCAACCCACATCCACTGATCTGAAAGTATAACCGCCGGCAGTCGAGGCATACCAAGCGGTAATCACTTGGCCGCCGGCAACCATAACCTCTCCGGCCGTATCTTTGACTGCCTGTTCCCAAGCCCCGCCTTTATTACCACCTTTGTAAACTTGACAAGCTTGAGTGGTACAAATCTCGCTATTGCCATTGCCGGTATAAGCTAAAGCATAAGAGCGAGCCGCCACCACTTGAGCTTTTAAAGCTTCCGCTGGCCAATCTCCGGGCATTTCATAAATACCCAGTAAATATTGTTCCAGAGGCATCTCACCATAGCCTTGAACTTTAAGATTAATATTATCTTTTTTCTCAAAACTAATATTGTCAAAATAGGCTTGGAGAATTTGATGATAATCTTGACTGGCCTTGGCGCGGCCATAAGCGCCGTATTGATTCATTCCGACCCGATGGGGAATCCCAAAAGTAAAAAAGGCAAAGGCCGGACTAAAGCCAGGGTCAATCTTGCGGTCGTCGGTACAGTACAAAGGACCGGCTCCTAAACTGGTCGGTAGATTAAGGCTGCCTAATTTTTGGGCTAAAAGCTGTTGCTGTTTGGCTGATAATTGAGCAATCTGCTGGGATAGCTTGGCTTGATACTCTTTGGCGCCTTTAACTTCTTTGCGAAAAAATTGGGCTTGTTGATCCACTTTTTCCTGCAACTCAGCTAACATGGCTCGGTCTTTTTCCACCTTAGCTTTATCTTTTTCCAATTGAGCCAATTCTTTAGAGATCTTGGCAATCATCGCCTTATCTTCTTCGGTGACTGCCTGGCGGTAAGATAAATCCTTGGTAAATTGGGAAGCTTTATCTGAAGCCAGTAAAAAGAAAAGGGCTGAGGGACCACGCAGATGTTTGTAATAGGCTTCCACTCTGTCGGCTAGAATTTCGTATTGGGTTTTAAAAGCCAATTCCCGATCAGTAATACTTTGTTCCAAATTAGCTAGATGAATCGCAGCTTGCTCTAAACCTTGCTGAATCGCTTGCAATTTTTGATCAAGGCGGATCAACTCACCCTCCAAGGGCTTAGTAGCAGCAACACTTTGTTGCCGGGCACTTTCCAATTCAGTAATTTGTTTAGCTAAATCCTCCAGCTCATCAGCGTAAGCCGAACCAACCACCAACCACCAACCACCAACCACCAGCAAACCGGCAGCAATGACTAAGCACGCCCGCTTGAGCAATTTTTGAAAATTGAAAATTGAAAATTGAAAATTCACTGTTCTTCTATCATACCATTTACCCCGCACCATCCCGCCTTTGCGGGACTGGTGCGGGGTTTACTCCCCCGCTTCTCTCTGATAAACTTAAAAGTATGAAGCTTAACTTTTTATATGTTTTAATTATTTTCTCATTTATACTAACTGCTTTTTTAACTTCCCCTCCCACAATAATTTTTGCTGTTGATCGTTGCGATGATCTTGAAAATAAAACAGGGGAAGCATACTATCCTTGTTCTTGTGTAACTATATTTTCGGAGCATTGCTGTAAGGAGGCTAATCGCGGAGTATATAGTTGTAAAGATGCTCTTATGCCAGATGGAAGACCAGTAGCTGTTAGTTATTCAAGTCCAAGTCCAAATCCTTCTACTATCACTGTTGGGCCTGCCGAGTGCCCAGGCTCAAACATAGATAATATTTTGCTGGAAACCGCTATTGGTTGCATTCCTACCACTCCTCAAGGCTTTATCAGTAAAATTTTAGAGATCGCCATTTTTATCGCTGGCGGCATGGCCTTCTTACTTATGGGTTGGGGCGCTTTCCTTTTGATTACTTCTCAAGGCAACCCAGAACAGATTAAGGGGGGGCAAGAGATTATCGTTTCCGCCGGCGCCGGTTTGTTGTTTATTATCTTTGCCGTGTTTATGTTGCGCTTAATCGGATTTGATATACTCAAGATACCAGGATTCCAGCAAAATTAAAAAATTTACAATTCTCAATTTAACAATCAATTTTCAAACATTGAAAATTAAAAAATTGAAAATTCAATGAAAATTGAAAATTGGGAATTGAAAATTAATGGTAATGTTCCAACTAACTCTTCCCGGTAATGTCACCCTTAAAGAACCAGATAATTTCAAGTTTGCCGGTGAAGCCGGCAAACTAGGGAATGTCCTTTCTTCACTCTTAACTTATGTTTTCCCTATCGCCGGTTTAATTTTATTGGTGATGCTGATCTTGGGCGGTTTTGAACTCTTAACTTCTGGTGGTAATCCTGATACGGTCAAGGCTGGACAGGGCAAAGTGGTTTCGGCTTTAATTGGCTTTTTAATCGTTTTTGTCGCCTGGTGGCTGATGCAGATTATAGAAACGGTATTGGGATTTAAGATACTGGGATAGGAAACTGTTATTGTTCGATCCGCCAGTTGGCGGAGAGAACTTCTCGACTTCTCCGGCATACGCCGGATTCGCTCGAAGAATAAAGACTCTGCGGGGATTTTGCGATTAACTTGCGGAAATAACTTCTAAGATTTAAAAAATTAAGAATTATTCATAAATCTTTAATCGTAAATCTATTTTTTAGAATCTCCACCAAATCTACGATCCCTTTTCTCATACTCTTTCAGTGTCTTATCAAATTCCTCAACTGTAAAGTCCGGCATCAAAGTTTTGGGGAAATAAAATTCGGCATAAGTGGTTTGCCAGGGCATAAAACCAGATAATCTTTGTTCCCCGCCGGTGCGGATGACCAAATCCACATCAGGAAGTAAAGGCTCTGAAGTATCCAAACATGAAGAGAATAATTCTTCAGTGATGTCAGAATTTTTGATTTGTGATAGTGATTTGTGATTTGTGATCAGACGCCGAATAGCGCGCAGGATTTCATCTCTTCCTCCATAATTTAGAGCCATGGTCACGGTAATTTTGGTATTCTGGCGTGACTGTTGTTTCCATTGCTCCATCACCTTTACCAAATCCTTGGGCAATTTGGATAAATCGCCAATCGTATTTAACCGCATCCCGGCTTGATTATATCTTTCGAGATCGCGTTTAAACCTTTCTCGCATGAGCCCAAATAAGGCGCTAGCAAACCGTTTACCCCGCTTCCAGTTTTCGGTGGAAAAAGCCCAAAAAGTAATATAAGGAATGCCTAATTCAACACAGCGATAAATAAGTGGCTCCAAAATATGGTCGGTCACATATTTATGCCCAGCCAAAGCAGGTAAGCCCCGCTTTTTAGCCCACCTGCGGTTGCCATCAACAATAATGGCCACATGTTGAGGAAGTTTGGTAAATTGCATAAAATATAAAAGTAATTAGCAACCTAAATATAGGTTTGGATTCCCTCCTTCTATGATTACCTCCAAGAGAAGATCAATTGCCGCCTGCTTTCTTCCTGCTTGAACCCAAAGCTCCATGTCTCTAGGCCGGGTAAGGGAACCAATATCGATCACTCTATCATCTCCTCTAGCTTGAGCACCAACTCCCGGCACAGGATCTAGAACCTCCACTTTCTGACCTTTAATCTCTACAACTCCTCCCATTCAATTCACCCCCTTCATTCCACTAATATAACCTGTTTTTATTTATTAAAGGCTATTGTAACTCTTTATTATTTGCTTTTTCTAGATAATTGATCAGTCATCCCCCTAGTCCATTGAATAACCTCTTCAATCTTATCGAGAGAAAGTGAAGTCGCTTGATGTTTCTCCAAAACTTTCTCTAAAATCATGGGAATATCCAAAAACCTAATCTTTTTTTTAAGAAATAACTCCACTAAAACTTCATCGGCAGCCACCAAGACTGTAGGATAGGTGCCGCCTCGCTTGCCTGCTTCATAAGCCAAACCTAAACCGGGAAACCGCTTTAAATCAGGCGCCTCAAAGGTTAATGATGGAATTTTAGTCAAATCCAGCCTTTCAAATTGGCTGACTAACCGTTGAGGATAAGTTAAAGCAAACTGAATCGCCAAGCGCATATCAGGTACTGCCAATTGGGCTTTAATTGAACCATCAATAAACTCTACCAGTGAATGAATTAAGCTTTGACGATGAATCACGGTTTGGATCTTCTCATAAGGTTGGTTAAACAACCAGTGCGCTTCAATGACTTCTAAGCCTTTATTTATTAAGGAAGCTGAGTCAATAGTAACCTTCGGACCCATTTTCCAGTTGGGATGTTGGAGGGCTTGCTCCGGAGTAGCCTGTTTAATTTTTTTAAAAGACCAATCCCGAAAAGGTCCTCCGGAAGCAGTTAAAATTAAGTTAGCTATTCCTCTTCTCTTCTCGCCCGACAAACATTGCCATAAAGCACAGTGTTCGCTGTCAATCGGTCGCAACTCTACTCCATATTTTTTCGCTGTCGCCATGATTAACTCGCCACCTATGACTAAAGCCTCTTTGCTGGCCAAAGCCACTTCTTTATGGGCTTTTATGGCGGCTAAGGTTACGGGCAACGCTACTGTTCCTGAGGTGGCGATTACCACCAGATCGATATCAGGATGGGTGGCAACTTCCCTTAAGGCTTTTTCTCCTTGAAATAACTGAGACACATGATGAACCTTGGCAGCAGCTATTTTTTGTTTAGTACTGATACCTACTATTCTGGGTTGATATTGATCTATTTGCTGATTCAGCTTCTCTATATTATGGTTGGCGGCTAAAGCTGTCAGCACAAACCTCTCGGGTAGGGATTTAATCACTTCCAAAGTTTGCGAACCGACTGAACCGGTGCTCCCTAAAACCGCCACTCTTATAGGCTCGGCAATATTTTGGTTTGCTTTTGAAATAAACATCATTCTCCTTTAATAAGGCAATTAATTATCATAAGTAAAAACTATTTTTGGGAAACCTGATGCAATCGTTGCGCGTCTTCTTGATATCCCTTTTCCAGGAGCACTTTCCGCACCTCTTGCAAAAAGACTGGTAAAAATTTCTTTTCCTCTTCAATAATGGCTACCACTTTACCCTTTTTAAAAATGGCGGCCTGTTTTTTGCCTCCCGACAAACCAATATCGGCAAAGCGGGCTTCGCCTGGGCCATTGACTACACATCCCATCACCGCCACCTTTAAGGGCGCCTGCACTTGACTTAAAGCTCTTTCTACCTTTTTGGCCAAACCAATAAGATCAATTTGGGTCCGGCCACAAGTAGGACAGGCAATAATACTGATCCCCTTTTGCCGTAAATCCAAAACCTTTAATATCTCCCAGGCCGTTCGTACTTGTTCCACGGGGTTAGCCGCAATCGAAACCCGAATCGTATCTCCAATGCCCTTAGAAAGAATAGAACCAATGCCGACGGCACTTTTTAAAGAACCCGACCAAGCTGTTCCCGCTTCGGTGATGCCTACATGCAAAGGATAAGCAAAACGCCCGGCAAAGGCTTCATAAGCCTTTATGGTTTGGTTAACATCCGAACCTTTTAAGGAAACTACGATCTCGTAAAATTTTTCTTTTTCAAGAATTTTAATCTGTTTGGTGGCTGATTCTACCATGACCCTGGCTACCCCGTATTTACCATATTGCGCCCACAGGTCTTTTTCCAAAGAACCCATATTGACCCCAATGCGAATGGGAATTTGTTTTTCCTTGCAGGCTTTAACTACTGCTTTAACCTGATTGGCGCCGCCAATATTGCCAGGATTGATCCTCACCTTATCCACTCCTTGTTTAATGCTCTCCAAAGCCAATAAATATTGGAAATGAATATCGGCTACCAAAGGAATATGAATTTGCGCTTTGATTTTACCCAAAGTTTTAGCTGCTTTCATATCGGGAACCGTCACCCGGACAATCTCGCAGCCGGCTTTTTCCAGTTCCAGAATTTGGGAAACCGTGGCCGGCACATCGTGGGTTCTAGTCTGGGTCATCGATTGGACCAGAATAGGATGACCCCCGCCAATTTTTCGGTTGCCAATCTTAATGATCCGAGTCTGCCCACGAGTAATCATAGGGTAGTAGTTAAAATAACTAATTGGTATTTATTGCTTAATCTCTTTTGGGCCTCTAAGGCTAAACTTCTGCTTTTAAAAAATCCCACCACCGTTAAACCTGAACCGCAAAGCAGAGTTCTTAAAGCGCCTAATTGTTTCAACTCAGTTTTGATTTGAGCCACAATGGGATAATGCTTTACTATTGAGGCCTCAAAATCATTATGCAGGGATAAAGTCAATAAATTAATGTCTTGCGTGCTGATAGCTTTAACACATTTTGATAATTTATTTAAATTTTTACCTAGAGTTTTCTCTTCAAGATGTCGATATGACCAGGCAGTCGAAGGCTTGGTCTCTTTAGGTACCACCAAAACCAAGGGAAACTGAGGCATTTTTATGGACAATGGGGCTACTCTTTCCCCTGTGCCTGAAATCTTAGCTAGACCGCCAATTAAGCTATAAACCACATCTTTGCCTAAACTACTAGCGAGGGGTATCAGTTTTGATCGAGGTATGGTTAGATTCCATAGCCTAGGCAAAAAATTTAGAGCCGCTGCCGCATCACTGCTGCCTCCTCCCAAACCGGCTTTAACCGGGACATGTTTTTTTAAAATGATTTTTGCCCCTAGTTTTGGTCGATTAACTTCTCTTTTTAAGAGTCTAGCCGCTTTATAGATAAGATTTTTTTTATCTTGAGGTACCTTTGGATGCTCACAGATCACCTCGATTTGGTTGGCTTGATTCTTAAAAATAACTTCGTCGGCTAGATTTAGCTGACAATTCAAAAAGCGAACAGGATAAAAACCGTTTATCATCTTGGGCAAAAGGTGTAGGTTTAAGTTGAATTTAGCGTAAGCTTTAGCTTTAATCATTTTTTTGAAGTAAAACAATAGACAGGGCTTGCATCCCTTGGCCTTTCCCAAAAGCAGTTAACCCCTCTCCAGAGGTAAAAGTAATCCCTACTTGATCGTGAGATATCCCCAGTAATTCGGAAATTATTTGTTTCATCTTTAAAATTGTGGGGGGGAGCAGTTTTGGCTTTTTTGCCTCCACCCCGATGGCGACATTAACTACTTCCCATTTAAAATGATTCAACTTCTCTACGATCTCTTTTACATAAACTTGACTATCAGTTATTCCCTGTCTTAAACAAAGCTCATCGGCCCAGGTTCCCAAAGAATCGCCCCCGATAGCTGAACTTAAAGCATTACAAAGGCTGTGTAAAATCACATCGCCATCAGAATTAGCTTTTAAACCTCCTTGAGGTAAGATCACTACTCCTCCTAAGACCAATGGCTTTGAAGATTGATGAGCAAATGGATGAGAATCTTGACCTAAACCGATACGCAACATAAATTATGGCTGAAAATTTTTTAATATTCTTTCGGCCAGCATCAAATCTTCAGGAAAGGTGATTTTGATATTTAAATGAGAACAGGGCACAATTTTCGCTTTAACCCCTATCTTCTCTAAAAGTTGGGTGTCATCAGTACCCCAGAAATCATCTTGTTCTGCCTTCTTAAAGGCTTGCCATAAATATTTGAAAATTGCCACCTGGGGAGTTTGGGCATACCATGTTTTTTCTCTTAAGGGAGTGTGATGAACCAGTCGTTCACCATTGGTGATCTTGACTGTATCTGTGGCTGGTCTAGCTAATAAAGCTGCTTGGTGAGATAAGGCTTGTTGAAATACTGCTTTAATCTCCCCACTTGTGACAAAGGGATTAACCGCATTATGGATTCCTACCAAGTCATTTGACTTTATTCGCCCTCTCATTTGTTTAAGAACGGAAAAGGTAGAAACCTGTCTTGAATTATCAGCTTTTATAATCCTGGTTATTTTTTTCAACTGATATTTCTTAATTAAAGTGTAAGTTTCGGCCATATCACTTTCCCTAATAGAAATGATCATCTTGTCAATCACTGCGCTTTCTTCAAATTGTTTAAGAGTCCAGTATAAAATTGGCTTTTGCCCTATCTTGGCAAAAACCTTATTGAACCTCAACTGCATCCGCTCACCATTACCCCCGGCGGCAATAATCAACCAGTTCATAAATGATTCCTTTCCTTTAATTCTCCCATTATTTGCATGACGACTTCTCGATTTCGAGCACAATCCAATTCAATCGCAAAGATTCTCTGCCAGCGACCTAAAGCTAATTTACCTTTAATAATAGGAATTGTCTCCGAATTTCCCAGGAGTAAATGGACACAATGTGAATGTCCGTTTAAACAATCGGAAGCATTAGGATCACAAACTAAATTTTCCGTGCGTATCTTTAAATCATTATGACGATAGTAAGCGTCTTTGGGCACTAAGCGTCCCAGCAAATCACGAAAGTCTTGACGAAAGCCTCGTTCGCTCTCATTAATCCGAATCGCCACGGTCGTATGCCTTGAAAAAATATTTAAGACGCCATTAACCGCCTGTGATTGATGAACCAGTCTCTCTGCTTTATCGGTTAGATCAATAAATTGTAAGTGTTTTCTTGTCTGGAATTTAATGAGCTGGTGTAAAAATTTCATCTTCTTCATGCTCCCTTTAGTTCTTTAGGTAAAGCAAATTGGATCTGGCTTTCATCTTTGATCACCATCTCTTCTATTGATAAGTAAGGATTGTTTTGCCGAAACTTCTCTACCAACTCTGATATCAAGCTTTCCGGGACTGAAGCCCCACTGGTAATACCCAAAACTCGAGTTGACCTTAGCCAGGCAGGATCAATAGCCAAAGCGTCTTCAATTAAAAAAGCTTTAACCCCTGCAGTTTGAGCCACTTCGCAGAGCCGTTGAGAATTAGAACTTATTTGGGAACCAATCACCAAAATTAAATCAACCCTTTTGGCCAGAGCTTTAACCGCTTCTTGCCGGTTTTGGGTGGCATAACAAACATCTTTACCCAAGGGTAAAACCACTTTGGGAAAACGCTGTTTAAGACAAGCAACTATCATCTCTGTCTCATCAAAACTTAAAGTCGTTTGATTCAAGATCACTAATTTATCTGTTTGGGGTGGCAATACTTTCTTGGCTTGATTTAAAGTTTCAATTAAAACAATCTTATCCGGAGAAACCTCACCTAAAACCCCAACTGTTTCAGGATGACCATTATGACCAATATAAAAAATAAAATAACCTTCCCTAGCAAACTTTTTGGCCTCTAAATGAACCTTTGTCACCAAGGGACAGGTAGCGTCAATTATTTCTAGCTCCCTTTCTTTAGCATGAAGATATAATTCGGGAGGACTACCATGGGCACTAAAAACTACGCGCGCTTTCAAAGGTATTTGCTGAATATCTACTACAAAGATCACTCCTCTCTTTTCAAAATCGGCCACCACATGGTGGTTATGAACTATCTGATGTCTGACATAAAGTGGCGGCCCGTAGCGCTCTAATAACTGCTCCACTGCCTCGATGGCCCTTTTGACTCCGGCACAAAAACCCCGGGGTTGAACCAAAATAATTTTCTCTAATCGATGGTGGTTAAGTTCACTTTTCTTCATGCGGTGTCCTTTTCTGCCACACTTGCCACAACCAAAAGGCAATATAAATAAAGGTGAGTAAAGCCATCATTGCCGCCATGAGGATGCCACTTTTGATAAATATTCCCCATTGACCTTTGGGGGCGTCAATCAGGCGCCGGCCGACCCAGATGAGCCCTAAGCCACCGATTAAAAGATAGCTAGGAATGCCTAAGATTAGTAACATTTGCGAACGGTCTTGCTCACGCAACATGGTCCGGAAAGTTTTAAAGGGGTGTTCCCATAAGCCAAAGAGGTTGCGACAAAAAAGATAACTCTCCTTAAGGGTGAGCAGTATCCCATACTGCATTATCGGTGAAGGTAACTTCTTGAGTTTGGACAAAAGCTTGTTGGAAGGCCAAGCGGGCTCGAGACAGTCTGGATTCAGCCGCTTTATAAGAAATCTCCAGTTCTTTGGCAATTTCGGCCACGCTCAAGTCCTCTATGTACTTTAGTCGCAAAATTAAAGCATATCCTTCGCTCAAGTTTTGCAGGGTTTTCACAATCCGTTGTTTTAATTGCTTTTCTTCCAAAGCTAACTGGGGACTTAAGGCTTGATCAAGGAGATTTTCTAAAAAGGGCAACTTGGAAAACAAAACCGCTTTTATCTTCTTTTTGCGGTAATAATCCACCAATTCGTGTTTGGCAATGCCCATAATCCAAGTTGAAAGTTGAGAGCGGCCATCAAAGCTTGGTAAAGCATCTAAAACAGACAAAAAGGTATCATGGGCGACTTCTTCCGCATCTTTTTGGGAAGCCAAGCGATTGGTAAAAAAGCGCCGCAGCTTGGGCATAAACCGCCAATAGAGTTCGGTAATAGCCCGATCATCATTGGCGATAACTCTACAAATAAAGTCAGTTTCATTCATAATCATGATAATAATTATCTGGTTACTAGGTTAATAGAAAAAATAATTGGTAATTAGTAAATAGTAATT
>Ga0066639_10005684_pt1 | contig 10445 bp, 8 predicted proteins | sample CryGeyCG2114_010_2_FD_59504 | JGI IMG/M metagenome (GOLD analysis project Ga0066639, IMG submission 59504) | Groundwater microbial communities from aquifer - Crystal Geyser CG10_big_fil_rev_8/21/14_0.10 | ecosystem: Environmental > Aquatic > Deep subsurface > Groundwater | place: USA: Utah... | reverse complement strand
ATGACGGTAATCGTGAAAAGATTGTAGTTGATGAAATTCCATACAACGTTAATAAAGCCAAATTAATTGAGACTGTAGCTCAATTAATTCAAGATAAGGTAATCACAGGTATTTCTGATATCAGAGATGAATCTGATAAAGATGGTCTTAGGATTGTAATGGAGTTGAAGCGAGGCGAAATCCCGGATATCATTATCAACCAGCTCTATAAGTACTCAGATATGCAAGTTACATTTGGATGTAACATGTTAGCTTTGGACAAGGGGCTTCCTCGTACAATGAACGTCAAACAAATGCTTATGGCATGGATTGACCATCGCATTGATGTGATCAGAAGAAGAACTCGCTATGAACTTAAAAAAGCTGAAGCTAGAGCTCATATCCTAGAAGGATATTTAAAGGCCCTAGATCACTTAGATGAGATCATAAAAATTATACGTTCTTCTGAAAACAGGGACGTTGCGAAGAAAGAATTGATTGCAAACTTTGCATTTACTGAAAAACAAGCTAGTGCTGTTTTAGATTTAAGACTTTATCAACTTACAGGTCTTGAAAAAGAGAAAGTTGAAAACGAGTACAAAGAACTTTTAGAGAAAATTGCGCACTATAAAGCAATTTTGGCTAGTGAACAGATGGTCAAAGACATTATTGCTGAAGAGCTTGACGACCTTAAAAAAATTCACAAAACACCTCGTATGACTAAAATTCAGCAGGCTGAAAGTGAGTTTAATATTGAGGACTTAATTGCAGATGAACAGGTAGTGATCACAATATCTAATGATGATTACATTAAGAGAATGCCGATTGATTCTTTCCGCGAGCAAAGAAGAGGTGGTCATGGTGTAATAGGACTTGATATGAAAAAAGAGACAGATAGCTTGAAAGAGTTGTATGTAGCTTCAACACATGATCATTTATTAGTGTTCACAACACTTGGAAGATGCTACTGGCTCAAAGCTTGGCAGATTCCAGAAGGTGGCCGTAGAACAAAAGGTAGGCCGATCATCAACCTTTTATCTGATCTACAAAAAAATGAAAAGCTATCAGCTGTAGTTAAAGTTAAAAACTTTGACGAAGAAGGAAAGTATATTCTACTTACTACTCGTCATGGAGTTGTTAAAAAAACTGATATTTCAGCATATGGCAAACCACGAAAGAAAGGTGTCTTTGGAATCAACATTGATGAAGACGATGAGTTGATTTCAGCAAGACTTGTCGATGATACACAACATGTGATGCTATTTACTAAAAATGGAATGGCAGTTCGCTTTGAATCTACAATAGTCAGACCGATTGGCAGAGTTGCAAGAGGTGTAAAAGGCGTTACATTAAAAGGCGCTGATGACTTTGTTGTAGCATGTGTTGTCGTTGAAGAAGAAGATTCTGTTCTGGTTGTTTGTGAAAATGGATACGGAAAAAGATCTAAAGTAATCAACTTTAGACAAACTAATCGAGGTGGAGTAGGCGTAAGATCGATCATCACATCAAAACGCAATGGCTTTGTTGTAGATGCCATTAACGTAAAAGATGATGATAGTGTGATCTTCATGTCAATGCTAGGCCAGTCTATTAGGATTTCTATGAGAGATGTCAGAGTAATGGGCAGATCTACTCAGGGAGTTAGACTTGTTCATCTTAGACCTGATGACAAAGTTTTAGGAATTCAAAAAATAGATCCTGAAACATTACAAATAGATGCTGAAACATTAGCTTAGAAAATATGTCAAAAGGACTATTTATTAGTTTCGAAGGTGGTGAGGGTGCCGGTAAAACGACCCTCATCAACTTATTATACGAGAAATTAACAGACTTGAACTATCAAGTCATAAACACTTTTGAGCCAGGTGGTACTCAAATAAGTGACAAGATTAGAGATATCTTGCTTTTCTCTGATAATATTTCCCCATATTGCGAATTAGGACTTTTTCTCGCATCTAGAGCCGAGCATGTTGCAAAGGTAATCAAACCTGCAATTGATGAAGGTAAAATAGTTCTATGTGATAGATTTTCAGACTCTACGATAGCATATCAAGGAGTTGCTAGAGGACTTGGTAAAAAAAAGATACAAGAGCTTTGTCAAACCTTTTCAGATTCACTAAATCCAGATCTTACCTTTTATTTAGATATTGATCCTATGCTAGGTCTTCAAAGGCAAAAAGGCATTGAAAAAGATCGTATTGAAAGTGAAAAAATAGACTTTCACAAAACTGTCAGAAAAGCTTTCTTAGAGCTTGCTGACGAAAATCAAAATCGCATTCACATTTTAAATGCCTCTGATCAAAAGCAAATAGTTTTTGATGCAGCACTAAACAAAATCTTAAGTCACTTAAGTTAGATCATCACTTAGCTATCTGATCTATCAAATTCAGTTCAATTTAATAGAGCGATTGTAGTATTATCTCACCCTTTTTTATTAAATTAGAGCAGTATTTATGACGATAAGTTGCGCAAATGAAAGATCAAATGAACTCCTTAGAGGAGCTATTTCATCAGAAGAAAATTTGGACAGAATAGCTACTGAATTGTCAGATAAAAAAAACATACATAAACTCCAGCAAATCTGTGAAAGATACATTAGAGTTTATCCTGATTGCTCAAAGTATTTTTCAAAATTTGAATATGGAAAATCTCATCTGTATTCAGCTGCAGTAAGGCTTAAGATATATGATACTTTACTAGAGTTCAGACTTACTCTAAATGATATATTTACGGGACTAATTTTTGAAGGTGTTGAGGAAAATCGCCTTAATAAAGCTTTTTTAAAAGCTAAAAGTAAATTGCTAAAATCAGGTTCTGATTGTGATTATCAACTTCTTTTATCGAGAATTGATTCTATTGCATCTAAGTCATTGAAAAAACCAGCAAGCCCTAAGTGGAGGATGAGGATTTATAGGGTTTTGCAACATGTGCTTTTGGATGAAGCAGGTCTAAGAGAAGTTAAGATAGATGATGTATCAGTAAAAAATATCATTAGATGTGCAAATATAATCCTCCAAGAAAATTCCGCAATGTCCAATGAAAGAATTACACCGAGATATCTAAATGTATTATCAGCTGCAAAATTAATTTTAGATGCAACTTCAAATAAAGCTAAATCTGATCTTAGTTTTAATCCAGAAACTTTTGAAGAGGGAAACTTTAAAACTAGGGCCAAGATAAAAAATAAATTTATTTTTTCTAGAGTAGTTAATTCTCATTTTTCAAATACTCCAAGCAGCAAGGTACTCTCAGAATCAAAGAAATCACTTTTTGGTTTTTTAGATGAATATTCAGATATAGTACTTGATGGAATAAAGATAGGTTCAAATCAAGATTTAGTAGATAGAACACCAGAATATATTTGGCTTGTCAGAGTTTTTAGGGTTTTGATTTGGAATATGCAAAAATCAGAAAATCCAAAATTTGAAGGTGGAGATCTCATTATGCCAAACATATTAGGACTTTCAAAAAAGATTCTAGCCAACGCTCTTAGCCATGAAGAAGATACACCTATTCAACATGAAACATTAGAAGCTGCGGTATCTTTTTTAAGATTAGCCAGAGTGCCGGATGAAGAGGCATTAAAGCTGTTAAAAACCATTGAATCAAAGTATGCGGATACAATTTGAATTCTAGATGGTTTTTTTAGAATCTTTCGTTAATAAACAAAATTTTTTAATAATTGTTTTAAATTATCATAAAACACTGGTTGTTATATACTTACAGCGTTTTTTTGGTTTTCACTTTTAATATGAGAATTAAAACGTTTTAAATCACTTCAATTGAGAACTTGAAATAATTAATAAAAATGAGTTTGTAATATGTCAATCAGTGCATCAATTCCAACTAGTTGTAAACAGGCTAACCAAATATTTAATAGAATGGTTCCGTTTATTTTTGAGTTAGATAAGAATAGACTTTGTATCTTCATTGAATCGCAAAATGATTTAAAAGGTTTATCTAGAATCATTCCAACTGTAGATAAAATTTTTAAAACTTGTGTTAAAAGGCTCAAACCGATTTTCGATAAAAATAATAAATGCGATATTGTAGGTAGATATAGTCCTAAAGATGGGCTTAAAATAACAAATACTTATTCAGAGCTTCTTTATACCCTTAATGATTTTGTCACATGCTTTGTTTTTGCCTATATACATTTCAAATACCCTTCTTCTAGCTTTGCTAGGTTTTGCGAGAAAAAGGCTTCTTTTGTAGGTGAAATAAGCGGTTCAGAGCTAACTGATTATCTGAAAAAAATTGAAGATGAGTTAAGTAGACTTTTTAATTCAGGTGAGGAGATTAAGTTTTATTGGAAAATTAGAGCTTGTAGGGTGCTAAGAGAAAAAGAAATTCATGAAAAAGATTCTGAAAAAGTTACCTCTGAGCTAATCAAAGAATCAGCAATAAAAATTTTATCAAGAAAAGATAAAATTGCGTTGGAGCAAGTAACTCCTCAATTTCTAGATTCACTAGTAGCAGCTTTTTTTATTCTAAAAAAACTTAAATATGAAAATCTTAATGAAGACTTCATGGAAAGATGTAATCTCTCTAACTTTGAATTGTGTAATGCTGAGGAAAGAAGGAAAAAGTGTGCAAAATTTTGCAAATTTATCCAAAGTAATCGCCAGAATCAAGTACAATCTTATGACTTTTCTAAAATAAAAAAAGTTCTTCAAGAGGTTTTTGTCATAGATGAAATAGAGCCTATCTGGATTGCTAGGGCACATAGAGTATTGAAAGCCGCTAAGGCTGAAAATATTTCGAAAGAAGATGTTATAAGATCGTCTCATAAAGTTCTTGAAAAATTGAAAGATAAATCAAAAGAAGATATCACAATTAAATTTCTGCATACTTTATCTGCTGCAGTTCTTTTTTTAGATAGACTGGATGAGGAGCTTCCAGAAGATATTCAGGGACGTTTAAATGACTTGCCATTTGATATTAAAATCTTTGATCGTCTAGCAGATGAGAGAGAAATGAAAGAACATTTAAATCATTTTAAAGAAGTTTATTTTAACTAAACACCTATCCATTTGGTAAAAGTAAACAAAAGGTAGCTGTTCATTAAATACTCTTTTAAACTTCGAACTTTCTTTATTGAGCTGCTATAAAATCAAAAAATTCAGATTTTAGATTTGACGATGTTAATATACACAATATATTAAAACTTTCAATTTTACTAAAGCTTGTAGTCTAAAAAAGGTTTGATATATTTTTTATGGCAAAAAACTAGATAGAGTAACATTAAATATTTTTAAAACTATTTAACCTAGAAGTTTAAACTTAATTTTAATTATTATTTTTAGTTTAGGTGTTCTTTTTCAAAATAAATAAAATCTTTAGAAAGATTTTAAATTAACTTAAATCACAAAGTATCATATACTTGCTGCGTTTTTTTTAATTATTATACTACGAGAATAAATTATGGCAGCACAATTTTCAATAAATGATCTAAATAGTTTTAGTAATGATATATCTTTGCAATTAGATGAATTAGATAAATATTCTAATATAGTCTTTATAAATGGAAAGCACAAAAATAAAAAAATAGAAGCTATAAAAGAAGTGTCAAAAATTTTTGTGTATTTCCTTTCAATTCAGGATTGTCCAGAAGGCTTAAGACCTGACAGAAATAGATATGCTTTAATTGCCAATAGACTTAGATATGCTTTAAATGACTATTATACTAGACGTATCTTTTCACAAATGTTTAAAAAACGTGAATATAAAGCTAATGCTGAATGTAAAAAACTATTGTTTAATAAGTCATTCAATGATATCCGTCAAATAAAAATTTACCAAAAAATAAAAGGCATCCATTCAGAATTATTTAAAATAAAGAAAGAAGACGTAGAATATTCATCGGTGATTCGACTTTATCGCATTTTGATTTCAGAAAATTTTAATAAACCTATTTTTTGTGAATTAAAACCAAATGAGATCACAGCTAAAAAAGTTATGCTTTTAATAAAAAATCTTTTAGAAAGAAGAGATCTAATACAAAAAGAAGCAACAATACTTGATTTAGAAAATATGACTAGTGCTTATAATCTTCATTTTGTATTGCGAAGAGGCTTAAATATACAGAAGTCATTTGATCTTCCATTTATCTTTTTTCGTTTTGAAGTAGCAAGTCCTGAAGAGAGAAAAGCTATTTTAGAAAAATTTAAAAGTGGTGAGGACAAAGCTGTAAGCTCTAAAGAGATTTTAGATTTAATTGAATCTGAAAATAACAAAGCTTAGATATTTTGAGATAATTTTAGAATTTACAAACTTTTTATGTGTCCATCCTCCTTTTGTGTGGTAACATAAAAGCCTAATTATAGGACAAAGATGTTTGAAAATATCATAGGCAATGATCATGTAAAAGATATTTTAAAAAAGAGTATTTCTTCTCAAAATGTCCCAAATACTATGTTATTTCAAGGCCCTGATGGGATTGGGAAAAGCCTTTTTGCAAAAGAGCTTGCAAAAGGGCTGATACAAGGATCTGATAAGAAAATTGATCATGAATCTCATCCGGACTATCATGTCTATCTACCAGGTGATAGCAATATCCATTCAATTAAAACAATGCGAAATATGATTGATGAAGTCTATAAGCCCCCTTATGAAGGTGCTGCTAAGGTTTTTGTCATTCATGATGCTGATAAGATGTTAGAATCGTCTGCTAATGCCTTACTTAAGACCCTAGAAGAGCCAAATTTGGATAGCTATATTATTTTACTAACTAGCCAGCCAAGTGAACTATTGCCAACCATTAAATCAAGATGTTTTAAGCTCAACTTCAACCCAATTAAGACCTCTAAGATAATAGAGCATTTGGAGTCAAAATGTGGTAAGTCGGGAGGTTTAGCTACTTATATAGCTAAAATGGCGGCAGGATCAATTGGACTTGCCCATTTACTTGCAAGTAACGAAAAGGTTGAACATACACTTGAAAGGCTGCTAGATATATTGAAAAGTCAATCCATTCCAATGATTGATGATATTGAGGGCATTTGTGCTGAGCTAGACTCAAATAGCGATAATTTAGAAATGATCTTCTCGAGCATACTGATGTGGTTTAGGGATCAAATGCTTTATTCAATGGGAGTAAATCTTGATGGATTGTTTTTTAAAGATGATATGCCAGAAAATCCTTTAAAAATTCCCTTAGAGAACATTCATCATTATTTGGATAGGGCGAAAGAGGGGATAAAGCGCAATATTAAGCACAGCACTTGCTTACACAATTTTTTTATCGAAGTATACGCTAGATCTTAATGAAGCTTGCCAGACCAGCCTAATTTAGTCCTTAGGGTATTAAAGTAATCATGCCTATTTAAGCTGACAAGTCTAAATTTTTGCTTGCTTTTTGTAATAGTGATTGAATCGCCAGTTTCAACAGTGCAGGTATCAACGCCATCATTGTGCATTTCAATTGAAGGGTTTTTGCTGAGATACTGTATTTCAATTTTATGATCGGACTTTAAGACAAATGGTCTATTTGAAATTGTATGAGCACAGATTGGGGTTATTACAATAGCATCTAGCTCGGGGCTTAAAATTGGGCCGCCAGCAGCTAGGGAATATGCTGTAGATCCATTGGGCGTTGCAATAATAAGGCCATCTGCAGTGAATGTGTTAAGATATTTTCCATCTACATGCAATGATAGTTCTACTAAAGACCTATAAGCGCCTCGGTGAATTACAACATCATTGGCCGCATAGAATTTTTCATTGTTTTTGTCAGTAACTTCTAAAACAGTTCTATTTTCGATAGTGTATAGCCCATCTAAGAGATCTTGCAAGCTTGGGTATATGTCAGGAATTGGAATGTCGGCCATGAATCCTAAATGACCTAGATTAATACCTACTATTGCAGCGTCTATATCACTATAGCGGTGAGATAGCCTTAAGATAGTTCCATCTCCACCCATGGATATTAAAAATTTAATGTCTTGCTTATTGACGGATGAAATTTTTTCAACATTTATTGAAGATGCTTTTTCATCTTCTGCAACTACTGTTATATCTTTACTTTTTAAGAATTTTGCGATGTCTTTAGCAAGTTCAAAAGATTGTACTTTTCTCTGATTAGGAAATAAGGCTATGATCATTTTTACAAACCTTTTTGATTTCGAAGAAATTAACAATTTTAGAGTAAATAGACTCTAAGTCTAGCCCAAGCTCTTTGTATAGAATGTCATTTTTACCGTGTTGAACAAAAGTATCTGGAATTCCTAAATTCAAAACCTTAACATTTTGATTGAGTTCATTCTTTATAATAAATTGATTAATCATAGAACCAAGTCCGCCACTCAAGCTATGCTCTTCAAGAGTAACTATATTTTTATGGGTGCTAAGTAGCTCGTAAAATAATTCAGTATCAAGTGGTTTTACAAAAACAGGATCTACAATTGTTGGGTTGATGTTGTCTTTTTTTAAGAGCTCTTTAACTTCAATCGCTAGATCATTCATATGTCCTAAGCTGATAATAGCCAAATCAGATCCAGGGGATAGTATTTCAGCCTTTCCAAGTTTTCTTTCACTTACAGGAGCATCCAACTCTTCAGTCAGTAAGTTTGGGTACCTAATTACACTTGGTTGATCCCAGGTGATAGAGCTTTCTAAAAGCTCTTTTAATAGGTGTCCATTTCTAGGTTGGGCGATAATCATATTTGGCATACTTGAGAGGAAACTGATATCATAAATACCATGGTGAGTGCAACCATCAGGTCCTGATATAAATGCTCTATCTAAAGTAAATACAACCGGAAGTTCTTGAAGACAGACATCATGGAATATATTATCAAATGCTCTTTGAGAGAAAGTAGCATAAATATTACAAATTACTTTGATGTTTTTGAGCTTTGATAATCCTGCTGCAAATGTGACGGCGTGCCCTTCAGCAATCCCGACATCCAAGCACCTTTGAGGGAATTTTTCCATAATAGCGCTTAAGCAAGAACCTGCAGGAGTAGCTGGGTTTACTACCACTAGCTTTTGATCTTTTTCCATCATTTGCATTAAATGTTTTCCAAAGACTTTTGGAAAGGTTACAGATCCTGAACTAGTAGTTAAAAATTTACCACTTTCAATATCAAATGGTTTTACACCATGATAAGTTGTTGGGTTTTCAATTGCAGCCGGCATCCCTTTTCCCTTAGTAGTCATGACATGAATGATATGCGGCTTTTTAAGGTCTTTTATAGACTTGAAAGTATCGATCAGTTTTTTTAAGTCATGTCCATCTATTGGACCTACATATGTCAGCCCAAATTGTTCAAAGAAAGCAGCTGGGCTTACTAGATTTTTTAATGACTCTGCAACTTTTTGCCCTTGTTTTGCAAGTTGTTGCCCATAGCCTGGAATTTTAGATAGTACAAGTTGTATTTCCTGGTATACTTTGTTGGATCTTGGGTGAGAAAGTAATCTGCTTAAGATGTTTTTAATATTGCCCACACTTTCTGAAATAGACATCTTATTGTCATTCAAAACAACAATAAACTTTTTCAAATCACTCGGAATATTATTTAAGGCTTCAAGGGTAAGTCCACAAGTTAATGAGGCGTCTCCTAAAATTGGTATGACGTGATTGCTTTCATCTAAAAGGTCCCTGCTTTTGGCCATTCCAAGCGCTAGGGAAAACGCAGTTCCTGCATGACCTGCATAAAAGTGATCGTGAGGAGACTCTTTTGGATTAGTAAATCCGCAAAGCCCTTTATATTTTCGAATAGTCTCAAAACGGTCGTTTCTGCCAGTTAATAGCTTATGGGGATAACTTTGATGAGATGTATCAAAGACTAATTTATCAAAAGGGGAGTCAAAGACATAATGTAAAGCAACAGATAACTCTACAATCCCTAAGTTAGATGATAGATGCCCTCCATTGACGGATAATACTTGTATTATTCTTTCTCTGATTTCATTAGTCAATTCAGTTAGAGATTCTATCGAAAGCTCGTTAAGGTCGTCAGGCGATTTAATTTTATCTAGATGTGTCAGTGATGTCATTTCTTAGAGCTCATTATTTGATAAGAACTCTTGTGAGATAGGCTCATTTTTTTCATTTAACATGAGTGAACCATCTCTAGCTTTGATTAATGTCTCAATTTTTTTCTCAGCAGAGTTTAGTTTTTGATTGCATTGGTTAATTAAAGCATTTGCTTCTTCAAATAGCTTTAAAGAATCCTCTAATGAGGCTTTATTTTCATTTAAGAGATTTAGAATTTCTTCTAAACGCTCAAATGCTTTTTCATAAGAAAGTTCTTTACTCATTTGTTCCTTTTGGTTTTATGTTTTCTACCAGAGTTTCAATAATACCATCTTTTAGCCTTACTTGTAAGTGATCATTTTTTTCCACTTGCTTAGTAGACATGATAATAGAACCGTCTTTTTCAGAAAAGATGATGCTATATCCCTTTTCAAGTAAATTTTTAGGATCAATTGCTTTAAATACATCTTTAAAATGGTTTATTTTT
>Ga0066639_10005682_pt1 | contig 10446 bp, 17 predicted proteins | sample CryGeyCG2114_010_2_FD_59504 | JGI IMG/M metagenome (GOLD analysis project Ga0066639, IMG submission 59504) | Groundwater microbial communities from aquifer - Crystal Geyser CG10_big_fil_rev_8/21/14_0.10 | ecosystem: Environmental > Aquatic > Deep subsurface > Groundwater | place: USA: Utah... | reverse complement strand
AGCCTAGTTAACGCTGCAGATAACTCAGGCGCAAGGATAGTAAAAATAGTTTCAGTTAAGCATGGTAAGACAACAAAAGGAAGACAAGGTTATGCAAAAGTTGCAGACTGGGTGAAAGTTTCGGTTAGAGCAGGAAACCCAAAGATGAAAGGAGAGGTTTTTGATGCTGTGGTTGTTAGGCAAAAAAAATCTTGGAGAAGAACCTCCGGAGAGAGAATCGCATTTACAGACAACGCAGTTGCATTATTAAAGGATCAAAAAGGCAATCCAAAAGGAACTCAAATTAAAGGAGCAATCGCAAGAGAAGTTCAGGAGAGATGGAAAGAGGTATCTAAAATAGCTTCAATTATAGTTTAAAATGAAACAAAAATTTTCAACAAGCTGGAAATCAAGCAAACAACCAAGAAAGCAAAGAAAGTATAGAGCTAATGCACCACTCCATATCTTAAAGAAATTCCTAGCCGCTAATCTCTCTAAAGAATTAAAGAAAAAATATTCAAGAAAATCTTTTGTTTTAAGAAAAGGAGATACTGTCCGAATAATGCGGGGAAAGTTCAAAAATAAGACCGGAAAAATAACAATTATTAACATCAAAAGGAGAAGAGCATCAATCGAGGGAATCCAGACAAAAAAGTTAGATGGAACATCAGTAAATGTTTGGTTTAATCCGTCCAACTTACAAATCAAAGAATTAAATTTAGATGATAAAAAAAGATCTCATTCATTAACTAAACAAAATAAAGTGGAGGAGAAGAAATAAAATGCACCTCAAAAGAAATAGTGTACCAAGAAGATGGCCCATAGCAAGAAAAGGAACAAAGTTTGTAGTTCAGCCAAATAATAATGCAAAAACCGCAGTTTCTGTTCTTATGGTTTTGAGAGATATGTTAGAAATAGCAAAGATAAGAAAGGACGCTAAGTCAATGATACATCAAAGGCAGATAGAAGTGAATAGTAAAATAATTACTGACGAAAAATATTCCATGACCCTATATGATAAAATTCATTTAAAGAAATCCGGAAAGTTTTATGAGCTCGGATTTGAAAATAGAAAGATGACCCTCAAGGAAGTAGATGAGAAACAAGCTAAAACAAAGATAGTTAAAATATCTAATAAAAAAATACTTGAAAAAAATAAAACTCAGATTAATTTTAATGATGGAAGAAATCTTTTAACAAACGAAAATTTACACGTTGGGGATTCTGTTGTTCTCAATCTGGCTGAAAATAAGATAGAAGAAGTTCTTCCTGTAAAAAAAGGATCAAAAGCAATAGTAATAGCTGGAAAGCATCTAGGAAAAATAGGATCTTTGGAAAGCTTAGACGAGCCAGCAAAAACCGCAGTCTTGAAATATGAAAACTCAGACCTAAATATCTCTTTCAAGAACCTTATGGTAATAAAATGAATAAAGAAACTCCAATAAAAATAGAGAAAGTTGTGCTCAGTGTAGCTGGAACCGAAGACAAATTAGAAAGAGGAAGCAAGTTGCTCAATCTTATTTCTGGGATGAAGCCAATTAAAACAAAGGCAACAAAAAGAATTCCTACTTTCGGGGTAAGGCCGGGATTAGAAGTAGGTTGTAAGGTTACATTAAGAAAAGATAAGATAGATATATTAAAAAGATTGTTAGCAGCTATTGATAATTCTATTAAAGAAAAGCAAATAAAAGAGAATCATTTTTCTTTCGGGATTCATGAGTATATAGAAATTCCAGGGATAGAATATCAAAGGGATATTGGTGTTATGGGGTTGAATGTAACTATAGTTTTTACTAAACCTGGGAGAAGAGTTTTAGAAAAAAAATCATCTAAAGGCAAATTTCCAAAGAGGCAGCAAGTGACAAAGGAAGAAATAATAGAGTTTTTAAAGAAAAATTATAATCTAATTATAGTCCCAAAAAAATCTCATTTAGAGGGAGACAATTAATAAAATGACTGCATCAGACCACACAAAGATATTGAAACAACTGAAGAATCATCCAGCGAAAGCTAAGAAATTTTTAAAACATAACAAACCAAAAGATAGGAAAACTGGGGTGGCATCAAGAAAGTGTGAACGGTGTGGGCGGTTTGGAGGACATATCCGATCGTACGGATTAAATTTATGCCGACACTGCTTTAGAGAAATAGCAGAAGAATTGGGATTTAAAAAATATAGTTAAAATGAGCCAAGATATTGTATCAGACGCATTAAATCAGATTATGAATGCAAAACGGTCAGGAAAATCAGAAGTGACCCTGAATAAGCATTCAAAATTATTGTTAAATATATTGGTTATAGCAAAAGAGCACGGATATATTGAAGAGTTTATTGTTGAAGATAGAGTTTTAATTGTGAAATTTAAAAAAATAAACAAATGTCAATCAATTAAACCAAGATTTTATGTTCAAAATGAAGATATAGACAAATATGTTAGAAGATACTTGCCTGGAAGAGGATTTGGGATACTTATTATCTCAACAAACCAGGGATTAATAACAAATCAGGAAGCGGATGAGAAGAAAATTGGAGGAAGCTTAATAGCTTATTTTTACTAAAATGAAACTAGATTTCAAGCAAGAAGTAAACATTCCAGATGGATGCAAAGTAGAGTTTTCCTCAGGGATATTAAAAATCAAGAAAGATGATAAAGAGATAACACGAGAATTTTCAGGGTTTAATATGGAGATTAAAGATAATTTAATCATTCTTTCAAAGAAGAAATCTACAAAAAATGATAAGACCGCTATTAGAACTGCTACAGCACATATAAAAAACATGTTGGAAGGTGTAGGGAATTTATTTACATATAAACTTCAAATATGCTCTACTCACTTTCCGATGACTGTTGAAAAAAAAGGAAGTCAGTTAGTAATAAAAAACTTCTTAGGAGAAAGACATGATCGGGTCGCTAAACTATTAACAGACGTAGATGTGAAAGTAGAAGGAGATCAGATAACTATAGAATCTCATGACAAAGAGAAAGCAGGTCAAACCGCAGCAAATATAGAATCAGCAACTAGAATAAATAATCGAGATAGAAGAAGATTTCAGGATGGAATCTATATAACTGAAAAAGCCGGAAAGGAGATTTAAAATGACAAGAAAAAAATATACTAGACGAAATACAAATGAACGATTAAGATTAGGTAAAAAAAGAAAAAACTCCCAGAAGTGGAGAAGACCAAAAGGAAAAGATAACAAAATGAGAGATCGTAGGAAAAATCGACAAAAGCGTCCGGAAATGGGAAGCAAAAAATCAAAATCAGAGCAAGGAAACATAAGAGGAAAAGTCCCAATCATAATAAAAACACTCAAAGATTTAAAAAAAGCAACAAAGAATAATGTGCTTATTTTAGGAAAAGTTGGAGCCAAAGCAAAAATTAATCTTGCTAAAGAAGCAAAAAAGATTAATTTAGATTTTGTAAATCTGGATATATTTAAATTTTTGAAAGAAGAAAATGAACCTGAAAACAAAGAAAAAACTAGCCGCTAGAAAATTAGGTGTGGGTATAAATAAAATTAAATTTGATAGTGATAACCTTGCCGATATTAAAGAAGCAATAACCTCTCTTGATATTCATGATCTTAAAAGGAATAATATTATCTCCATTAAACAAAAAAAAGGAAGGAAAACTAATAAGAAAAGAAAGACCAAAATAAGAGATGGAAAAATTAAAAAGAAACTCAAAACGAGAAAGAGGGATTATGTTAATTTAACAAGAAAATTAAGAAAACACTTAGTTTCACTAAAGAAGCAAGGAAAATTAGACCATGAAGAAACTCTAATAATCAGAAAAAGAATAAAGTCAAAATCCTTTAGAAGCAAGGATCATATGAAAGATTTATTAGCAAAAGAGTATGGCTTATTAGCTGACAAAAAGCCGGAGGTAAAAAAGGCTATTAGGAAAAAATGAAGATAATTCCCAAAAGAAGACGAAGAGAATATAAAACTAATTATAAAAACAGATTTAATCTCCTTAAGTCAGGGAAACTACGAGCAGTAGTAAGAAAATCAAACAGATATATTATCGGACAGATTATAGAAACAAAAAACTCTCAGGATAGAGTTGTTTTTTCTTTTAATTCAAAGAAATTATTGGACCAAGGATGGCCAGAAAAATTTAAAGGAAGTTTAAAATCATTACCCGCAGCTTATTTGACAGGTTTTGTTCTCGGCAAACAATCCAAACCAAAATCAGAAATAATTTTAGATCTAGGATTGAATAGGAGTATTCCAAAATCTAAGATCTATTCATTCTTAAAAGGACTTGTTGATTCAGGAGTCAATATTAAAGCAGACAAAAAAATTCTCCCCAAACAAGAGGATATAGCAAAAAACCAAGAGATTAAATTAGTTATAGAAAAAATAAAAAAATGAAACAAGAAAGTAAAGGAAAACTAGTTGAAAGGAATGAAAGAACACGAGAAGAAAAGCAATTAGAACAAAAGAAAGAAGAACTAGCTAGTTGGGTTCCAAAGACAAATCTAGGGAGATTAGTGAAATCAAAAAAAATAACCGATATAGAGGGGGTATTAAAGAGATATAAGATTTTAGAACCACAAGTTGTGGATATATTGCTGAAATTAAAAGAAGATACTTTGAATATTGGACAAGCAAAAGGAAAATTCGGAGGAGGAAAAAGAAGAATTTGGAGACAGACTCAAAAGAAAACTAAAGAAGGAAATATTCCAACTTTTGCAACAATGGCTATTGTGGGTGATGAAAATGGACACATTGGGTTGGGGTATGGAAGAGCAAAAGAAACCTTGCCAGCAAGATCAAAGTCGTTAAAGAAAGCAAAATTAAATATTATTAAAGTAGACAGAGCATGCGCTAGTTTTGATTGTGTTTGTGGTGAGCCCCACACAATCCCTTATAAAGTTGAGGGAAAATGCGGATCAACAAAAATAATTTTACTCCCGGCACCACAAGGAACAGGATTAGTAGTGAGTGATGAAATAAAAAAAATTCTATCCTTGGCGGGGATAAAAGATGTTTATGGAAAGACTTTTGGCCATAAAAGAACAACGATAAACTTAGCAAAGGCTACTATTGAGGCTCTTAAAAAAACAACAAAATATGAAAAATGAATAAAGAAAAAACTTCAGGTTATCTCGCATTAATTAGAATAAAAGGAATGCTCAAATTAAATAAAAAAGTAGCAGATACATTGTATAGACTTAGATTAAGAAGAAAATATTCTTGTGTGGTGATAAAACCAACTAAAGAACTAGAGGGGATGTTTAAAAAAATAAAACAATTCGTGGCTTTTGGAGAGATAGATGAAAATACCTTTCAGGATTTGGTAGAAAAAAGAGGGCAATTAATTGATAAAAAGAAATCCTTCGATTCAAAAAAAGCAAGTCAATCAATTCTTAGTGGAGAAGAATTTGAGGAAAATAATCTTAAACCGTTTTTTAGACTGCATCCTCCAAGGAAAGGGATTAATACTAAAATGAGTTTTCCTAAGGGAGCTTTAGGATATCATGGTTTAAAAATAAATGATTTAATAAGGAGAATGCTATAAGATGAAGCTAAAGAAAAAGAAGAAATCAGTAAGAATGCGAGGAACTAGGTTGCATGGATATGCTATGAAGAAACATAAAGGAAAAGGTAATCGGGGAGGAGTTGGTATGTCCGGAACAGGAAAACGAGCAGATCAAAAAAAGACATTAGTAAACAAATTATATGGAAATAAATACTTCGGAAAAATGGGAATAACTTCTAAAAAAACTCAAAAGAAAAAAACCTTTGTGATAAATTTAGAAAAAATTGAAAAAGAATTTAGAAAGGAAATAATTTCAGGAAAAGAAATCAATTTTGAAAAATATAAGATTCTTGGAGAAGGAGAAATAAGTTCGAAAGTATTAATTAGAGCGAGTTCTGCCTCAAAATCTGCTATTCAGAAAGTTAAAAAAGCTGGGGGAGATATAATACTTAAAAAGAAACCAGAAAAAGTTTCAAAAAAACAATCTGAAAAAGAAAGAAGTGTCAAGGAATAGAATACGGCGAGAAAAAAGATAATAATAAAATGGCCTTAACAAATATAATAAAAAACCTTCCAGAAGTCGAAGGTCCTGTTGAAAAAAGAGTAAGTTTCAATATCAAACTCAAATGGACCTTAATAGTTCTAGCGGCATTCTTTATTCTGGCTAATATCCCAATTTATGGAATGAGTGTTAATGCACTTGAGAGATTTGAATATTTAGCTACAATTCTTGGAACAAATTTTGGTTCAATTATTAGTTTAGGGATAGGACCAATAGTTATGGCTTCTATTATTCTGCAATTATTAGTGGGTTCAAAAATACTGGAGATTGATACATCTACCGATGAAGGGAAAAAATACTTTCAAGGACTTCAGAAGTTACTGGTTTTTTTCTTTATCTTATTTGAAGCGATTGTTTATGTTATGATGGGGGGAATTCAAGCAACAGAAGGGTATACTTTTATTGTTATCTTCCAATTAGTCTTGGGGGGATTAGCAATTCTTTTTATGGATGAATTAACAACTAAGTGGGGATTTGGTTCAGGAGTTTCTTTATTCATTGTTGCAGGAGTCGCGTGGAGTCTTTTTACCGGGCTTTTTCAATTTGTTGGTCCACAAGGAAATTGTCTCTTTGATTTTGCAGGAACAGATTGTTCTGGTAGAATCTTAGTTTTGATACAGTCAGTAATAAATCAAAATCCTACCGGAGCATTATTAGCCATTTCTGTACTAATAGTAACAGCAATAATTTTCTTGGGAGTTGTATGGGCACAAAGTCTTAAAGTTGAGATTCCACTTAGCTACGATAGATTAAGAGGGTATGGAGTGAAATGGCCCTTACAGTTTTTTTATGCTTCAGTTATTCCAGTTATTTTAACAGCAGCATTGGTAGCGAATATTTCTCTATTTGCAGGATTAGCAGAGAATTGGGCAGGACATCCAACTTTCCTTGGAGGGTTTACAGATACTGGTGCTCCGAGATGCGACGAAGATTCTTGCGGTTTAGCATTTTGGACTCACTCAACAAAATTGATAGAAGCTATAATTAGAGGAAGCTGGAGACACATTTACTTATTGCAAGGGTTAACTCACATTTTGATATATATACTCTTTTCTACAGTCTTCGCGGTATTTTGGGTAAAGACTTCTGGGATGGATTCTGCATCTCAAGCAAAAAATATCATGGGATCTGGTCTCCAAATTGCAGGATTTAGGAAAGATGAAAGGGTTTTAGAGTCTGTGCTTGATAGGTACATCCTGCCACTTACAATAATGGGTGGAGCTGCAATAGGACTTTTAGCAGCATTAGCAGATTTGATGGGTGCTCTAACTTCAGGAACTTCAATTCTTCTAGCGGTTATGATTATCTATCAGATGTATCAAAATATAGCCCAACAACATGCAGTTGATATGCATCCTGCAATGAAGAAATTTATGGGTTAGATTTAAAAGCGTTCAGAGATATATACAATAAAAGAGAAAATGAAAGGAATGAAATCTTGGTTATATGTAACTTTATTTAGTTTTCTAATTGTTATTCTATGGGATAAAGTTCCTTTTATTAAGGGAGCAGTTCATCTGGTTCTGGATCCAACTTTAGGTTTCTTGCTTAATCTCAATTTATATTTTGGGATGTGTGTTATAGTGTTTCTCTTTACTTCTGTCTCTGTTTTGGTTCAGAAGTATGGAACAGATCAAGAAGAACTAAAAAGAATAAAAGAAGAACAAAAAATTTTAAGAAAAGAAATGGATAAATATAAGGCTAATCCAGAAAAATTAATGGCTTTACAAAAAAAGCAATTGGAATTTATTCCCAAAACAATGGATATAACCATGAAGCCCTTGATCTATACCGCAGTTCCGTTCATTCTTTTTTTCAGATGGTTTAATGACTATTTTTCAGGAATCGAATTCAAGTTTTTCGGAGTTCTTTCTTGGTTTTGGTTTTATATCATCCTTTCAATTGTAATCAGCATGGTTCTTAGAAAGATTCTTAAGTTGGCTTAGAAACATTTTTAAGACAAGATTCTATGCAGTATTAATACAATGGATCAAGAAGATTTAATCAAACTAAGTTTATTGGAGCAGAGATCTAACAAGATAGAAGAGCAGATTAATCTAGTAAATCAAAATATTGCTCAGTTAGAATCATTTAGTCTTAGCTTGCTCAATCTGGATAAAGATGAAAAGAAGTCTATGTTGTCCCCGATTGGAAAAGGGCTTTTTGTTGATACAGAGATAAAGTCAAAAAAGCTTTTTGTGAATATTGGTTCAAACATTCTTATTAGAAAAGAACCTAAAGAAGCTATAGAAATAATAGAGAATCAAGTTAGGGAAATGCACAAATTAAAACTACATCTTTCTGAACAACTTGAAAATACAGCACTAGAACTTCAAGAAATGATAGAAAGAGCTCAGAAAGAACATAATCATTAATTTATTTAACTTTTTTTAGAAATTTGTCGAATGTTAGGATTCCTAACTCCGAAACAATTCCTTTGATATATCTCTTCTCAATCTTTTCAAATGCAGGATTCTCGATCTTCAAACCCTTCGGTTTATTTTTCCAAACTTCTTTTGATTTTCTTTCTTCAATCTTAATCGTTTTTTTGGAATATTTCCATGAGTCAGATAAAATATAAAGTGGAATTTTATTATTCTTGATTATTTCACCAATCAAATTACTGCCTATCTTGTTCACAACCCCGTCTTTCAAAATAGCATCAGCTCCAAGAAAAACAATATCTGAACCCTCAGCAGCTTCTTTAATCGCAGCATCAACAAACATAGTAACTTTAATTCCCGCTTTCTTTAAATCACGAGCAGTTTTCCTTCCCTGAAACAAAGGTCTTGTCTCGGTGTTATAAACTTCCCCTTTCCATTTATGTTTATGAGCATAGATCAAAGCATTAATAACAGTAGAAGAATGACAATGAGTATAAACAATCTTTTTTCCTTTTAATAATCTCAAAACAAATTTATTTACCCTCTCTTGAACCAGATCAAAATGTTTTAAAATGTCCGAATAATTCAATCCTTTATCAAACTTTTTAATAGAATTAAATAATAATGGTTCAGTAGGCCGAGCATTTATTAACTTTTTCTTCAATCTTTTTGTTGGATGTTTTGAATAAATTTTAATACCCCCTCTAGCAATATTATTAGCCCCTTGAATCTTTATGTCTTTTATCTTCTTAATTACCTCATCCTCATTTGTCATAATAGAATTAGATAAAAATTATATATAAACTTATTGAACTTTCATGTAAAACTATAAAAACTCAAGATCATATAATCAATAATGTTAGAGATGTTGCTCGGTCCGAAAAAAGCGGAAAGACATCCATGGGAGATGTTTATTATAGGACTAGTTTATGCTTCTCTTTCTGTTCTTTTGGTAAACTGGATATTTGGTCAGGATGCTGTTTTATCAAAATATTCTGGGATTTTGGTTATAACATTTTCAGTAATGTTTTCAATACCTTTTATGTATTATCTCATCAAGCTAGAAGAAGAGAAAGATATCCGCGTAGACGGATCTTTTAGATTATTGAAAGAACACAGTAAAGCAATAAAAGCATTAGCTTGGTTATTTTTAGGATATGTTATTGCCTTTTCTTTTTGGTATATGGTCATTCCAACTGGAGAAAGTTTTAGAGCTCAAATAGAAACCTATTGTTGGATAAATCGGCCAGCGAATTTTGATAGTTGTATCACAGAATACGGAGTTGAATTGCAACAAAAAACAACATCATTTGTTACAGGAAAAGAAAGATTGTTTAAGATATTTTCAAATAATATTTATGTTCTGATATTCACATTGATATTTTCTCTGATCTTTGGGGCTGGAGCCATCTTTATTTTAGCATGGAATGCTTCAGTAATCGCAGCAGCAGTTGGGATATTTACAAAGTCCCAGTTATCTCAATTACCTCTTGGATTATTAAGATATATGGTCCATGGACTTCCCGAGATTTTGTCTTATTTTATAGCGGCACTAGCAGGAGGGATTTTGAGTATAGCAATAATCCGTCATGATTATAAATGCGAAAAATTTTGGAAAATTCTACAAGATTCTCTTAATTTAGTAATCATTGCAATACTTGTTTTATTTATAGCTGCAATAATTGAAGTATTCATTACTCCTGCATTGTTCTAACCATAAATTTAAATATGTTCTCCAATAAATAACAGGATGGTAAAATACTACTGTGAGAAGTGTAATTATCGGTTTCAGACAAGTCTCTCAGAACTCCCGAGATTATGCCCCTATTGTGGAGAAAGAGGTTCAATAAATAGAGAAGAATCTGCTGAAGAGATGGTGGAATAAACAGATCATGGAGCAGGAAGAATTAATAAAACAAAGAAAAGAGAAAGTCATAAATTTTTTTAAAAATAAGAAAGTCTGGGTTTACCTAGCAGTTTTGATTTTACTTCTATTTGCTTGGTCAATTAGAACATCAAATGTTGAAG
>Ga0066639_10005675_pt1 | contig 10452 bp, 9 predicted proteins | sample CryGeyCG2114_010_2_FD_59504 | JGI IMG/M metagenome (GOLD analysis project Ga0066639, IMG submission 59504) | Groundwater microbial communities from aquifer - Crystal Geyser CG10_big_fil_rev_8/21/14_0.10 | ecosystem: Environmental > Aquatic > Deep subsurface > Groundwater | place: USA: Utah... | reverse complement strand
TTCGGCCGTCTTTGCCAATTCCTCAGTCACGTCGCCTTGCAAAATAGTATGCAAGGAGCCGCCACCATCATCTTTGTATCGGGGAATGACATGAACATGTACATAATCCACCCCCTGACCAACCTTATGATTGAGACCAATGGTAAAACCGGCCGGACTCAAAGCCTTGTCTAGGATACCAGTAATTTCCTTCACTGTCAAAAAAAGTTGCGCTAGATTTTCATCCGGAAGCTCCAAAATGGTTCGGGCCTCTTTCTTCGGAATAACCAGAGTATGGCCAACCGCAAGGGGCGAAATATCCAAAATCGCCATCGCAAAATCATTTTCACAGAGAATCTGTGCCGGAATTTCCCTTTGAATAATTTTGGCGAAGAGAGAGTCGGCCATATCTATTCCAAGCGTTTCTTGATTATCTTGACCATCTTCGAGAGGGGGATCGTTTCTTGAGCCCCGGTTTGCATGTCTCGAATAATAATCGACTCCTCAAAAGCTTCCTTTTGTCCGTAAATCAGGGCAAGAACCGCATTGCATTTATTGGCGGCCGCTAATTGAGAAGAAAGAGATCCTTTGCCCAAAGTCTCGACGATGGTAATTTTTTCATTGCGCAAACTTTCGATAATTGGGAGAGATTTTTTCTTGGCAAGGTCGCCGATATGCACGAAGAAAACTGGATTTTTCAGGACGCGGGGCTTAATTTTTTGTTGCTCAATCAGGGCCTGAATAACTCTTTCCAGTCCTAAGGCGGCGCCAACGCCCGCTGTATCTCGCAAATTAAATTGTTTAAAGAGTGGGTCATATCTACCCCCACCACCTAAAGAAAGTGGTGGTATAACTTCTTTTGGCTCTTCACCGGGCACTGGCTCGGCTACGGCTGGTTGCTCTAAAACAACCTCAAATACCGTGTCGGTGTAGTAATCGAGTCCACGAACCAGAGAGTGGTCAAGGATGTACGGGATTTGGAGCTCATCCAAAAGTTCCAGGGTTTTAGTAAAATGTTTCTTTGCCGGTACGCTTAAACAGTCCAAGATCACGGGCGCGCCTTTGAGAAGAGCTTGGACATTCTCGTCTTTGCTATCTAAAAGACGGAGGGGATTAGTTTCCAGTTTTTTCTTCTGATCCGTAGTGAGCTTCTTAATATCATTTTTGAAAAAGGCTTTCAGCTTTTTAATGTACTGCTTTCGACACTCCAAAGAGCCAATGGAGTTGATGCGAATGAGCATGCCGGATAGTTTCAGCTTTTCTAAGAAACGGTAGGTCGCCAAAATAATTTGTGCATCATAAATCGGATCAGTTTCGTTACTGATAATTTCCAGACCCGCTTGCCAAAATTGTCGGTAACGTCCACGTTGCGGCCGTTCGTGACGGAAAAATTGACCAAAGTAAGAAAGGCGCACCGGATGTTGAACGCTTCGGCGCATTCCGTGTTCGGCGTAGGCGCGAACGATGCTGGCGGTGTTCTCTGGGCGCAAAACCAGGGAGTGACTTCCGCTTTTTTGTTTCAAGTAATACATCTCTTTTTCCACAATGTCGCTTGTCTGACCAACGGCTTTGATAAACAAATCCGCCTGTTCCACAATCGGGGTCACAATCTCAGAAAAACCATAAAAATCAGATACTTCCTCAAAAGCATGACGAGTTTTTCGCCAATAAGGAGTTTCGTCTGGCAAGATGTCGTGCATCCCTCGAACGCTTTGATAAACAGACTTCTTGTCTTTTTTTTGTTCTTGCTCCTGTTCTGTCTCTACCTCCGCTGGTTTTTTTTGAAAATTATTCATATGTTTTTAAAATTCCGGTGTTTTTACAAGCCCAAATTTGTTTAAAGGAAAGACGCGTAGACGAACTAGACCAACAATTTCCTCTTCGGGAAGTGGCCCCCAGTTTCTGGAATCAAAGCTGTTATTCCGATTATCGCCCATCACAAAATATTCATTCTCGCCCAGATTAATTTCTTGATCGCCACCCGTAATTGAACCCATTGGTAAATAAGGTTCTTGAATAATTATCGACTCTTTTGGATTACGCGGGTCGCTCACAGCAACGATATTATTCGTAATTGTAATTGTTTCTCCCGGAAGACCAATGATGCGTTTGATAAAAAAGGTTTTGTTATTTCCGGGATAACGCAACACGATGACTTCGCCGCGAGCGGGCTCTCGAAAACGATAGATTAACTCATCAACGAGCAGGTAGTGCTTGTCGGAATAGGCCGGTTCCATGCTCGCGCCATTGACTAAAAACGGTTGAGCGATAAAAGAGCGAATTAAAAAAACCGTGATAAAAGCAATGAGGACAATTTCTAGAACCTCCCAGCTGTTTGTTAAGAATCGTTTCAATGATTTTGCACTCATAGATAGCGTAATAGTGCCAATTTTACTATACTGAACCTATGGTGTCAAAAAAGTTCAAAGGCCTTGTCGGTTTGGGCAATCTTGGTTCGGAGTACGAGCAGACTAACCACAATATTGGCGTTGCCGCTCAAGCCTATTTTCAAAAAGAATTAGAGCAAAAATTAGGGCAACCCCTACATTATTTTAAAGTCTGTGGATATATGAATCAAAGCGGTGTAGCCGTCCGAAATTTTATTCGGAACCACAATCTGGAATTAGAAGAAGTTTTGGTGATTCATGATGATAGCGATCTTTACCGAGGTGATTACAAAGTTGTCTTTGGCGGGGGGAGTGGTGGACATCTTGGCGTCCAAAGTATCCTTGATCACCTTCAGAGTCCGGCTTTTTGGCGGTTGAAAATAGGGATTCGCGATCCGGAGGAAGTTGATAGAAAGAAGGCGATCGCCTTTGTCTTACAAAAGATTTCTCCAGAGCAACAAGAAGTTTTTCAGACCGTTTTTGCAAAGGCGCTAGAAGATATCTTGACTAAAATTTAAGCGAAGAAGCCGTAAAAGAAAGATTGAAAACCACGGAACCGTCACTTTGCGGTTTAATATTGGATAGCGGTAGATTGACACTCAGAATCAGCGGATCAGCTAATAACCTATTTTTAAAAGCCAATGCCTCTTCTTCATTCCGAGCCCCTCCTGTTATCACTACACTACCATTGCCCTGACTGGCAATAACTCGGGCGAGGGTAATTCTCGGTCCGGCTAATGATTTAATTCCAGATAAAAATGGTGACCAAAAAGTTTGCTTGTCGGCGATTTTCTCAATTCCGGCGAGGAGAGAGTTGAATTCGCTAATTCTTTTTTGGAGCAAGGCGTCTTGTCCTAAATTGGCGCCGGAAAATTCGGAGGCAAGTTTAGTCGACAAACGACGGTCTTCATTTAAGAAGACTGTATCTACAATCGTGAAAGATATAATCACAAAAATCAGCACTGTGAGAATTAAATTTCGCCAAAGCGTAATAAATCGATAAATCCGCTCTTGATAGTATCCTTTTTGCACCAGATCCTTGGTGAGGGTTATATTGGTATCTTCCGGTCTATCAATTAAGCCCCGTAACGCTGTTCCTAAAACGCTAAACCAGTTCGGTTGCAGTTTTGGTAGTTGTACTATGGTCACGGTTCGGACTTTGACGGAAAAATCCTTAGTTATCAGATCAGTAATCTCTTTTTGGAATATTGGCGAGATCAGAATAACTTCATTCAGGGGGGAGCCGAATTTACCCAGATAATAATTCAGGACGCGCCGAATCTCACTTTCCAGAACCTCTTTAATATTCTCAAAGCTCATTTTTCGATCTTTATGATCTTTGAGAATTTCTTCCCAAGAAGTGAAGTGGTGAAAAAATAAATTACTCTCTTTGAGAATTAACAAAAGAATTCCTTCCCCGTTGAGATACATCAGTAAATAATTGTTTTTCAAATCAAACCCAGACCATTTTTGCTGAATCAGCCGCGTTAAAGAAAGACCGGGAAACTCGGCCGCCACCAAATTAAAGTTGGCAAATTGCAGAATCTTACTATAGCTTTCGATAATATCACTTTGCGCAAAAGCTCCCAGAAGCTCTATTTGATTAGGGTTGGCGACGCTGGCGGTAATTTCTTGCCAGTCGTAGTAAGATTTTTCGGTACTATGTGGAGAGATCATCTGTAAATTCAAATCAATCGACTCGAGCATATTTTTTTCGTCCACAATTGGTACGGCAAAAGGTTGAGAATAAACCAGACTGGAAGGGATAGTCAAAATAACCGGAATGGGGTCTTCTAAGGGGGCAATTTGTTGATGCAGGTTTTGTAAAGCGGTTGAAAACTGTTGCGCATTCTTAATGCGACCATGTTCAATTATCCCCGGTGGGATTCGCAAAGAAGCCTGGATAATCGTGGTGCCGCGAATTAAAAGAAACTTCAACGCCGTATCAGAAATCGAAAGCCCGCCGATTGGAACCGGGACAAAGATAAGGTGTTTAACTCGATTAAAAAAACGGGAAACACCGGGGGGAATACTGGGCAGCCTGATTTTTTTCATTAATCAACTTCTTCTTTTATGGAATCAATGGTCACAACGCCAGTGTCTTCATCCACCGAAACAACGGCGACGAGACGACTTTGTTGAGTTAAAGCGTTGCCGGTTGAAACAATATAGTATTTTCCGGCGCCAACCGGAGCGGCGACAGGACAAGTCGCGCGACAAGCATCAACATCGACATCTCGATTACCAATATCCAAAGTATAATTTCCCCCAACCCAGTCCTTGTCCAAAGTAAGGCGGTAAGTTGCGTCAGCGATTCCGGACTGAGCCGCGAGCATCGCCTCGTTCGCGAGCCGAGTTGCGTAGACATTGGAGTTCAGATAAAAAAGTAAAAAAGAGCCAGCAATACCAATTTCTAAAATAATTCCACCCAGAAGAAGTACCGCCGGCAAAGAGGCGATTCCTTTTTCTGAAGTCTGTAAATTTTTTGAGAATAATTTGAACATTTTTTAATAACTCCAGTTAAGAATAACATCCTCAACCGTCGGGGAGATAGTTTTGCCCGGATCCGATTCCAGGGTTACTCGATATCGAACATATCTTTCGTTGTGGTGGTAGGCTTTCTTAATCGCGACAACTGTATCTGGTCCACCCGGCTCATAGTAAGAGGTATCGGCACCATCCGGTCCCAAATAACTCCAAGGACCAAGCTGGTTATTGCTGCTTGCGATTTGGAATTTTACATTGGTATCTGTTGGCTGAATTCCGCTCCACATAATCCAGTTAAAAGCGGCGCCACCAATTCTTTGCGTATCAAAAATACTGGAGGTTAAGACACCAGTTCCCGGCGCCGTTCCCCAAGAAGTATTAACTTTATAGTCTGAGGTAGCGCAGGTGTCGCCGATAAAGGTGTTGTCGCAGTTAAAACTAATCCACCCGGCGACATCATTCCAGGCCCAGCCATCAAAGTCGCCGTTACTATCTATTGAAACACCATAATCGACTGTTCCGCATTGATCGCCAATGCCAACCGGGTAATCCTCACAATCAAAGCGAATCCACCCAATTTGATCATTCCAGGCTAAACCTTTAAGATCCCCAAAACCATCATTGGCAATACCAAAGTCTGAGATACTGCAAATATCCGGCGTTGAACTTGGCGTGGTTGCGCAGTCTAGCGCGATAAAACCAATAGCGTCGGATTGAGCATAGCCGGTCACTTTGGTACTGGAAACAGTCACGGTGTCCGTTATCTTGAAATCAATCCAGCCATAAATATCACTCCAAGCATATTTATAAATCGGATGGATATTTGAGGTTGAGCCACCACCACCGGAAACAGCTAAATCTTCAATGGAGATATATCCGGAGGTTGCGTAGCCGATATTGGTTGAGGTCGAAAATCGAGTCGTTGTTTGTATTGGTAAAGTTTCGTTTGGGCCGCCCGACCAATCGGTTTGCGTAAAGGCTCGATTCCGGGTTCGGGTAATATATTTTTCCGTAACAATTTCAGCCGCTTGCCCATTTTCCAGCCAACTGACCGTCGCCACCACTCGCAGAGTTGAAGGATCAAAAATTCCCGGCGTTAAAACAAGGTCGTTATTAAAATCTCGGTAGACATCAAATATCTGGAATGATCGAGTGTACGTCCGATTATCGCCGTCTAGATCCACAAGCTCTGATCCAGATTCCAGAATAAAAAACCCCAGGGATTGAGAAAGAGAGTATTCGGTACTTGTGGCCGCTCCATCTACGTTGTGCCAATCGGCATTCGCAAAGACGCTGACTTGTTCTAGAATTTCACTCGCCAGCTCCGAAGCATTTTGGGAAGCCGTACTTTGCACATCAATCCGCATCGAAACAATAATAATCCCGATTGATCCGGTGAGAAAAAGAACGCCCACAGCAAGCGCAATCACTAGCTCAATTAAAGATTGACCTCGCTGATTCTTTAAATTCATACTTTAAGTATACCGCATCTCCAAAAGATTTCACTCTCCAGCAGGGGCTAAAATTGGATAAGACCACTGGAGGCAACAACAACAGTTTCTTGGATGCTGGGGTTGTTTGAGAGCTCAAAGACGATACTCGTTGCTAAGTTTGGCGCTCCTGTTCCTTTGTTAAACATGATATTGGTGCTGGTGGCGAGAGCGGGCGCGCTTAAAGCAATCTGTCCAGAAATTGATCTCATGGTAGTAATTCCGCCAACGGCAAAAGGAAAGGGATCGGTGTCAACTTTTGTTTCGTCTACTTTATAAAGAGAGTAGGTTGCCGGCGTGACCGTATTGTCAAAATAAACGCCCCACCGACTATTTTCATCTTGACTTCTGGCTTTAACTTGGGCGCTAACAAGGAGAGCTTGGGCCGACTTAGCCTCACTTTCTAAGGCCTTTTCATCATTAAATCCGGTCAGATTCAAAATCCCAACCAAGGTAAAGGCGGCGGTAATTCCCAAAACGATCATGAGTTCAATTAAAGTAAAACCGGAAGAGGAGTTTTGCATAAATTAGAATTGACCAACCAATTGATAAACCGGAACAATAATCGAAAGCGCAATTAAAGCGACAACCGCACCAATCCCCAGAAGTAGAACTGGCTCAATAAAGCTCACTGCCGTCTTTAGCGCCGAGTCAATTTCGCCTTCATAAAACTCACTCAGAGTATCTAAAATTTCATCCAAATGACCCGCTTTTTCCGAGATTGCAACTAGGTTAGTAACAACAAAAGGAAAAACCGACTCTCTTCGAAACGATTCACCCAGAGAAAGACCCTTCGCAATTCCCGTATCGGAAACGCGCAAAAGAGCTTCCTTCACCGGAGGATACGAAACGGTGTTGGAGGTAATTCGTAAGGACTCAATGATTGGCATGCCGGCTTTTAAAAGAGAGGAGAGCGTTGAGGCCATTCGCTGAATAGCAATCTGAAAAACAACTTGATGGATAACCGGCAGCCGACTCATCGCCATTCGCAGAATTCGAGAACCGGTTAAAGAGCGGGAAAAAATAAAAAGACCAACGCCACCGGCCACAAAAATAGTGATGAGGAGCCAAATGTGGCTGTTAATAAAAAGACCGACACCAAAAACAATTCTCGAAAATGTTGGCGGCTCAAAACCGCCGCCGGTAAAGACTTCGGCGAGTCGAGGCAGGGCGAAGGTCGTTAAGAAGATCAAAATACCCACCGATAAAGTTAAAAGCAGAATCGGATACACTAGCGCTCCCTGGATTTTTCCTCGCAAGATCTTTTCTTTCGTTAAATTTTCATTCAAGTCGCCAAAAACCTTTGCCAAACTACCGGAAGCTTCACCGGATTTAAGCAGATTTACAAAGACCGGCGAAAAGTATTTTGGATATTTTACAAAAGTTGAGTAAAGAGGTTGACCGCGTTTGAGTGCATCTCGAATTTCGGTCAAAAGAGCTCGCAGGGATGGCTTTTCAAAATCCGCGAGTAAAATATTAATTGCTTGAAAAAGATCGATGCCAACGCTAAGCATGATGGATAGATATTTCGTGAGAAAGATCTTATCGTTAATTGTGATACTCCGACCAAAAAATTGGCGAGGGCTGGAAAAAGATTTTTCCCCGCGGAGCTGTTTAATCGAAATTGGCCGTAGACCCTGAGAGGCGAGCTTCGCTAATAGGTCCGAGGTGTTCCGCGCTTCCGTATCACCTTCAGCGATACGTCCATTTTCAGTTGAGGTGATATAGTGGAATTTTGGCATTAATTTAAGTATACCGTTTTTCTGAGCTCTTCACAGTAGGGGATGAGAGGAAAACTATTCTCGAATCACGCGCAAAACTTCCTCAATACTCGTATTGCCTCTTCCGGCTTTGAGCAATCCATCTTCAAACATAGATTTCATCCCATTTTTTCGAGCCATCACTCGGAGCTTATCCACGGAAAATTCCGGCGAGGGAATATAAGATCGAATATCCTCAGTGACTTCAAGCATTTCGTAAATACCTAATCGGCCACGGTAGCCTGTGCCGCCGCAAGATGGACAACCCTTGCCTTTGAAAAAAGTTTTGGGAATTTTCACCTCCTCAGCCAGACCAATCTCGGTGAGTTGTTTTTGAATGGTTTGAATAACATCTTCCGGAGCCGGATAAGAATAAATACATTCCGTACAAAGTCGGCGAACCAATCTTTGTGCCAGCGCTGTATTTAAAACAGCCGCAATCAGAAATGGCGCAATGCCCATATCCACCAGACGGGGGATTGAGGTCGGCGCGTCGTTGGTGTGGAGACTTGAGAGGACGAGGTGTCCGGTCAGCGCCGCGTGGACGGAAATTTCTGCTGTGTCCGCATCTCGAATCTCACCCACCATAATAATGTTTGGGTCTTGCCGTAAAATCGCTCTTAAAGCACTGGCAAAGCTGACACCGGCCGCTTCATTAATTTGCGTCTGATTAATATACTTCATGTCATATTCGATCGGATCTTCCACCGTAACAATATTCACCTCCGGTTTATTCACCGCTCCCAGAATAGAGTAAAGGGTTGTACTTTTACCGGATCCGGTTGGTCCGGTAATTAAAACAATTCCAAAACTTTTAGTAATATTATTTTTCAAAATTGTAATTGTCTCCGGCAACATTCCCAAGTCTTCAAAGCTCAAAACTTGGTTGCTGGAGGCTAAAAGACGCATCTCAACTTTTTCACCATACAGCGTTGGTAAGATGGAGACTCGAATATCAATTTGGCGTTCATTGGATATATGACGGAAACGCCCATCTTGCGGCTTAGTATGTTCGTCGAGTTTCATTCCGGACAAAATTTTAAATCGCGCTACAATCGCACTGTGAATTTCCTTTTGCATACGAATAATCTCGTGCAAAATACCATCGATTCGATAGCGAACTAAAATTTCTTCCTCTAAAGCTTCAATGTGAATATCCGACGCACGGAGAGATTCAGCATAGGAGATGATGTTGTCGGTAATGGAAATAATCGGAATCTCGGTTGCCGCCTCCTTGTCTTTTTTTCCGGAGGTGGCCCGCAAAGATGCCTCAATATTTTCCTGAATAACTTTACGGAAGCCCTCTACTTGTTGCTTCTCGTACAAAGAGAAAACTCGGGCTAAATCGGCAGGGGTGGCTAAATATGGATTAATTCGAGCGTCAAATTTACGCTCTAAAAACTCAATCGTCGCCAAGTCACTTGGATTTTCCATCGCGACGTTCACTGTGCCATTAAGCTCACGGCTAAACGGCAAAACGTGTTTATTTCGAGCAAGTGTCTCCGGAATCAAGTTAATTGTTCGGGTATCAATTGATCCGGGGTCAAGAGTTGTTACCGGGACATTAAAGAATTTAGCTAAAACACCTTTGTAGTACTCTTCGGTAAAGATTTTTGCGGACAACATTAAGTCCAGAGCAGATTTTTTCCCGGTCGAAGCTTTCTTTGAGAACTCCGCAAATTGTTCGGCGGTTAAAACGCCATCCTTGAGCAAAAAATCCTTGAGCTTTTCTTCCGGAATTTGAAGCATATAGCTAATAATACCACACCACGCTTAGCCTAGATTTCGAAAGATTAGCAAAGCATTGAAAATTGGTAACTGTAAAAGCCAGGGCAAAATTAAAATCGTGACCAGGCAGGCAGGTAACCAAAAATTTACAAAAGAAACCCGCAGATCTTTTCCGGTTCGCAAACGCAGGAAAATTGTATAGGTTAAATAGAGCAAGGGAGTAACAATAAAGAAAAAAATCCAACCGGGATGACCGATGAGGAAAATACAAAGGGCGATTAAGAAAGGCTCATGGTTTTCCAGGCGAAGCTTTCGCCAGTTTCGGGGGATTGCGTAAACAATGACTAAAAAAAATAAACTAACCAAAAAAGAAATCGCATACGGAATCCAAAACATATTCCAGTTTTGCTGAAAAAAATAGACTAGGGATTGATAAGGGGGAAGGAAGTGGGCAGAGAGAGGATCTGGGGAATTGAGTCGCTCAATAAACTTGAGATGAGTGTTGTAAAAAAGGGCGCTACCAATCAGAAAAAAAGAAAAGACATAGAAGCGGCGAATTCGGGAAACTAAAAGGGGCCGCAGAAAAATCTGAGCCCCTAATAGTGTCATACCAATGCACAA
>Ga0066639_10005670_pt1 | contig 10456 bp, 10 predicted proteins | sample CryGeyCG2114_010_2_FD_59504 | JGI IMG/M metagenome (GOLD analysis project Ga0066639, IMG submission 59504) | Groundwater microbial communities from aquifer - Crystal Geyser CG10_big_fil_rev_8/21/14_0.10 | ecosystem: Environmental > Aquatic > Deep subsurface > Groundwater | place: USA: Utah... | reverse complement strand
TTTTGGCCGATATTAAAAATGCCATGAAAGCCAAAGAGGCAGAAAAGCTGACGGTTTTGCGTTCAATTCACTCTCGCTTTAGCACCGCTCTGTTAGAGAAAAAAGTTGCTAAGGGCGAGGATCAAGTTTTAACTGATCAAGAGATGCTAGAGATTCTTTTGAATGAAGCTAAAAAGCGCAAAGACTCTATCCAATCCTTTGGCGATGCCGGTCGACCGGAACTGGCGGCAGCTGAAAAAATGGAGCTGGATATTATTGAGACCTATCTTCCGACTCAACTCTCCCCGGAAGAAACAAGAGCCGAAGTAGAAAAAATTTTAGCTGAACAATCGCCGACCGACATGGGGGCGGCAATGAAAATTGTGATGGCGGAGCTTCGCGGAAAAGCCGATACAAAATTTGCCAGCGAAATTGTTAAACAAAAATTTCAGTAGTGCTCTATCTAAGCGTTGCTAAAAAATCTTTTAGTAAATACGAAGCGCCACTGACAAAAATTGCCCACTGGCTTCTTGAAAATGAAGTTTCGGGCAATTTTTGTTTGGAGGTTTTTTTAGTTCCGAAAAAAATTATGAATAAAAATGTTTTGGCTTATCCGGCGCTAGCAACATTTCCCAGACCGGACTTAAAAGGACCGTCCCTAGGAGAGATTTATTTGAATCCGGATTATATTGCGGCGAATCAAGAATCTTTGCTTTACATGTTTATTCACGGTTTCTTGCATTTGCGTGGATATGACCACATGAAAAAAAATGATAGAATAGAAATGGAAGCGCGGGAAGAAGCGCTTATTCGAACTTTATCTTTGAAGTTTCCGGATTTAGCTTCTCAGCTCTAAAGCTTCAGGAGCTGTATATTTTAAATTTTTATGAGTCATTATATCGTTAGTTTAGATATTGGCTCAGCAACTATCCGAGCCGCTGTTGCTGAAGTCAATAAACAAGAGGGGGCAAAACTTGTCTCGCTTATTTCTATGCCTTCGGAGGGTATTCGTCGAGGCATTGTTGATAATACGATTGATGCAACTCATGCTGTCAGCACAGTTTTAAATGAAGTCAAAAAAGTTTCTCGCAGTGCCACAAAAAATATTCTCTTGGGCTTTAGTAGTCCGGATATAAAAATCCAGTACTCTAAAGGGGTGGTGGCGGTCAGTCGCGCCGATGATCAAATTTACGAAGACGATATTGCTCGGGTGATGCAGTCGTCTCAGGCGATTAATATTCCGGCCAATCGAATGGTTTTACACTCTATTACCAAAGAGTTTATCGTGGATGGGATTGATAATATCCGAGATCCATTGGGTATGGTTGGCAAACGTTTGGAGGTTAGTACAATAATTATTGATGCGTTTAGCCCAAATGTGAAAAACTTAATTAAGGCCGTGGAGACGCTGGGAGCTTCCGTTGATGGGGTGATTCTCTCGCCTATCGCCGCTTCGACCGCGGTTCTGTCCAAGAACCAACGAGAACTCGGTGTAGTTTTAATTGATATTGGTTTTTCCAAAACAAGTATGGCCGTCTACGAAGAAGATCGATTGATTCATACGGCGGTTATTCCGATTGGCGCTGGCAACATCACTAATGACTTGGCGATTGGCTTACGAATTCCAATTGAGGCCGCAGAAACCATTAAACGATCTCTAGGGAGCGCTCTTTCAAAAGACACTTCAACGCGCGATGTGGTGGATTTGTCTAAACTTGACCCTCGAGCCAGCGGAACCGTGAATAAGAAGTTCATTTCCTCAATTATTGAGGACCGCCTTGCAGAAATCTTTGAACTAATCAATAATGAGATTGCCAAGGTTGGCAGGGCTTGCCAATTGCCAGCCGGAGCGGTTCTAGTTGGCGGTGGAGTTAAAATTCCGAATATCACCGAGTTGGCAAAAAGAGAGTTACGGCTTTCAGCCCAAATCGGCATCCCGAACGTTGCGGCTATTTCCGCCTCAAGTGGCGAGCTCAATGTTCAGGCGGAGGATCCGGAATTTGCAACGGTGATTGGTCTTCTTCTCCATTCTCTTTCCGAAAACCAAGAACCGATTGCTCCCGATTCTGGAATCTTCAGTGGCTTTAAAAAAATTCTTAATGCTTTTATTCCATAATAATGCCAAAAAATAAACCCGAACCAAAAAAGAAGCCAGTGGTTTTAAAAAAGAAAAATGTGCCGCTGAAAAAAGCTATCCAGAAACCTCGAAGTAGCGCAACGTCACTGCCAAAAAAGAAACCGGCGTCCAAAGGCATGAGTGCGCTCGCAAGCTTATCGCAAATTAAGGTGAAGGTTTTTGGTGTTGGTGGAGGGGGTGGAAATGCAATTAGTCGCATGAGCGAAACCATGAACACTCGCTCCATTGATATGATTGCCGTCAATACTGATTCTCAGGATCTGGAAAAATGCACGGTCAAATACCGAATTCACATTGGTAAAAATTTAACTCGAGGTCGCGGGACTGGAATGAATCCGGAGTTGGGGCGACAAGCCGGTGAAGAAAATCGCTCGGAAATCGTGGAAGCAGTTGCGGACACTGACCTTGTCTTTATTACCGCCGGACTCGGTGGTGGAACCGGCTCTGGAGCGGCGCCAATTGTGGCGCGAGCCGCTAAGGAGGGTGGCGCTTTAACGATTGCCATTGTCACAAAACCCTTTACTTTTGAGGGGCCACAGCGTCTGGCCATTGCCGATGAGGCAATTGCGAATTTGCGAAACTGCGTGGATGCGCTCATTATCGTTCCAAACGATCGAATTTTTAATGTTATTAAAAAAGAGACGCCTCATCTGAAAGCCTTTCAAAGAATTGATGATATTTTAAAGGATGCAATTTTTGGCATCACCGGCTTAATCGCCTCAACCGGAATTAACAATGTGGATTTTGCGGATGTGGAGACGATTATGAAGGATGCGGGTTCGGCTTTAATCGGCGTTGGTATCAGCACCGGCAAGGATCGCGCGATTTCGGCGGCGACACAGGCGATAAATTCTCCTCTGCTGGAGTTTTCCATTGATGGCGCCCAAGGAGTGCTATTTGGTGTTTCTGGTGGAAGAGATCTAAAAATGAGTGAAATTAATGACATCGCCAAAACTATCACCGCGACTACCGACCCCTCGGCTAAAATTATTTTTGGAACCTACCACGACCGTAAACTCAAAAAGGGAGTCTTGAAGGTAACTTTAATTGCGACCGGCTTTACCGGTGAATTACGCCCGGCTATCACCTCGGAAGAGGAATCAGCTTTTGATTTGTTTAGCGATAATTTATTGGATAGCGGATTACAAACTCAAGAAGTTGAGGAAGCTGAATCCAAAGAGGAAGATGTGTACGTCCCCGGACCGGAACAACCGCGACTAATCAATGAGTCGGTTTTTGCCAAGGATCGAGAAGACTCAACCAAGAATAAGAATGCGCGGAATCGAGAAGTCTCCAAGGGTGGTTCCAAGACAGAAAAAATTGCCGGACCGGAACCGGTCAATGATAATAGTGATATTTGGGAAATTCCCGCCTTCTTGCGCCGAAAGAAGAAAAAGTGATTTAAATTCGAATAATCCCCTGATCAAAGCTCTCGATAAGATGCTGATTGAGCTTTTCTCGACCGCCAACATACTCACTAAAGATTTTGTTCCAAATAGCTTCACGCTGGTGATAGGTTAGTTTTCCGGCTTGCCCCTCATTTTTCTCAACCACGTTCATCGCATTATCCTCTAAATCAAAACTCACAAGCTCGTCATCCCCAAAAAATCCGCCCACCCAATCGAGATCATTCCAGAACTCGAGATCAATTTCCTCTTGAGCGCGACCAAAACTTACAAGATCATCTTCGCCCTTGCGCCAATGTCGGGACTCCGGATTAACTCGCGGAACCGAGAGAAGCTTGTGATTAGGGTCAATTTTGAACAAATATCTTTGCACGATAAGCCACTCGCCCGGTTGCAGAGAATAATCCTCTTTTATATCCCCGCGCAAAAGTGATTTAAAAATTTCGGCAAAGTTGTCTGAGTGAGCATGGCGTTTGAAAAGATCGGCATAAAACTTTACCTCTCGCAAATAATGAAACAACAACGCAAAATCTCGAAGTAATTTTCCTTGATCCGCTCCGGCGACCGGATTGATAAAAATAACGCCAAACTCTTTCAGGTGGCTAACGTTGTGATGTTTTTTCGCCACAAACTTCTCGGCAACTTCTTGCCACTCACTGCCAAGAACGCGAAGTTCAACTGCTCTTTCCTCAAAATCGTCGCCGGTAAAGGTCCCGTAGGCCTGGTCAAACGTCTCATGCATCCACTCATCGCTTTCCATAAAGCGTAGGGCACTAAAGGCTTCGGCGATGTCGTGCTTGGAAAGAAGCTCATCAACATCCGCATAGCCAAAGTGGTTTAAGAGATTTTGCGGTGGGCGTTTATGTAAAATCTGACTAGCGAACTCGTTTTTGAGAAAGAAGCCCATTTGCTCACCAACAATGTTGCGCGCGGCGTGCGCCGCACGCTCAAACTGATTGTTCCCGGGCTGTCGGTCAATAAATGTTTTAATTTGCGCTTCGTGTTTAAGAGCGGCGTTGCGTAAATATTCCCGAACTGTCTCTCCGTTTCTTTGTTCGAACGGTAAATCCGACAAAGTCTCGGAAATTAATCTTTCATTTTCAAACTGCATCTTCTGAAAGACATTTTGAACGCCTGTTTTCGCAGACATTATCTGATCCAGGTTCGCAAGAACCTCTGGCTTGACACTCATTATTTTCCCGAAGTATTCGTATATTCCTTGTTCCATGACTACTTGTTTATTTTTGTGATCTTTAATTTTTTCCAGCGCCGGTCTTTTTGAAATTGCTCTTTGGTTAAGATGCCTTTTTTGGCGCCAAGATGTTCAACGACTGCGGTGGAATTCGCGCTACCTAAACGCATTCCCAGACGCAAACTCTCCTCTCCCTCACTCGCACTAGCCAAAAGCCCGGCAACAAAGCCGCTGCCGTAGGCATCGCCAGCGCCGGTTCGATCGGCCATAATTTTCTCTTTGAGAATTCCCGCCTGTAAAATTACATCTGAACTGGCAACTAAAGACCCTTGCGGGCCTTCGGTCATAGCGACAACTCCATCAATCAACTTATCCAGAGCTTGAAAAATCGCTCTCTCGTCTTCAATCGGTTGCTCAGTTAAAAGCGCGGCTTCTTCTCGATTCATCGTCACGACATCCAGCATTTTTAAGAGTGGCTGCAGTTTTTTTGCTCCCAGAGCTAAATAAAAGCCGGATGGATTCATAGCGATTTTGCTACCATTTTTTTTAAAGTGTTTCACCAGCCGCAAAATTACCGGCAAAGAGATCCCGCTCGGAGTTATATAAACCCATTTGGCGCGAAGACTACTGAGGGCAAGCTCTTTATCTTGAAGATCATTAGCGGCCCCTCGATAAACTAAAACCGTTCTCTCGCCGGTTGTGGTTAAAAGGAGTGTCGAGTACCCGCTTCCGTGTTTTTTACTGCGAGAGATAATGGGCGTTATCCCCTCGGCGGTTAAGTCGCCGATGATGTCAGCGGCACCGGAGTCATTCCCTAGCGAGGCGATACAGGCGGTTTTATATCCTTGTCGAGCAAAAGTTACCGCGGCATTTGTTGCGCCACCGCCGGTGGTTAAGACCGGGTTTTCAATATCAATTTTGGAGCCCAGAGCCAAGCATTCAGCCTCGCCACCGGGAATACCAACGGCTTTGAGATGGTTGGCGTCTTTGAGAATTTTAAAATCTTTGCTCTTAAGAAAAATATCCCTGGTGGCAGTCCCAATGGTTATAACATCGTATTTCATAGCTCTATTCTAACACTATTTTCGCCTCAAAACCTTCTGCACCGACCGAACAATGCTTTCCGGGTCCATGTGATATTTTTTGAGCAACGCCTCAGGGTCTCCCGACTCACCAAAAACATTTTGCATCCCGATAAACTCTATGGGCATTGGCGTAGTGCGCGCAAGGAGCTCCGCAATTGCTCCACCCAAGCCAGCGAGAACCTGATGTTCTTCAACTGTAACAACAGCGCCGGATTTTTTCACCGCCGCCAAAATTGTTTTCTCATCCAGCGGTTTAATTGTATGAACATTCACCACCTCAACCGCAATCCCCTGGTTTTTCAGTATTTGCGCGGCAAGCAAAGCGTTGTGAGTTAAGGCTCCACATGAAAAAATTGTGACTTCGGGCTTTTTTTCTTCCCAAAGGACCTGAGCTTTGCCAATTGTAAACGGAGTCTCTTCAGTCGTTATGAGCGGCGTCTTCTCTCTGGAAAAACGAAGATACATCGGCCCGATAACGGCGGCGGCGGCGAGGGTTGCCTTCTTGGCTTGAATCGCGTCGCAAGGAACAATCACCGTCATATTCGCCATCACTCGAGTTGTCGCAATATCCTCAATCGCTTGGTGGGTGGCCCCATCTGGCCCAACGGAAATTCCGGCATGATGCCCGGCAATCTTAACGTTCGCGTTGTTGTAAGAAATTGTGGTTCGGATTTGTTCCCAGTTCCGCCCCGGAGAAAACGTTGCATACGAAGCAATAAAGGGAATTTTTCCGTTCACCGCCAGCCCCGCCGCCACTGTGGCGAGATTCTGTTCCGCAACGCCAATTTGAAAAAATCGCTCCGGAAACTCCTTGGCAAATAAGTGCATCCGAGTTGATTCGGTTAAGTCAGCGCAAAGAGCAACAACATCACTATTCTTTTTCCCCGCTTCCAACAATCCTTCGCCAAAGCCGTTGCGAGTTGGGATTTTTTGAACATCACTGGCAAGAGTTTTTTTCTCCAGTTTTAAGTCTTTATTCAACATATTATTCGTGTTCACTGATAATCTTTCCCTCTAAGGTTCTTAAATCTCGAAGCGCGATTCGAACCTGATCTTCTTTTTTGGGATCACCCGGAACATCCGCCGAACCCGGGGGCAGGCCATGCCAGCGATAATCAAACTCCATGTAGCTCACGCCTTTGCCCGGAATTGTGTTGGCGATAATCACTGTCGGCTTTTGATACTCGGCCTTGGCTTCATGGATCGCCGCAACAATTGCCAAAAAGTCATGACCGTTAATTTCCAGAACATTCCAGTTAAAGGCTTCATACTTTGCTTTCAACGAATCCAGCGGATTGACAGTTTCTGTGTGGCCATCAATTTGGATATAGTTTCGATCAACCACTACCGTCAAGTTACTCAGCCTTTCTTTGGCCGCGAACATCACCGCTTCCCAATAGTTTCCTTCTTGATGTTCGCCATCTGAGGTCAAACAGTAAGTTTGGTATCTCTGATTATCCAGTCGCGCCGCCAAAGCAATGCCACAGGCTTGAGAAAGTCCGGATCCAAGTGGTCCGGAGGTCGTTTCCAGTCCGTCCAACGCTTCTCGGTGTGGGTGTCCCTGTAAGCGAGAGTTGAGCTTGCGTAAGGTCTTCAGCTCTTTTTTAGGGAAATAGCCGGCGTGGGCCATTGTGACATACTGTACGGGGCAGATATGCCCATTGGAGAGAATTAAACGGTCTCGATCCGGCCAGTGAGGTGATTTAGGACGATGATTAAGGATATGAAAATAAAAAGCGGTGAAGATATCGGCCATGCCCAGTGGACCGGCGGAGTGACCGGATCCGGCCGCTACGAGAGTCTCAATAATATCCCGACGAACTTCGTTGGCGATGAGCTCCAATTTCTTAATTTTACTTTTTGTTAGCGACTTGGTTGTTGGCATACTAAAGCGTAATTTCGGTTAATTCTTTAAACATTGCAACTGGGTCTTCGTTGGAAAAAATAGTTGAGGTTACGGCAAGTTGATCGGCGCCAGCTTCCAAACATTCCCTTGCAGTTTGAGAGTTAATGCCTCCGTCAACTTCAATGAATATTCCCGGAAGTGCGATTTTAAGCTCTCGGATTTTTGAAATTGTGTTTGGATTAAATTCTTGCCCGGACTGTCCGGGCGGAACGGTGAGCAGTTGCACACTTTGAATTTGTTTTAAATACGGGAGCGCCTGCGCAACTTTCGTCTCTGAATTTATTGCCAACATCGGATCAACCCCTTGGCTTTGGCAAATTTTTCTAATCGGCTCAATCTGGGTTGTGGTCTCAAGGTGAAAAATCAGCCGATCAATCCCCGCCTGGCACCACTGACTCGCCAAAAGCTCCGGCTGATTCACCATTAAATGAATCTCAATTTTTAAGTCACCGATTGGTAGTTTTTGCAGATCAGTAAAGTTTTGCCAGGTCTGGTACCCGTCCGTAAAACTCCCGTCCGCAACATCAATATGTACCCAATTCTCCTTGTTAGAGACAGAGTCAAACATCTCTTTAATTTTTTCAAGATGTGAAGCGACACAGATAGAATCTGTACAATTAATGCCCGGTACAATCTGCATAGATTTATTATATCACGCCCTTAACCAGATGGTGGATCAAATTTTTCTCCGTTTGGAGGAATTTGGACGTTCTTTTCTTTGAGTCTCTGCTTGAGCCACCGAAGAGAAAATCGTATCCTTCTAATCTCGTTTTGAAGATTTCTGATTCGCTCTTGAGAAGAAGGGTTTGGAGAAGATTTTGCCGTATCGGAGTCTGTTTCGGCCTTTTTTAAATCCGCTTCCAATTTTTTAAGTATATCTATCTCCTCATTATATTGTTCTTCGTATGTGAATTTAGCTTCGTCGAGCATTTCCTTAGGATGGCCGAATTCCCTCATAAGCCTTTCTGCTTTTTGATAATCCGGATCTTCTAAAAACTTTTCCATGAAGTCATTTAACCCAGATCCAAACTCGTACTTTGCTAATTTATCTTTGGAAGAATTTGTAAATTTTTGCCAAAGTTCAAAAAGAACGAATAGATCTCGATCGGTGATTTTAATACTTTGAAAAATCTGATCAATTTTACTGAAATCTTCAGCTTCCCAGGCCTTCTTGATTCTTTTTAGAGAGACCAATTTCTCTATATTTGACTCATAGAATAATTCATTTCGCGTCCCTATCATCTCATCTTTCAAACGACCTCTTCGCGATTGATCCGGAGCTTGGAGTTCTTGGTCGTCGTCAGAAGAAAGTCCATCGGGAATTCCTTCTTGCGCAAAAAGTTGCGCTCTTTTGATTTGCGCTTCTAACGATTCGTTGCCTTCCGGTTGTTCCGGTGCTGGATAAGATTCACTCATACTTAAAATTTACTTAGTCGGCGGACGTGTCGCTCATCGGCGGAAAACTCGGTTGCCAGCCAGAGCCGAACAACTTCGAGCGCTTCTTCCGGCTCCAGAAACTTCGCCCCCAGCGAAAGAATGTTCGCGTCGTTATGTTCTTTGGAGAGCTGAAGAATTTTTTTGTCGCCGCCATAATAAACAGTCGCGCGAACATCCGCGTACCTATTAGCCACCATCGCCTCCCCTTGCCCGGAGCCACCAAAAATTATCCCGTAGGTTCCGGGATTTTGCGCCACGGCTTGAGCGGCTTCTTGAATAAAATCCGGGTAATCATCCTTTGGATTGAGCTCATAAGCCCCCAAATCTTCAACATCATATCCATCTGTAACCAAAATTTCCTTAATGTATTCTTTCAGTTCAAAGCCGGCATGATCAGTCGCAAGGTAGATTTTCATTTTACTTCGAATTTTGAGCGGCGAGTAAAACGTGTTTGACTAGCGTTGTCGTATAGCCCCATTCGTTGTCGTACCACGCTAGAACTTTAACTAAGTTTCCCGCCACGACTTTTGTGTAGCCAAGATCGACAAGTGAGCCGTAAGGCGCCGCAATAATATCCGAAGAAACAAGCTGGTCTTCGGTCACGCCCAAAATTCCTTTCCAAATCTCTCCTTCAGAGGCTTCTTTCAAAATTCGGTTAACCTCTTCAGAGGTTGTGTCTTTTTTAGAGACAAAGGTTAGGTCGACTAACGAGCCGGTGATAACCGGAACCCGAACGGCGATACCATCAAACTTACCAACCAAACTGGTGACGGCCCGGGCAGTGGAAATTGCCGCGCCGGCCGTGGATGGAATAATATTGGTTGCCGCGGCGCGGGCTTTACGAAAATCCTTCCCTTTAGTTGGCCCGTCGACAAGCGCCTGCGTTGCGGTGTAGCCATGAATCGTTGTGAGAAAAGCTTTTTCAATCCCCAGGTGCATGTCTAAAATTGAGACTAACGGCGCGGTAGCGTTGGTTGTGCAGGATCCATTAGAAGAAATTTGGCAGCTTTCCAGCTCATGGTCGTTAACGCCAATAAGAATTGTTTTTCCGCCCTTGACGCCATCGTCATCTTTGGCCGGAGCACTGATAACGACGTGTTTAGCGCCGGCAACTTCGGTATGAACTGAGGCTTTTTCAAAGGAAGTGAAAGCGCCGGTAGCCTCGACAACAACATCAATGCCCAGTTTTTTCCAAGGCAACTCTCCCGGATCTCTTTGCTGGAAAACTTTAATGTGTTTGCCATCAACAATTATCTCGCCGCCGGCATTTTCCCCGGCGTTCTTTTTAAAACTAACCGCATGATTGTATTTCCG
>Ga0066639_10005667_pt1 | contig 10461 bp, 10 predicted proteins | sample CryGeyCG2114_010_2_FD_59504 | JGI IMG/M metagenome (GOLD analysis project Ga0066639, IMG submission 59504) | Groundwater microbial communities from aquifer - Crystal Geyser CG10_big_fil_rev_8/21/14_0.10 | ecosystem: Environmental > Aquatic > Deep subsurface > Groundwater | place: USA: Utah... | reverse complement strand
TTGTTGCCCCCAAAACTTTTGGGCACTTTTGGTTACAAAAGTGCCTCCTGCCGAAGGCAAGGGTTGATTAAAAAATTAAAAGCTGAATTTACCTAAGTGATGATAAAAAAATAGTTTTTTAGGGCTTAAAATCATCGACAAGTCATAGTGGGCATGCCTCCAAACCAACCTGTTGATAAATGCATTCATCAACAACTAGAGAATTACTTGATTAAACAAAACCGGCTCCTTCTCAGAAACCGGTATTGTTCACTTTCCCGCCAAAGCGGTAAAAGATTTACTAATAGCTACCAGTAAACCACCAGGTTTACCAAGTAATTTGAGAGATTATAAATCTCGAGGTTTAACAGTACCGTGATTATTAGCTTTGCATCGTGTAACGGCCTTGTTTAACAATCCTTCAACTTCTTTGCTCAATGCTTCAATAGTCTCGCTAGAAGTGTGCATGCCTTTTGACTTGATGTAGGCTTTTACTTTTGAACCTACAACTAAAACTTCTGCCATGTTTCCACCCCCTTTCTCAGTGTAAATCGCCGATCAGGTCCGCCTTAAAATTAAAATGCCTATGAGCGGGCTGACAAACGAAATATATTATTAATTAATAAATTTAAGTTATCCCCAATTAACCCTTATATTATAACATTTCAAGCTTAATTGGCCAAACTATAAATAATCAATACTGCAAGGTCATCGTCGGTTTGGTTTCCTTTTTAAACTTATTAGAAATAACTTTCTCAATATTATAGGTACCAAACTTCGGTGCCTCAATGAACCCCTCCATCGCCGCTTCAGCAAACCAGCCGCTATTTACCCAATCGAACAACCATTCATTAGTATGTATCGGATTATATTGATTAACCGCGCAGCCAATCGTCCGCAACCATTTGCGATTAAATAGTTCCTGCGAACCGATTACCGGAGCAATGATAATGGGCAAGCCCAAAGCGGCATAAAAACTAAGCTCAGACGGCTTAGTCCACAAGATATCGGTTGTTCTCAGCGCCGAATTAAATTTTTTGAAATAGTCTTGTTTGTTGCCGGCAAAAATGATTTTAACACCTCGACCCAATTCTTTTTTCAATCCAGCTGCCTTAACTGCCCGATTGAAAAAACTATTCAAGCTATTGTGAATTCCGGCGACCAGCACTAACCTAATATTTTTTTTACTGATATCTTGTTTTAAACTGTTTAAAATTTTAACGCCGATGTCACGTTGAGCGCCCGCACCGCCAACGGCAAACGTCACGGTCAATAAATGATTGCTCTTTTTTGGCAAAGATTTTATCCCCAGCTGATCCTGGATAATGGAATCATGATATTGCCAATATATCTTTTTTGGATCTAAATTAACCAAACGCTGAGCGATATCTTTTTTTAAAATATCCAATCGCTGATTACCCATATTTTCTAAAGGTAACGGAAAACCAGTAAAAAATATCCGATCATCTGGCACGCCGTAAAGCTTAAGCCGCTCTACTACTCGATAAGACGGTGCCAGATAATTAATTTTACTAATCAAAGGATTTTTTGGTACCCAAGTTCTGGAAATATCAGAATCCGTCGCTAAACAATAAATTTTACCGGGATAATTAAAAAAATCCGCCATTAAAGCCGGGATAAAAAAAGTGGTAACTAATGGTAATGGTTTTTTAGCCATTTTTTCAATCAAATGCCGGCCCCAATCCCCTTTTTCCATCAATCGATAAATTTGATTCAATTGAAAATTAGATTTGGATAAATCCCGTCGAGGATAAAATCGTGGGATTTCCTGCAAGCGGTCATATATTTCAAAAACTTTTTTCCCAATAATCGGCGTTTTTTTAAAAATAGAAATAAATTCGTAAAATTTTCGGCTTTCTTCCCAAATTTTCCGATCACGTGCTGGAATACCCCGATAACTGTTAGCGGTAATAATTTGATTTTTATACGCCAAGTGTTTAATCGATGAGGCCGGTCTTTGATGACCATAGCCCATATCAACCGCTACCACCCAAGCTTTTGGTTTTACTTGTTTTTTATCTGACATATTACTTATCTAAATTCTAGCAGAAAATCACCGATTTGGCGATATTAAAATATATTTAATAAGCGTGAATCTAAAAAATCACCTTATTATTTAAGTATCACAAAACATAATAAAACATTTTAATCTGTCATTCCCGCCCCGTATCAAAGTACGGGGTAAACTCCAGTGGAAATCCAGGGGTTTTATCGCTAAATCCTAGATGCCGGCTCAAAGGCCGGCATGACAAATAGTAAATTATTGCCTGAAATAACTAATAAAATAATTTTAGATTCATACACTTAATCATTGACAATGATTCTGGACTATGATAGGTTAATCAACTGAGCACATTAACAAAAAATTAAATTGGAGGAATAAAAAATGGCTAATGACAAAAATAAAATAAAAAAACCGCTTGTTTTTAATCTAAAAACGGCCAGACAGGTTTATGATAAAATTGTCCCGGCCGGCTGTTTTACCACTTCTCGGGACGAAGGCGCGGTAATCGCAATAAAGGCAATGTTAAAAATATTCAAAATAAAAAGTCCTTTTAAAAGCCAACTAAGAACGGCGATTAAAAAAATCGAACTTAACATTACCAAAAAGGATAAATCCATCCCCAATGAAGACCGCGACAAATTATCAAGAAAATACGATTATGATGTACCGATTTTCCCAAGGGTAGACGAGATAGATAAAAAAGTTGAGAATACTTATCTAAAAATGAAAAAAATGAAAAAAGAACTTGATGAGCTCAAGGAAATGGCCGGGTTCTTCAATATAAAATTACCAAGAGACAAAGAATAGTCCATTTCAAGGCGAATGGAGAAAAAATTATGAAGAAATTTCTTGAAATTCTCGGATGGTATGGCACAGTGGCGATAGTTGGCGCATACGCACTTGTAAGCTTTTCAGTTATCCAATCAGACAGCACATTTTATCAGTTTCTAAACCTCACTGGCGCAATTGGCATCGTGGCTATTTCATTAGCCAAGAAAGCATATCAGCCAGCTATACTTAACATTATCTGGACAATCATTGCCGCCATTGCACTTATTAAGTTGCTCTTTTAACATCGAGCCTTTTACACAAAAAATAATATCAGGATTTATATGAAATATCTTATAAATCCTTTTTTATTACTTACTCGCTTATTTTAATTCTATGGATTCAATAATTACGTCTTCAACCGGCTGATCGGCGGTTTTTGTTTCAACGTTTTCAATTTTTTCAATAACATCTAAGCCGGCGATTACTTGGCCGAAGTTGGTATGCTTGCCGTCAAGCCACGAGGTGGCATCAGCCGTCACAATAAAAAATTGGCTGCCATTAGTATTTGGTCCGGCGTTAGCCATGGCCAACGAACCTTTGACTAATTTATGAGAATTAAACTCATCGGCAAATTGATATCCCGGGCCGCCCGTCCCCCAGCGATTTTTCGCCGAATTATCTTTGGATAAAGGATCGCCGCCTTGAATCATAAAATCCTTGATTACCCGATGAAATTTTGTGCCGTCATAAAAACCATCTTTAGCCAATTTAACAAAATTAGCCACCGTCTTTGGCGCATCTTGATTATAAAATTCAACCGTGATATCACCTAGATTTGTTTTGATAATCGCTTGATTGACTACTGTTGAAGTTGAAGGCATAGATTTATTTTGATTATTATTAATACCGACGTTTTCAGCTGACTTAACGCCAGCCTGACATCCGACGAAAATTAAACCTAAAAAAATTAACGTAATAATTCTTTTCATACGATTTAATAAATTAAAAATTATTATTTAATGAAACCGCCGGCCTGCAATTCCCATAATTTTTTATACAATCCGTTGGCCCGACCGACTAAGGCCTGATGACTACCTTCTTCTATTATACCCTTTTTATCAATCACGACAATCCGATCCATTTTTTTTATGGTTGAAAGACGATGAGCAACTACAATTACTGTTTTACCAACCATCAATTTATTTAAAGCATCCTGAATTAAACTTTCTGAATGAGAATCTAGACTGGAAGTTGCTTCATCTAAAACTAGGATCGGCGCATTACGTAAAATTGCTCGAGCAATTGCTACTCGCTGGCGTTCTCCGCCGGAAAGTTTGATTCCTCGTTCACCAACATATGTATTATAACCATCCGGTAGCTTATCAATAAACTCATGACAATGAGCAGCCCCAGCCGCGGCGGACACTTCTTCATCGGTTGCTTTCGGACGGCCATAACGAATATTTTCCATTAAAGTTTGGTGGAATAAAATCGGATCTTGAGGCACTAGACTGATATTTCGCCATAAACTTTCCTGAGTCACTTTAGAAACGTCCTGGCCATCAACTAATATTTGACCGTCAGCTAAGTTATACATCCGCAAAAGCAATTTTATCACCGTGGTTTTACCGGCACCAGAAGGACCAATTAAAGCTAGGCGCTCCCCCGGATTAATCAGTAAATTAAATTTATTTAAAACCGCTCTGGTTTTATGATAGTTAAAAACAACATCCTTAAACTCAATTTTCCCCACCCTGACCCTTAATTGCTGAGCCCCCAGCACATCTTGAATTTCATGAGGTGTGTTTAAAATTATCGTCATTTCTTCGGCATCAGCTAAATGTTCATAGATTTCCCTGATTTCCCGGCCGAAATCCCAAATCCGCATGAAGATAGTCAGTAAATAAGTCTGAATTAAAACGAAATCGCCAATCGTCAGAATGCCCCGGCCCCATAATTTAATGGCTAAGTAAAAAATTCCTAGCTCTAAAACAATCATTAAAAATCCTTGAACAGATTCAATTATATTACCCAAATTCCACGTGAACATTTGAAGCCGACGTAATTTTTCAGTCACCTGAGAATATCGATCAATCTCACGCTTATAACCATTGAATAATTTAACGTTAGAATGATTAGTAATAGTATCGGCCAATGCCGCCGTTGTCTGAGTTTCGGCTTCACTGCGCTTAATATCATACTTTAATTTGTATTTTGTAAAAATCCAATTAACTGACAAGAAAATCACTGCCCAAAGAATGACGACCAAACCTAAAAAAATATTTATTCTGAATAAAAAAAATGAAATGATTAAAATTTGGATAAACAAAGGAAAAAGACTCCAAAGGATTTTGTCGGTAATTACCCTAAACGCATTGACAAACCATTTTACCCGCTTGACCAATGAACCGGAAAAATTATTACTAAAATAATCAAAAGAATGCTGATGAAGGTAAGCAAAACAATTGTTTGACAAATCAGCCATCACCTTAGGTAAAAAATAACTGTCAGTAAAGGTAGCTCCTCGCCAAAAAAACCATTCCAATAAATTTAAACCGGCGATAATAAATAAAATTGAAATTAGACTATCAACTCGGCCAATCGACGGCTGTCCGCCGGCTAAAACATTAAATAAATCTTTAAAAAATAATGGGATAACCACCGCGGTAACCGCCGCACCAAAAATTGAAAAAATAATAAAAAAACCTGCAACCTTATAATCCAAAGCTTGCCGTAAGTAAATTTTAAAAGTTTTTTTGGTATTATTTTTCATATTATACATAAATAATTTTTATACCGCCGATTGGTCGAAAAAAACAGCTTGAAAGGCTGCATTTTTCGACCAGGAATTTTACATTCAAAGATTATCTTATTTTTTCTTTTTTTTCGTTACTTTTTTGGCAACAGTTTTAGCCTTAGCTGCTTTAACCTTAGGCTTAACCTTTGCAGAATCATCCGTTTTTTTAATCTCAGTTTTTTTGACAGACACTGATTTTTTAACAGTTTCAACTGTAGAAGCTGGAACCAATACCTTTAAAATTTTATCCAACTTGACATTCAACATCTCAAGCTGCTCTTTAAATTTATCAGGAGTTTTTTGGCCAGCGCCTCGACTACCGGAGTCATTACCTTTTCCAAAACATTGATTACAGTAAACCGGCTTGTCGCCAGTTGGCCGAAATGGCACTTCACATTTATTTCCGCATTTATCACATACTGCTTCATGCATTCGCTTATCGCCAAAATTTGATCTGCCATACTTTTGTCCGCTTGATTTTCCGGCATTCTCATTTCCGCCACGATTCTCAAAACAGCTGCTGCAAAAAATTGGCCGGTCGCCAGTTGGCCGAAATGGCACTTCACATTCTCGACCGCATTCGTCGCAAATTGCTTTATGCATTTCTGGTCTTTGTGAACTTCTACCACTAAACCCGCGGCTGCTTCCGCCAAAATCCTGCCTTCTAGAATCTCTTCGGCCGGAATCTCTGCCGCCTCTTGATCCACCAGATCTATTGTCTCGATTGAAATTTCCCATAATTTTTTTGTATTAATATTGTCACTTTTGATTAACTATATTGAAAAATACACTTAATTAAGCCGCGTAACTATCATCTAGGCTACTTTCGGTGTAAATTAAATAAAATATAAAGTCAAAAAGAACTAAGAATACACTATATCACACCTTAATATTTATGTCAAGTAAGTGTGGTAATGTACACACAGCGTTGACAAGGCTATTCCCATATGGCATGATAATCGGCCCTTTGACAATAAAATAAATTGAATACAAATTCATAGAACAAATTGCTAATATATATAGTTATAGGGGACACCTACCAAACAGGCGTCCCTATTTTTTATTGCCCAATAAATTATTTTGGAAAAATATCAGATTATTTTTTTGTCTTGGCCAGAATCTCCCTAATTTTTTCTACAACATCATTAATGGAAATGCTTGACTTAACCAAATAATCATCCGCCCCTAAAGCCTTACAGCGATCAATATCTTCTTCCTGACCTAAATTTGACAAAACTACTACGGGAATATTTCTAGTTTTATCACTCTGTTTTAATTCAGATAAAACCTCAAAACCGTCTTTCTTCGGCATTACTAAATCAAGTAAAATAATTTCCGGACTTTTAGCCATCGCCTGACTTATCGCCTCCTCGCCATCAACCGCTAAAATAGCTTCAAAACCTTCTTTTTTTAATTTACTCGAATAAGCTTTAATTAAAAATTTATCATCTTCGGCCACCAAAACTCTAATCATAGTATTTATAAATTATTTATGAATTATGTTTTAACACTTGATTGATTTTTTTTACAACGTCTTCCATCGAATAATCCGCTTTAACTAGATAATCATAACTACCGGCCGCTAAGGCTTCGCTGAGTTTTTTTGAATCAGACAAATTAGTTAAAATTATTACCGGCACATCGCTAAATTTCCTCAACTCCTTTAACATAGTAAGACCATCCATAACCGGCATGACAATATCCAATAAAATTAAATCTGGCGTTTCAAGTTTAACTTTTTCCAAACCCTCTTGACCGTTATAAGCCAAGGCAATTTTAAAACCAGATTTAATCAATTTTTTGCTTAAAGCATCAGCTAAAATTTTTTCGTCTTCAATAATTAAAATCTTTTTCATAAAATTACACTTATAATTTAAATCTTTATTTTTTCTAATTTCCTTTCACCTTTAATCTTTTTACTGCCCGTTAACGGCAAGCTAAACCAAAAGGTCGTACCCTTATTTTCTACCGATTCAAAATCAATTTGGCCACCAGACAGCTCAACCACTGATTTAGCGACATAAAGGCCAAGGCCGGTGCCCTCGGTATCTTTGGCAGCTACGTTATCCGCCCGAAAAAATTTCTGAAATAATTTGTATTGCTGATTTTTAGGGATACCCATTCCGGTGTCTTTGACTGTAAATACTATATCTTTGCCTTTAATTTCAATTTTATAATCAATTTGACCGCGAGCAGGCGTATATTTAATTGAATTGGATAAAAGATTTTTTATTACCTGAGAGATCAATTCCGAATCAACATTAACCTTGGGTAAACTATTTGGCTTAATAAATTTAAAATTCAAATTTCGAGCTTTAATCGAAGGAGTTAATTCTTGAACAATTATTTTACTTAATGCAATAAAATCAGTTGGTTTAGGGTCAAGCGCCAATCGACCGGCTTCAATCCGCGAAATATTTAAAAGACTATTAACTAATGTAATCATTCTTTCATTACTGTCAAACGCCTGCTGTAAATACTCGGTTTGCTCACCATTAATTTTGCCGGCATCACCGTTCAAAAGCATCTCTAAAAACCATTTAATAGCTGATAACGGGGTGCGTAGTTGATGGGAAGCCAGTGAAACAAACTCCGTTTTCATTTTATCAATTTCCCGTTCTTTAGTCACATCCCTAAATACCACCACACACCCAGACATCTGGCCGAATCGATCTTTTAACGGAGAGGCGGAATCGGCCACGGCAACCCGACTGCCGTTTTTTCTTATTAAAATAGTATGATTTGCCATTTCCTTAGTCTGGCCGCTGGAAATTGCTTCTTTAACAAACGCATTATTAACCCGGCCGTCTTTTTCATAAATAAATTTTAAAATTTTGTCATATGGTTTTCCTAAAGCTTCTTCAATACTATAGCCAGAAATTACCGCTGCAGCCGGGTTAAAAACCATAATTCTAAAACGATTATCAACCACAAAAACCGCGTCACCAATACTTTGCAGCACAGTATTAATTTTATCTTTTTCTGTCTTTATATTTTCTTTTTCTTCATCTATATCCTCTAAAATATTCATGATCGCTTTTTGCTGATTCTCCATGTCTTTTTGCTTATTTATAATCTCTTGGGTTTGTTGGAGAACTTTTTTATCAACACTGGCATACAATTTTTTAATATTAGCAGTCATTTTATCAAATGACCGCGAAAGCTGGCTTATTTCATCCCGGCCAGGTATGCCGACTTTATGACTTAGATTACCATGTTCAATAATTTCAATTCCAAGATGCAATTTTCTAATCGGCTTAGTTAAAGATTTTGAAATAAATAAACTTAAAAAAATTGCGCTGATAATAGAGACCAAAAATCCAATTGCCGTATAATTTTTAATTTTATTTAAAGGCAACAATGCTTCGCTGGTATCCTTGCTAATAAGTAAAAACCAACCAGAACCCTTAAAATCTTTATAACCCTCGGAATGATAATGGCTGAATAATCGTTCAACACCCTGCTCCATCCCGACAAAATAGGCCCGATGAGTTATTGTAGTAATTTTAAATTTATCTATAAGATCACTGCGATCAATAAGATTACCAGCCCCGTCCCGACTTAAATAAATCAATTTACCATCGTCGGTTAATAAATAAATATTGACCGTTTCACGAGGGGTACTTATTTCTGAAGCATGGTCGCCGTCAGAGCTAGTATCTACAATTTCGTCGATAATACTAAAAACATCTCGGATATTATAAAATATTTTTATTACACCCAAAAAATTATCGTTTTGATCATTAATTCTAATACTAATCTCTAAACCATAAACACCACTACTATCATCATAAACAATATCACTTATCCAGTGACCCTCGGCCTTGGCCTTCTGCCACCAACTCTCATCGGCTTGATAATAATCGGATGTTTTACCGGCCTGGGCGATATTTACTCCATATTTATTAGTAATAAAAATTTCCGGAAAAACTTTGTAGCCGTTTTGGTTGTCATAGAATTTAAGTCGTGTCATTAAGCCGGCAGAAAGCGGGGTGTTGATAATTGATTGCATAAAATCCGTGATCTCTTCTTCTCCGGCGTTTTGCCAAGCCGCATCCTTATTTTTTATATACTCGTCCCGATTTTCCATAGTGTCAAATTCTTGATTAGAAATCCTGAGAGCACCAAATAAACTTTGGTCGCCTTGAACATAAGACTGCCATCGCTCTAACCGATGATAAATGGTTTGATCTATAAATTCGATATAGCCTCGAGCTAATAAGGCATTATAATTGCCGATTGATTCCACAACTATTTCTTTAACAAAGTACTGAATAATAAAAAAACTAGCCACCGACGACACCACGGTTAAAATTAAAAAGCCTAAAATTATCTTACCTCTAATTTTCATCGGTTTTCTAGAATAGTTTCCCTACTTAAAAATTTATAAAAACAATTAAACATTATTTTTCGACTTCAAAGTTTGAATTTCTTTTTTTAACTCAACCATTTTTAATTCTCGGCCAACCATATACTTATTAATTTTTTCTAAATCTTGAGTTCTTTTTTGAATTTTTTCTTTAGAATTAAACAATGATTTCTGTAAATTATCAGCCATTTTGTTAAAAGAAACCGCTAAGTCACTAAATTCATCTTTTGATTCAACAACTACCCGCTTGTTTAAATCACCGCGGGCAATTTCTTCGGCTATTTTTTTAAAATTAATCACCGAACCAACAATTAATCTGGAAAGAAAAAAGCTTATTACTAAAGCCAGTAAAATTCCAAAGATCATACTTATAACATAAATGGAAATCGCGGTTTTTATTATCTTATTAGCTAGGACCATAAATTCATCTAAACCAAAAGTTGAGATTGAATAAGCCTTATCATATTCCTGACCCTGACGATTAAAATAACTGACCAACCCGTCGTTATATTCTTTTTT
>Ga0066639_10005658_pt1 | contig 10471 bp, 9 predicted proteins | sample CryGeyCG2114_010_2_FD_59504 | JGI IMG/M metagenome (GOLD analysis project Ga0066639, IMG submission 59504) | Groundwater microbial communities from aquifer - Crystal Geyser CG10_big_fil_rev_8/21/14_0.10 | ecosystem: Environmental > Aquatic > Deep subsurface > Groundwater | place: USA: Utah... | reverse complement strand
CAAGCCCTGTCGACGTACTTTATGGCAATATTATAATTTTATTTAAGGTCACGTGGCGAAGCTGGTCTAACGCAGCGGTCTGCAAAACCGCGATTCGCGGGTTCGAATCCCGCCGTGACCTCCAGATTCAATTTCTCTGCTAAGGAACTCCGTAAAAATATTTATTCTTTCAATTTCTTCCCATAATCTATGAATGTAACTGAACTTTCAAGAAAACTTAAACTCCCGACAAAAGATCTTTTAGAAATGCTTCCTGAGATGGGATTTGATATTGGAAGAAAGGCTATCAAAATAAATAACAATGTCGCGCACAAAATCATAAAAGACTGGAAGTTTTTGTATGCAAAGTATCTGCGTAATCAAGAAGCGAAAAAAGAAAAAGTTGAGGTTATTAAAATGGCAACGAAGAAAAAAAAGGTTGTAATCCCTGACTTTATATCGGTAAAAGATTTTTCCATTATTTCGGGAATACCAATTACTACGCTTATGACCGAACTGATGAAAAGCGGAACCCTGACCTCAATGAACGAAAAGATTGACTTTGATACCGCATCTATTATCGGCGAAGAGCTTGGTGTAGAGGTGGAACGAAAAAATGATGAAATAAATGAAGAAAAGTATGTTGAGAATAGTAAAAAAGAAATAACGGCCGGATCTGTTTCACGTCCTCCTGTTGTAGTTATTATGGGCCATGTTGATCATGGAAAAACTCTTCTTTTAGATACGATAAGAACAGCAAATGTTATCGGGTCTGAAAGCGGAGGTATCACACAGCACATTGGTGCTTACCAGATTGACCGTGATAAAGGAAAAATCACTTTTATTGATACGCCGGGACACGAGGCTTTTACCACCATGAGATCGCGCGGAGCAAAAATTGCCGACATTGCCATTCTTGTTGTCGCCGCAGATGACGGAATAAAGCCCCAGACAAAGGAATCTATAAAAATTATAAAGTCCGGCAAACTGAAAATGATCGTTGCCATAAACAAGATTGACAAACCGGATGCCAATATTGAAAAAGTAAAACAAGAGCTGGCGTCAGAAAATCTTTTACCGGAAGACTGGGGTGGTGATACAATTACCGTTCCTATATCGGCAAAAACCGGAGACGGCATAGATGAGCTTTTGGAAACCATACTTCTTGTCGCAGAAATTGAAAAAGAAAATATTGTTGCTGATCCAAGCATAAAGGTTCAGGCATCAATAATTGAGTCACACATAGACAAAGGTGAGGGACCGGTGGCAACAGCGCTTATACAGCAGGGAACCCTGCGAATCGGGGATTTAATTTTTTTTGACGGATTTCATTTTGGAAAGATAAAAGCGCTCAAAGACCACAATGGGAAAAAGGTGACCGAAGCAGGTCCGTCAATGCCCGTAAAGATACTTGGATTTAAAGGACTTCCTTCGGTCGGAGATGTTCTGACGGTTGAAGATAAGGCAGACAAAAAAAGCAAGGTGAGTTCATACCGGCTAAAAACACAGGCTGCATCGGTTTACTCACAGAGGTCAAAAAAAGACGGTCGAGAGGATAATGAGAGTGTGAACCTGATTTTACGCGCCGATGTTTTAGGATCACTTGAAGCCATTATTTCTTCTATTGAAAAAATCTCGCATAAAGAAGTAAACGTAAATATTATCGGAAAAGGACTTGGCCACGTTACGGAAAACGACATAATGCTTTCGGAAAGCAATAAAGCCCATGTGATGGCATTTCATACAACTCCGACGCAGGCGGCTACAAATCTTGCCTTAGAAAAAAATATTGAAGTTCAGAGCTTTAAAATTATTTATGAGCTTATTGACAAGATCAAACAATATATTGAAGAAAAGCTCAAACCCGAAATTACTATTACACAATTAGGTAAAGTAGAAATTCTTAAAGTATTTAAAAAGCTTCAGAAAGGTATGGTGGTCGGCGGTAAAGTTACCCAAGGCTCAGCATTCCTTCACGCTAAAGTTAAGCTTACCAGGGAAGGCATCGAACTTGGTTTGGGCAACATCAGCCTGCTTCAATCCAATAAAATAGAGGTAAAAGACGTTTCTCAGGGCAATGAGTGCGGTATTCAGGTGGAAGGTATAACAAACATTCAAGAGGGTGATATTTTAGAAATATATAACGAAGAGATAAAAGCCAAAAAACTCGGTTAATATGTCTCACCGAATCATACAAGTAAGCGAACTGATAAAAAAAGAACTCGGGTATCTGATGATTACAAACATTGAATATCCAAAAAACACCATTTGCACTATTACTGATGTCACGATTTCTAAAGATTTGCGTCACGCTAAAGTATGGCTGAGTGTTTTACCAACGCAATACTCTCAAAAAATACTTGCTATTCTTAATAAAAAAGCAGGAATCCTGCAGTCTCTTCTGAACAAAAAGCTTTCTCTTAAGCCTCTTCCGCGAATTCGTTTTGTCGTTGACGAAGGGCAGTCTGAAGCCTTTGACATGGAAAGACTTCTTGACAGAATAAAAAAAGAAGTCTAAACTTGTTAGTTCTCCTTAATGAACTGACACATGGACACAAAGGCAATAAATAAAAAAATCAGAGAGGCGATATATTCCGCAAACACTGTTTTATTAATTTCCCATCAAAATCCTGACGGTGATGCGCTGGGCTGTCTTACGGCCTTTTCACAATACTTAGACAATATAAAAAAGAACCACGAAGTGTTCTGCATGAAACTTCCGAAAAACTCCTACAGGTTTTTGCTCAATATTGAAAAGGTAAAATCATTCGACCACGAACTTTCACGAAATTTTGATCTTATTATAACCTTTGATTCAAGCTCCCTGCAATATGCCGGGGCACACAAACTTGTTGAGTCACTAAAAGGCAATCACACTCTCATAAACATTGATCATCACCATACAAACGAACTGTTTGGTCATATAAATCTTGTAAAACCAAGTGCTGCCTCTACAACAGAGATAGTTCACCGATATTTTTTGGATCTAGAAATTCGTTTATCAAAAAACATTGCCATATCGCTTATGACAGGGATTCTTGGGGATACGGATTCATTCAGCAACCACAACACCACTCCTAATACACTCCATTGTGCGGCAAGCCTGCTGTCGGCCGGAGCACCTATAGAAAAAATAGTGAAGGAGACATACCGAAACAAGTCTGTACAAATACTCAAGCACTGGGGTAAGGCATTTGAACGCCTTACGGTTAATGAAAAATTTAAAATAGGGTATACTGTTTTGACAGAAGATGAGCTGAAAAGTTTCGAAAATGAGCAGGAGGCAACCGAAGGACTTGCAAATTACCTGAATAACCTCAGCGGCGTAAATCTTATTTTAGTGTTAAAAGAAATCGGAGATGGAACTATAAAGGGAAGTTTTCGGACGGGCAACGATGATATCGACGTATCTGCTCTGGCAAAACTTTTCGGCGGAGGGGGACACAAAAAAGCAGCCGGTTTTACTCTTAAAGGTAAATTGGTTAAAATAGATACAGGGTGGAAAATAGTATAAATTGTAGATTGCGGATTGCGAATTACGAATAAATACGTAATCCATAATCCGTAATTATTTAATTTTTTATTTATGCATTTAATACCAACAGTAATTGAAAAATCTAACTACGGCGAGCGCGCCTATGACATTTATTCACGTCTTCTCAAAGAACGGATTATTTTTCTTGGTGATGTTGTCACCGACTCACTGGCAAACACAATAATTGCCCAGCTTTTATTCTTGGAAAGTGAGGATGATAAAAAAGATATAAAAATTTATATCAACTCACCCGGAGGTTCGGTAACGGCAGGACTTGCCATATACGATACCATGAACTATGTAAAACCAGATATTATGACTATCTGTGTTGGCATGGCAGCTTCGATGGGAGCAGTACTGCTGTCTTCGGGAACGAAAGGGAAACGAATTGTTCTGCCAAACTCTGAGGTTATGCTTCATCAGGTTATGGGAGGCGCGGAAGGACAGGCAACGGACATAAAAATTCGCGCAGAACACATTTTAAAAATTAAAGAACGGCTCAATAAAATTCTTGCAAATAATACCGGGCAATCTCTTAAGAAAATTGAAACCGATACAGACCGGGACTACTTTATGTCAGCAGAAGAGGCAAAGAAATATGGTTTAGTGGATAAGATTATTAAGTAAGGAAGCATCTTTCGTCATCCTGAACTTGATTCAGGATCTCAATTATTTTCTATAAACAGAATTCGAAACATTTTTTCTTCGTTACTTTTTTAAAAAAGTAACACAAAAATCCCAAGCAATGAGAAAATCTGCGAGTTTTTCTTCACAAGAATAAAAATATTTTCTCAACTCCCAAGCCGAATGTTTTCGTCTGTGTCAAACATACGAAAATCGGGCCTCTCGGCCCGACTTTTTTTATTCTCTTGAAAAACGTCTACGATTTCCTTAATGCTTGGGTAGATAGCTACTTCTACATATTAAGTCAATAAAGATTTTTCACACATCTCTCGATACCATTTCTTTATATTTAATACAAACACTTATTTATCCCTTGCTCCACAAGGTCTTGACTTACCTCCACATTCTGCTATACTAATTTCATTACAATTTCATAAATTATCAAGAGTACTGCTTGCAAAGGGATCTGGCCCAAAGGCAGTCAGCAACCAGTCCGAAAGGACCAGGTGCTAAATCCAGCCCATTACAGGGAAAGATAAATAGTTAAACATAAGACTCTTTGCCAAAGGAGTTTTTTGTTTGCACACAATCCTTTCTTTCCGAAAGGATTGTGTGCTTAACGGCTCTTTTTTACAACCTTATGGCCAACTTATTGGGAGGGTACAATGTCTCAGACTCCTCGTTTGCTCTATCTGGTCGCTGATTACGGTGACGACCTTGCCTTTGCTGAAGTCCATTTGCGGCTTCGAAAACTTGTAAGGGAGCCTTTTGACTTTCAAATGGTCAGAACTCCCAAGTTCTCAACCGTTGCTACGGGATTTGCTGTGGCACAGCTTGCCTTGGAGGGAGGAATAAACCCCCCTCTCATTTTCCACAACACCGATCCCCGTGCCGACGGACAAGAACACGCAGGCAATGACGGCTCTCCGCTTGTTTTTGTCCGGCTCAAAAATGGAGCGGAGGTTATCGGACCAAACGCCGGTTACTGCTTTTCTTTCCTGCCAACTGAGGTCATCGTCAAAGCTGAAGTCGACTACGAGAAGCCCTTAGACAGGGCTTTTGGATTCCGGTCGCGCGACTGGTTTCCCTCAGTTGTTTCGGCAATAAGCAAAGGAGTACTCAGCACCACCGTAGAAGGTTTTCGTCCCAGCCTCGTACACGGACAGGTAAATTTCGCATCTTTGCCCACAGACCGCACCATTGCCTGTTGGGTCGACGGGTACGGAAACGTCAAAACATCTGAAAGGTGGCTTGACTACGCAGAAGTTCCTGATGGTGAGGAGTTTACCGTTCAGGTACTCCGTGAGAACAGGCCTCTTCACCCTGAAGCACAACGCGTAGTTTTCCGTGCAAAAGGTGACTTTCACTCACACGCAGGGGAGATCTCTCTTCTCCCCGGCTCTTCCGGCCCTCTGAAAAATCGCTACCTTGAGCTGTTTGCACGCTGCAACAGCGCACACGACAAGGGAGCTTCAGAACTTCTGGGAGGGGTATTGCCTGGCGATACCATCAATCTTCAGCTTCATCAGCCCGTGTAATCCCCAAAATCCCTTTCTCTCAAAAGCTGTCCATGTCCTTCCCCCAAAGACGAACAATCGTTTTTGGGGGCTTTTTTTTAATACTTGCTAAAATGGTTATTCTGTGATACAGTATGAATACTTAAGAATTAAACGGCTTAAGAGAATTTAGATAAAACCTTTCAGAATATGGCTGAATGTAACAAAATTGCTAACATACATCCATCAAATGCATTTTTGAATGTAAAGTGTTTTTGCATATACGCAAAAAATTCTACACTCTTCGAACCGCAAACAGTTCGAAACATTTAGCTCATCACGTACAATTCTCTTACCGGCCTGAGGAATATTGAATTTATGTCAGTACTGTATTTTATTCTGATAGTTTCAGGCATGTTTGTTGTTGGCCTGGCTATCGGATATTACATGCGAAAAATCTGGGCTATCCGAAGAAAGGATACCATTGAGTCTCGCATCGAAAAAATGATAAACGAGGCCAAGGCAAAGCAAAAAGAAATTTTGCTGGAGTCCAACGAAAAGGCCTTAAAAATTATAGAAGAGGCAAAACTTGAAGAAAGGGAGCGGTCTGCGGAGCTGACACGCTCACAGAAAAGACTTGAGAAAAGAGAGACTCTTTTTGATCAAAAGCTTCTTGAGCTTGAGAACAAAAAACAGGAACTTTTGGAAAAAGGTGAAAAAATTGAAAAGCTGAAAGCCGATATCACAAAAATTAAAGAAGACCAGATGGCAACCCTTGAAAAAGTTGCTCAGCTCACTATTGATCAGGCAAAAGAAAAGCTCCTTGAGCTTATAGAAAAACGCATGGGAGATGATCTGGCACAAAGGATCAAAAAGCTCTACCGTCAAGCAAACGAAGAAGTTGAAAAAGAAGCACGAAAAATTCTTACAATGGCAATACAGCGATGTGCCCACTCTCACTCACAAGAAATTACTACAAGCAACGTAGTGCTGCCTTCTGATGAAATGAAGGGAAGAATTATCGGAAGAGAAGGAAGAAATATTAAGACAATCGAGAATATTACCGGCGTTGATATTATTATTGACGATACACCCAATGCCATTACCATTTCCGGTTTTAGCCCTATAAGAAGACAGGTTGCTAAACTGGCGCTGGAAAAGCTTATCCAGGACGGACGAATCCACCCGGGACGAATCGAAGAATCTGTTGAGGAAGCAAAAAAAGAACTTTCACTGGAGATAAAAAAAGCCGGTGAGGACGCTTTGTATGGCCTTGGTATTACCGGCATCGAGCCGAAGCTTGTTCAAATTCTCGGACGTCTGAAATACCGAACCAGCTACGGACAAAATATCCTGCACCACTCTGTGGAAATTGCCCACCTGTCTACGCTCCTTGCACAGGAACTCGGTGCCAATGTTTCCATTGCAAAAAGAGGCGGACTTTTCCATGACATCGGTAAGGCCGTAGACCACGAAGTTCAGGGAACACACCCGGAGATCGGATATGACATTCTTAAAAAATTCAATGTCCAGGAAGAGGTGGCATACATTGCAAAAGCTCATCACGACGACGTTCCTGAAACACTTGAGTGTGTTATTGTAAAAGTCGCCGATGCTATTTCCGGAGCCCGACCCGGCGCAAGAAAAGACACCTACGAAAAATATCTGCAAAGACTTGAAGATCTGGAAAAGGTCGCATCAAGCTTTGAGGGTATTGAAAAGGTTTACGCCATTCAAGCCGGGCGAGAGGTACGAATATTTGTCCGACCCGGAGAAATTGATGATTTACAGGCAACAAAACTTGCACAAGATATTGCACAAAAAATTGAGTCCGAACTGCAGTATCCGGGAGAAATAAAAGTAACAGTAATTCGAGAAAGCAGAATAACAGAATATGCCCGGTAAATTCATGGAACAGAAAACATGAAACAGGAAACATATCTGACAATACTCTTTATAGGAGACGTCGTGGGGAAGTTAGCCCGACGGTCGGTTGTTCACGCTCTTCCGGATCTCAAAAAAGAATCAGGTGCCGACGTTGTAATTGTGAACGGTGAAAACGCCGCACACGGTCACGGGATAACAGAAAGCAACTTTGTACAGCTCATGGAGGGGGGAGTTGATTTTATCACGCTTGGTGATCATGCCTTTGACCGCAATGAAACGCATGACCTGTTGAATCAAAATAAAAATAAGATTATAAGACCGGTCAACTTTCCCCAAGGTGCATCCGGAGAAGGATTTGCTGTACTAGAAATCGGCACAAAAAAACTGCTTGTCATAAATGCTGTCGGACGCGTATTTATGAAGGCCGACTACGACGATCCATTCCGTGCTATTGATGAGGTTTTGAAAAGATATGAAGGGCAAAACCTCGCGGGAATTATTGTTGATTTTCAGGCCGAAGCGACCAGTGAAAAAGCTGCTATGGGCTGGTATTTAGACGGCAGAGTATCCGCACTGCTTGGAACGCACACGCATGTTCCAACAGCTGATGCTAAAGTTCTCCCACAAAGAACAGCATTTATTTCAGATATCGGCATGGTCGGAGCACGAGACTCAGTAATAGGTGTTCAGAAAGAACCTATAGTAAAATCGTTTCTGGATCAGATGAAATCGATAAAAAATCCAGAAGAAGAGGGGGTGTGTCAGCTGAATTCTGTGGTAGTAAAAATTGACCCAAAAACGGGCAATGCGGTTTCTATAAAAAGGCTAGACAAAGAGATAAATCTTTGATACAATAGTGTAATAAACTCTTAATGTGTATGAAAGGGGGTGCAGAATGAACAAGGCAGCTCTCATCGAGACAATATCTCAAAATGTGGGTATTTCAAAAAAACAGGCAGAAGATGTCATTGATGTAATGACAAAAACCATTACCGATACTATCAAAGCCGGAGGCGAGGTAACAATCACCGGGTTTGGAGCATTCTCCGCCAAAAAACGCGCAGGCCGCGTAGGAGTAAACCCACGAAATCCTTCTGAAAAAATTGAAATTCCGTCAGTTACGGTTCCTAAATTTAAAGCAGGAAAAAATCTAAAAGAAGCTTTAAAGAAAGAAGATTAAATAACTTTATTACAAAAAATCCCCCACTGCACGGGGGTTTTTGTATTGCCGAATACTTGTCTGTATTCTAAGCTCTAAAATACCTTTCTTATATCGTTTTGAGCTTTCCCTCTGTCATCCGGAGCTTATCTCTCACTGTCGCCCTGAACTTGTTTCAGGGTATATAAAATTTTCAAATTTTTAAAAAACCGCCTGTCGACGGGAAAATAAACTTAATTCAACCCATACCACTCACCAAGCAAATAGATTGATCCGGTTATCACAATCGGATTTTTTGCTGTTTGATTATTATTCTTCAGTGCATGCCGCAGCGAGGGGGAAACACAAAAGTTTTTAAACTGTTTTTTTCGTAAATATCCTTCAATCATCTTTGTATCGGCCGAAAGATGTACGAGATCCTGTGTATCATTGAAAAAAGAAGTGACTGTAAGGGTTTTGGCAAAAGGTGTTATCAGGTCAAGCATCTGAAAAATATCTTTTCCTTTCTTGAACGCCACAACAAAATGAAATTTCTTTTTTGGATAGGCGATTTTTAATGACGCAAGAAAACTTCGCATTTTCTGCGGATTGTGTGCCGCATCTAAAATATATTCTTTTCCTTTTTTTAAAACCTTTTCGAATCTTCCGGGAAAATACGCACTTTCAAAAACTTTGAGGATATTTTTTTGAATCACAATACCGTCTCTCTTTGCTAATTGAAAAAAAGAAAATAGCGCCATCGAGGAATTTTCTATCTGGTACAGACCGTTTAGGAGCAAAGCAACCCTTACCCACTCGTTTGTATTTTGGAGAAACAAAAAACAAAAACCTGTTTTTTGCAACTCAATATTTTTCACATAAATTTTTGGATCAAAAAAAACTATGTTTGCTTTTTTCTTCAGTGCTGATTTTTTAAAAACGTCATTTATCCTGTCAGACTGTCTGAGTGTAATTACTGAATTTTTATAATGAATAATTCCCGCTTTTTGAGAAGCAATCTTTTGTAAAGTGTTTCCTAAAATTTTTGTATGGTCTTTTCCGATTCTGGTAAGAACAACAAATTTATTTTTTACCGTAACGGCGTTTGTGGCATCATACGTTCCCCCAAGTCCGGTTTCCACAACCGCATATTCTACCTGCTCATTTTTGAAAACATAAAAAGTAAGGGCGGTTAAAATCTCAAAATATGTTGGAGCACCAAAACGTGACTCTGTGCATTTTTTTATTGCCGGAATAATCTGGCTTAAATATTCAGTAAGTTTTTTTTGCGGGATAAAAGTATTGTTTATCTGCATGCGCTCACGAAGGTCTAAAATATACGGAGAAATATGCAGACCGGTTTTCTTACCGGACTTTTTTAGCAAAAGACTCAGCAGATATGCCGTGGAGCCTTTGCCCGAAGTTCCTGCTATATGTACCACCTTCATGGAATTTTGCGGATTATCCAAAAGTAAAAGCAGATACTTTGTTCTTTTTAGTCCAAGCTCTCCGGGAAAAACCACATCTCGCGTACTTAAAATGTGAGAATTGAGAAATTCAACCGCTTGTTTGTAGGTCTTCAATTTCATAAACAATAGTCAAATACTATCAGCAAACTTTAAAGAAAACAAGAACCAGCAAAAAAGACCATTCCGGGTGAATCGTCTTGATTTTATTGCGTTCTAAGGATTTTCTACCCCACCCCTCAGACTGATGCGTGCTTAACACAGAAACCCGCATCTATTTTTGCGTCCAGAGGGATTCGAACCCCCGACCGTTTGGTTAAGAGCCAACTGCTCTACCAACTGAGCT